>Ga0210405_10001421_pt1 | contig 27351 bp, 27 predicted proteins | sample IncBWH11MmetaG_FD_155492 | JGI IMG/M metagenome (GOLD analysis project Ga0210405, IMG submission 155492) | Forest soil microbial communities from Barre Woods Harvard Forest LTER site, Petersham, Massachusetts, United States - Inc-BW-H-11-M | ecosystem: Environmental > Terrestrial > Soil >...
GTGCCCGGGAGCTCTTCGCCGCAGCGAAGGACGATAATGGTGAGGCGCAGGCACTCCTTATCCTGGCACACGCTCTTTTTCAGGGGGGTGAAAGGCCAAAAGCTCTACACGCAGCCGGAGAGGGCTTGCGATTATGGTCCTTGGCTGACAATTACTATGGTATTGCGCAAGTGCGTGCTGCGCTGGGCATCTTCGCGATACTAGCGGGCGAATTTGAAACCGCGCAATGCAATTACGCCGTAGCCCGGCCGCTATTCCGGGAAGTAGGTGATCGGGATGACGAAGCAAGCGTGCTAAATGGGCTGGGCTACGTAAACCGGGCAACAGGCGATTGGCGGAAATCCTTTGAATATTACCAGAGTGCTAAGGTTGCGTTTGCAGGTGTTCAGGATTTTCTGGGAGAGCACGAGGCAATTAACGGGATGGGCAGAGCTTTGGCAGCTATGAGGGACTACAAGCGACTGCTGCCGCTTTACCTGCGCGACTTGCGCCTCGGACGTAAGGCAAACAATCCTGTGGTGGTGGCATCAGCCTATGCGAATATCGCGCGAGCCTATGAAGCCGAAAACAAATATGAACAGGCGGAAAAGTTTTATCGCCTCTCGCTCGATGCCTATCGTGCCGCGGACCACATCTATGGGGAGGGCGAAACTTTGATCCGCCTAGGGCGTCTACAGGCGAATCAAAAAGATTATCAGCAAGCGATCGCGTCTCTCGAACAAGCGAACTCCTTAAAGGAGAAGATGGGCCAGATTGAAGAAATCGCCGAGATAGAGTACGAGCTAGCCTGGATCTATCGGCAGCTAAATCGATTGCAAGACTCGCGGTTAGCGATAGAGAAGACAATTGACATCGTCGAGAACCAGAGGATTAGTATCTCGCATTTTGACACACGCGCTTTGTATTTCGCTTCTGTGCACCGCTACTATGCACTTTATATACAGGCGCTAATGTTGCTCCATCAACAGGAGCCAGAACTTGGTTTCGCACAGAAGGCCTTTGAGGCTTCTGAAAGAAGCAAGGTACGCTCCCTTCTGGATTTGCTTACCACATCAGATCAAGATGCCCCCTGCGATGAGCTCTTGCGAAGGCAATTGGAAGCGGTTGATTCAACCGAGCTTCGCACTGTCGATGCAAAAGACGGAGCGCCCTCAGGGGCGCCGATTCTGAGGCTGCCGGAGGTGCAGGCAGAGATTGGAAACGAAGACACAGTTCTGCTTGAATACGCGCTTGGCGATGAAAAGAGTTATGTATGGATCGTAGACCAACACAAGATTACTTCACACGAACTGCCAAAGTCGGCCCGAATCAGGGAATCAGTCGACGCTTTTCGTAAGGCGCTCGTTCCTCCACAGTTGAAGAGTGGAGAGAGTGCGGTTGACTACCAGGCGCGAGTCCGCAAATTGAATCGGGCATATCAATTCCAAGCACAGCAATTATCACGTTTACTTCTTGGGCCGATCCCTCTTTCTGGGCCCAAACGAATCCTCATCGTGCCTGACGAATCCCTCCAATATATACCGTTTGCTGCGCTTCCACTTCCTGCCTCCTCTACAGGCAAAGATCTTCTGGTGAATGAGTTTGAAGTCGACGTTCTGCCCTCCGCATCGGTGCTCGGGATTTTGCGAAAAGCGACTGGCAAGCGAACTCCACCAACAGCGACCGCAGCGATTTTTGCCGATCCAGTTTTTGAACCGGATGACGAGCGTGTGTCAATGCGTCATTCAGTCACCAGGAGAAGCGATGAGGATCGCCCCGCCAGTTTGAACCGAGCCATTCGCAGTATCGGGGGATCTCAGTACATTGCCAGACTGCCGGCTTCACGCGACGAGGCTAACGCAATTGCGAGTGTTCTTCGCTCTGAGGATCCTCAAGCTGTGCAAGTTGCACTGGACTTCGACGCGAGCCGTGCCCACGTGCTCACAGATGGGCTCACACGTTTTCGTCTGGTGCACTTCGCAACTCATGGGATCGTCGACGCTCGCCAGCCGGAAATGTCAGGGCTCATTCTGTCATTAGTAGATAGGAGGGGCAGAAGGCAGGATGGGTATTTACGCCTGGGGGATATTTACAAATTGAAGCTGTCGGCTGATCTGGTGGTCCTCAGTTCCTGCGACTCTGCGCTGGGCAAAGACCTGGAAGCTGAGGGAATTATTGGCTTGCCGCGCGGCTTCTTATATGCGGGTGCAAAGAGTGTCATTGCAAGCTTGTGGAAGGTAAATGACGATGCCACTGCCGCTCTCATGTCGAGACTGTATGCACGGATAAAGAAGGGAGAAAGCCCTGGGTTAGCACTGCGTGGCGCTCAGCTTGAAATGCTCCGCGATGAGCAGTGGTCCAACCCGTACTACTGGGCAGCTTTTGTGTTGCAGGGAGACTACAAATAGAACATTCACTGCATGGGGCTGCATTCTCGTAGATCGCCTATGGCAGCACAAGGGGAGAAGAGGACGCTCACGCCAGAAGCCTTCGGTAGGTTTCTTCGTTGGCTGTCTACGGATGACGAACTGGCTGTGCAGGAATATCAAAGAATCAGGACGAAGTTGACAAGGTTCTTCATTCATAAAGGTTGCACGGACGCGGATGACCTTTTCGATAAAACCGTGGACATTGTGGTTAGAAAAATTGAATCGTGCGCGCAGTATTCAAACCCGCTTGCTTATTGCTACGGCGTAGCAAGAAATGTCTGGTATCAGGATACGCGAGAGCGAAAGCTTGTCGCCATCGATGCCGACGTGGCGTCTTTAGAACATCCCGACCCGAAAGTGCGCGAGCTGGAGCTGCAATGTCTGGATCGTTGCTTGACTCAACTGTCGTCAGGAGACCGCAAGATTATAGTTCAATATCATGCAGGGCAAGGACGAGACAAGATTGAGGCTAGGAAGCTGCTGGCCGCTGGGGCAGGCGGAACAAATGTATTGCGGATCAGGATGTGCAGGATCCGCAAGGAACTGCGCATCTGTGTGGTTGCGTGTATCAAGCGATCACTAAATTGAGCTGTTACGAGGTCGTGCAATGAGCAGCGATGTTCCCGACCGGGGTCTAGTTCGTGAGTATTTGCTGGGCAGACTTGATCACAAGAAGGAGCTCGAAGAACAATTGAGCCGTGAAATATTTGTTAATGATGACTTGTCGGAAATGGTTGAATCAATCGAAGAAGAGATCATAGAAGACTTCCTGGACGGGGCGCTGGATCCTGCGGACAAGGATGCTGTCGATGGATATTTTCTGCGGCCACCTGAACGCAAAGAAAAATTGCGATTTGCACGAATCTTGCGACATCATCTCGAGCAGAGACAGGACTTGGTCAACACACGAACGGAGACGTTTGGCTCAGCGAATGTCCGCCCGGAGAGCATTGACTATAGGTCACCTCATTTTGGGCACTCTCATCTCAGAAACTATGGAGAACTCGCCGCATTGGTCCTGCTTATTGTCGCGGGTTTGATTTACATATCCGGCATTCGCAAGAACCAAGCGAGACTTGAAGGGCAGCTTGCACAAGAGCGAGAACAGTCTGCAACTGTGGCAAAAGAAGCACAGGTATCGCAGCCGTCGATGGTTGCTTTGACTTTGGTGTCGGATCGAGCTCGCGGCGATAGCACTCAGATCCCAAACATTGAGATCAAGCCCTCCGCTCAACGTATTGTGGTGGACATTGCTCTCCCAGGCCGCAGTCCTGGTCCCTTCGATGTGATGCTTGAGGCCCCAGGAAAGAATCAGCCGATTTGGGCAGCTCGGCTGCTACCGCTCGTATCAGCCTCGGGCGATGCTCGTCTGGTTTTTGACATACCGGTGCAGGGGGTCGCATCGGACGTCTACTCTTTTGTTGTGTCATCGTCGCTCCCGGGGTCCGGAAGACCAAAGCATTACGACTTTCGCATTACGGTAGCAAAGTAAGGGCAGTCGCGAGCATTGAACAGCGGTTGCACACGTCTTTAGAATGTTTTGCTAATTGCGAAAGAGGCGATCACACTCAGAGCCGCAGTGAATCTAAAAGGGATTCTTCGGCAATTATCGCCGTCTTGAAGATAGCTCTGCTAGAATCCGACCGTCTAACGCTCAGAAAATCTACGCTGGATTCTGGGGGGCGACGGTGGATCACGATGAAGCAGTGCGAACGCTCGCGACAGAAAAGTATCTGCTTGGAGAAATGTGCCCTGACTTGCGGGAAGAATTTGAAATGCACCTCTTCGATTGCGAGCAATGCGCATTTGACCTTTGGGCTGCCGTAACCTTTCTGGCGCACGCCAAAGCGATTCTCTCAAAAGAGTCTGAAGCACCCTTCTCGTGAAGCCTATCTCCAATTAAGCGGTCGAGCAGAACGAAAAATCACCTGGGATCCTGAAACGGATTCGACTTGAGCCGACTGCCTGCAAAACTACAAAACTGCAAAACTGGAAGTTGCTTATATGCGCTTTGTGCGTAAGCGTACGGGCTGTACCGTCTTGACGGAGGCTACCCTCGGCGTTTACGGGCGGCTCGGAAGGTGGATGAGACGGGAGGATTGATCTCGTCGGTGTAGATTTCTTCTACCCAGGCGCGCTCGATAGCTTGGTCGAGCCGCGTGAGCAATTGCGCGAGGGTCTCATCTGGCCGACGCTTCAGCATGGCCAAGGTGTTGTGACCATCGGTGGCCACTGCCACACAGCCCACGGGATTGAGTATGCCCACGGTGATTTCGCCATCGGCGATCAGGGCGGCGATGTGCGGCAGGTCCGCATGGACGGAGTCGCTGGCGCCGGCATTGTCTCTTAGGCTGGGATTGCGTTTGTGGGCGGGACGTTGGCGGCGAGATTCCACGGTAGTAGCTCCTCGATCCGGTTGATGGGATGTTCGGCGATGCGGGTCATCACTTCCCGCAGATAGGCTTCAGGATCGAGACCATTGAGTTTCGCTGAGCCGATCAGGCTGTAGATCGCCGCTGCACGTTCTCCTCCGGCATCGGATCCTGCAAACAAGTAGTTTTTCCGGCCCAGGGCCACCCCGCGCAGAGAGCGCTCGGCAGCGTTGTTGTCGATCTCGATGTGGCCATCTTCTATATAGCGTGCCAGCGCGTCCCAGCGCGAGAGCGCATAGCGAATCGCGGCCGTCGTGTCCGACTTGCGCGAGAGTTTCGAGAAGTTGGCCTCGAGCCACTGCCGCATCGAGTCCAGCAGTGGCTTTGACTCCGCCTGGCGCACCGTCCGTCGTTCCTCTGGTGGCTTGCCTCGAATCTGATCTTCCACCTTATATAAGGCCGCGATCCGCTGCAGCGCTTCCTGTGCGATCGGCGAAGCGTGAGCTTGTTCCAGATCGTAGAAGTGGCGCCGCACATGCGCCCAACACACCGCTTGCTGGATGCGCCCATCTGCGTAGAGCTGATTGAATCCCGCGTAGGCATCCGCCTGCAACGTACCCCGAAACTTGCCCAGATGCTGCTCGGGATGCTCGCCTTTGCGGTCCGGTGAGTAGGCAAACCACACCGCCGGTGCAGCCTTGTCGCCCGCAGGACGATCGTCGCGCACATACGTCCACAAGCGCCCCGTCTTGGTCTTCCCATTTCCCGGCGCCAGCACTGGTACTGGAGTGTCGTCCGCGTGCAACTTGCCAGCTTCCATCACATAGCCTTGCAGCGCTTCTACCAACGGTTCGATTAATCGGCTGCTGGCTCCTACCCAATCCGCCATCGTCGAGCGTTCCAGTTCCACCCCTTGACGGGCATAGATCTGCGACTGGCGATACAGCGGCTGATGGTCACAGTACTTCGACACCAGCACGTGCGCCAACAATCCCGGCCCTGCCGCTCCGCGGTCGATGGGACGGCTCGGCGCTTCCGCCTGCACAATGCAGTCGCACTTCGTGCAGCTCAGCTTCGTGCGCACGTGACGAATCACCATGAAACTGGCGGGCACGTACTCCAGCATCTCGGAAACATCCTCACCCAGCTTCCGTAACTCCCCCTGGCATTGTGGGCACACCGTTTCTTTCGGCTCGTGCCGTCGCATCTGTCGCGGAAGATTCTCCGGCCACGCACGGCGAGTGATTTTGGTTGCGCTCGCACCCCAAGAGGCTGGGACCGAACTCGGTTCCGTTGGCTTAGGCGCCTTCTCGTCGGTATTCGACTGCAACTCCTCCAGCCGCAGTTCCAACTGCTCGATCTGTCTCGCCAGTTTCTCCGACTTCCGCCCAAACTGCATGCGATGCAGTTTCGACAACAACAACTTCAGATGCTCGATCTCACGCTCGCGCGACAGTAGTTGCTCGTCTTTGGTGACCAGTTCCTGATGTTGTGTCAGGATCAGCGCACGCAGCGCTTCCGCGGGAAGGACATTCAGATCAGGCAGCGCAGCTACGGGCATGCGCGGAGTATCGCATGAACTCGCGCGTTTTCATCCGGCACAGGCACGAAAAAGTTGTGGAAAGAATCTCGCGTGTTACACCGACAGCTGCGGTTCCCAGGTGCGCTCCGGCCGTCGCCAGTCGATGCCTTCCAACAGCATCGATAACTGCGCACGCGTCAGAGAAACCGTGCCGCTTTGAGCTTGCGGCCACACGAAGCGCCCGCGCTCCAACCGTTTCGCAAACAAGCACAACCCATCGCCGTCGAACCAAAGTACTTTGATCAAATCACCGCGCCGTCCGCGAAACACGAATACGTGCCCGGAAAACGGACTCTGTTCCAGCTTCGTCTGCACCAACGCACTCAACCCGGTGAATCCCCGCCGCAAATCAGTTACACCCGCTGCGATCCAGATCCGCGTCTTGGCTGGCAGCGCAATCATCGCGCCAGACACTCCAGCAATACGCGAACTAACCCTGGATCGGCGTCGCCTTCAATGCGTACCTTTGCTTGGCGCAGTTCGATGTGAATCCTTCCCGGGTTAGACTTTGGGTTCGCAACTTCGATCGACGTTGCAGCTTCGCCACTGGCATGGGTCGTCACCGGCGGCAAGCTTTCACTCACCCGCACGGGCAGCAACTTCATCGTCGCCCTTTGCTCCCCCAGTCTTCCGCTCAAGTAGAGCCGGCGCCAACCAAACACCTGGTTCGCGTTCACCCCGTGGGCTCGCGCGATGCGTGCCACCGACGCGCCTTCGGCCAACGTCTCTTCGACGATTCGCCGCTTCTCCGCAATGCTCCGCCGTTGCCGCTGGACCGCACCCGCCAACTCACTCTTCGCCGTTGACCCAGCTGGAACTTGTCGGGAAGTGTCCATCTCTGCTCCAAGTGGACACCTATCCTAAGTGTCCACTTCGGAGAATGGCTCTCTTTTAGATGGTTGTCGAGACGGTCACAACCGGACGCTTACGCCTTGTTTGCCAGCACCGATTTTTTAAATCCAGCGTATGCGCTATCAAAAGACCGGCTGAAGAGCCTTTCGGATGCGGTGGAATTGCTGCGACAGAATGCACTCGTTAACAAAAGCGTACTTGATGTGGTGAGTGAATCGGAAGGCACAAGCGCCATCGCTGCGAAGGCTGGAAAGTGAACCCTACCGAGACCGCTGGCAACCCTGGCGGCCTCTTTATTCTGTGCCTAAATTTGTGCCTACCAGCAATCCCGAGCACTTGCGATGGGCGGATGCATGTGGGGCGCGTTCAGATTTACCAGATCGGAGGCATGGCAGCTGCCTGCAATTGATTGCCAAAACCACCACGGTGCTCCTTGCAAATCTACCTTTCCGAGCCTCCTAACTTTTTTCCGCCTCTTTTCGTGTTTTCGCCACATCGCAGGAGAATTGCAGGGAATCACTGTCCTTATGGACGGACTAAAATTGTCTACAATCCGTGCACCTTACAGAGAGAATTATCGAGACTTCGAAGATTGGAAATCTATTTTCACCGCCAACAATTCGCTTCCCATCTCATGAACGTCAACCAGCACGCGATCTGTCACTTTTGGTTTCTTCCTCCGCGATTTGGCGCTAGTGTTTACGAAGAGTGTCTCTGGGGTAATCACGAGGGTATACGCCTTGCCTTGGTCCGATTTAATAACGGCAGTGGTTGGAGTCATAGTCGTCAAATGCCCCGAGATCGATGTCAGAGTTGCTCCTCGGGCCTCAGTCATTACAGAGCCATGCTTTTAATATCCTCTCTTTCGATTTTCGGGATACGTGATCCTGTTCCGCTGCCGACCTGCAGAGAATGTGGTTTGTCAATTCTGGCATTCGGTTGCACATGTACTTTGGGGATCGTCACGATCACTGCCTTAGTTCCAATTCGCAGAAATGGATGCGATCACCTCTCTTAATAGCGCTTGCTTCGTGTTCCAACGTCTTTTTCCATATGTTGCGAAAAACTGCTTGAGGTTCCCCAGCAGAAGCACTTGAGTCTCCGAGAACCAAAGAGTGCGTTGGTAGTGCTTCGGTTCGGGGAAGTACTCCTTTCTACGCCACTCATGCAAGGTCGAAACGCCTATACCCGTGCGTGCAGCAGCTTCCGCGAAGGAAATTGGGGCGTCGGGTGGGATCAGTAGACCGCGCTTGCCACGTTTACGGCTTCTGCTGGCCTCCAATGCTCTTTTCCTATATTCCGGGTCTTCGGCATACAGCTTCTTGCGCTTCTCCGATAGCCGTTCTTTATTCTTCTCATACCAAGTACTGAAGTTATTTCTCTTCTTGAGGATCAGTGCCATACTCTCTCTCCAAAATCACGTTTGTCCACCCAGTTGAACATCATGCCCTGCGGTGCCTTTTTGTGGGAAACAGTTTGCGTGACAACCTTTGCTTTCGACGTAAGCACCGCTCTGTTACTAATTTCAGTTCTCTCGCTTAACTCGCTTATCTCTCAGGAATACGCAAAGGTCGTAGTCGCCGGTGATAAGAGGTATCGGGTTCAAGGGTAACAGCCACTGGTGCTGAATGCTTTTTACATATAGGTATGTACTGTTGACTAAAGCTTACGAGTAATGTCCATTTCGGCCTTCGAATAGCGAGAGAAGCGAGTTAAGCGAGATAAGTGCAATCGGTTGCCATCACGCTGATGGCCTCCCCACGTACTTGCATAGTTTGATGAGGGTGCTCAGGTGCGGTGGCGAGCCAGACTTCTGCAGGCCTCCCTGCTGTTTCACGCCAGTGTCTGCGAACGTATCCCTCCTGCAGAAGTCGATTGAGAGCGTGTTGGATTTCCGCGCCAGACTTATGGCGATGAAAATGATCGATAATTTCATTGCGGGTCATTCCTTCCGGGCGTGCCCGCAGTGCCGAGGCGATTTCGTCAGCAGTGGAATCACCTAACCGATTACCGAATATCCGCCATGCGGTGTTCTCGCAATATTCCCACACTGAAAGGGCGGCTTCCAAATGTACTCTGCGAATTTGATTGGAGCAGTCTAGGAGCGCGTACAGCAGGCTCAAACGCAAGACCTGAGCCTCTGCACGGTTCACGGCAGCGCCAAAGAGGCCAGAGTGGCCCTCTGACAACGACGGGTAAACTTTTGACCACATTTCTTTCGCTTCAACATCGCGTTCGATTAACCCGGCCTTTCGTCCAAACTCGACTACCGGCTTCAGTAAGCTGGCAAGACCTTCCTTTTCTTGTTCGCTTAAAGAACCGCCCTCTGGCAAGCACTTCGAACGTGTGCTCTGCACGAACAAAAATCGATTAGCAAATCCATTGAAGAAATCGGTCGCATTCAGGTGGCGCCTCAGCTCTTCAAACGTAATATGGCCGACGATACTGACGTGGGAGTCATCCACTTTTATAGGATGTTTTTTCACCATTATCTGGAAGGAGCCTGTATCCCATGCATTACGAATCGTAGCGGAGAGGGTATTACCCTCTCGTGTCATCCTCTTCAGTACAGAAGCAAGTTCAGGCTCAAGTATGAAAAGGCGCGTATCTGGGATGGGAGTGCCAGTGGCAGAGGTTGTGACACCAGTGCCGTTGGCAGCAGCAACTAAGCCCTCACCGCTACTTAAACCGCTTTGAATGCAGCGTTTTGCCCATTCTCCATCAACCAATTCCAATATGCTCCGAACCCGGTTCCAACTTGTTCCTTTGCGCCCCTTCGCAGTGGCACCCACGCAAACGATGAAAATGTTCGTATAATGCATTGCCCCATCTACGCTGCAGTGCGCCGACCGGCCAATTGCATTTCCATATGCGGCGAGAAAGTGCATCAGGAGCGCAGCTTCGTCGGCCTCGGTGTGGGGCATTATTGTTTTGACTATCTTCCCAGCCACGCCGTGCATGGCGGCGGGACTGAGTGTGACCTCAAAGTATTCTGCTCCGTGTGGGGCCGGAGAATACCCAAATGCTGAGTGAGCGATTTTTTTGAGTTCTGAATCGGATAAAGCTTTCTCGCACCGAAGGTTCGCTAGTTCCATATAAGCCAGTAACTCCTGCTCCGTAGCGCCTCTGCGCCTCAGAGCACACGCATCCCGGAACAGCGTTTCGTTTCGCGCTCCTACCGGGATGATTCGCGCTGATTCAGTACTACACTTGTAAGGACGTTCACTGCAGCAACCCTGCGCAATGGCCTCCATCAGCCATTCTGGTGCCGGGCTAATTTCATTCCCTTCATTGTCGAACTTGTAAATTGAGCCATTCGGATGGATGGAGGGAGGAACGACCACGTAACCACCCTGCCCACGTACATCTAAACCGGGGCCTAGGTTGTTGGCCGAATTTAGTATGACCACATCGGAAGGGTATGCAAACCAGAGATGGAAGCTCAGTTCTTTACCCGTGTGAGTCATCAGTGTAGCTGGTAAGGACCCTCGAGCCAAAAGAGCACTCAGCGAGTCGCGTCCTGCTACATCATCGACATCCAGCACAAACACCTTCGACTCAGCGCCTGTGCGAACAGCCCAATTACAATCATAGTACTGCGCAAACCACTCGGAAATCTGGTCCTCATCATCGGTGGCAAGTTCCTTCCACTTAAATCCTTTAATCGGAAGTTTGTGATGAGGTGCAAGGGGAAAGACTTTGAGGCCGCGCTTTGCCAGCGACAAGACCTGTTCAAGGTGAGGGTCCTTCGGCGCTACGGCATCATCCTTGCCATTCGGATCAGAATGTTTCGGGTGGGACTGTGACGACGACGCCTTTGACTCCTGCACCTTCGGACAGGTCATTTTGACTTCGGGGGGTTGCAGGCCAGTTGCCGGAAGACTCGTTCCCGGAGCTGCAGACGATTGAGCATCCTTGATGGTGGGATTTACCTGTAGTTTGAGAGCCATAAATATCCTCCTTTATCGTCCGCCGCATTGCGGACGTGGTGGTGCTGTGGCACATAAGTGCTCTGTTGTTTCAGGTACTTTTTATGTTGGTGTTACTCGTCAGGTACCGTGTACACGACGGGATTCGAGGAAGGAGACTAGATCAGATCGGTAATATCTTACGAGGCGCCCGACTTTGACGTAGCTGAGCGGATAACGTTTTGTACTGCGCCAAATAGCGAGCGTCTTTGGTCCGACGCCCAGAAAATCGGCCGCCTCAGACTCAGTCAGCAAATCTGAGTTTTGTTTTGTTGGTTTGGAACTAGGTAGCGGGTGGTTGAGCATATGTTTCTCCTGCCCATAACCACTCCATTGGTACTGGGTGTACAAAATTGAGATCGACACAACACTACTCTATTCTCTCCACAGTGTCAAGCCATATTGAAGGTAAATGTAGAACAGCCAAATACATCGACTTATAAGTTATGTTACCGCTTGTTTCCAGCAAGTAATAACGCGCTTGTGGCTCTCTCCATAGATTCTCTAACTGCGCTATTGCTCAGGCGTGCGTAGATGTCGGTGGAACTTGTATTCTTATGGCCTAAAGATTTGCCAATGACTAGCAGACTTGCTCCCGTAATCGCCTGCCAGCTCCCCAAAGTTCTACGCAGATCATGCAATCTCAATTCAGACAGACCGGCCACCTTCAAGATGCGCTTCCAAGCGCTTTTAGGTTCGACCAGATGGCCTGTCCGGCCGCTCCCGGGAAACACCCACTCAGTTTTTGCTGTCTTATGGCGCCGCTCAATAATGTCCAAGACCGGCGGCAGTAATGGAACGCTGATAGTTTCGTCTCCTTTGGTGTTCGCTGCCGAAATCGTCCAAATTTTCAAGCTGAAGTCAATCTGGGGCCAAGTCATTGCTTGGACGTTTGCACGTCTCGCACCGGTGAGCAGAGAAACATAAATGAAGTCTCTCATGGTTTCGTTTTGCTCGGTGTCAACAGCATGGAAAAAGGCGGAAATCTCTTCAGGCAAGAGGAATCGCTGACGCTTGCTCTCTTTGAACAATGAAACGTGTGCAACCGGATTCTCTCCCTTCCAACCCCACTCTGCTGCGCGATTGAACATTGAGGACAGCAGTCTAATGACATGATTAGCGATATACAGACCATGCCTTTGCTTCAGGCTGTTCTGCAAAGCGACGATGTCCAGCCTTCGAAGTGAGGAAATCTTGCGGAAGTGCCAGCGATGCAAGTAGACGTTGAATTCTCGTTGCATCTCCCGCCACGTTCTCTTCTGTGATGCGTAGTGTTCGCCAAACTGAAAGAAGAGTTCCTTTAGCGTCATCTCATCACGAACTTGACGGTTTTGTGCAGCGGGATTCTCGCCCTTAGCAATCAGACCATTTAGCTCTGCGGCTTTTTTGCGCCCCAACTCAATAGACAGATCGGGATACAAACCAAGCGCAATCCGCTCTGGACGCCCGTTGATTTTGCGATACAAAATAAAGGTCTTCCGTCCACGGCAACTGACGGCAATACCAAAGCCCCTCGGACCCTTGGAGTCGTAATAGTAGGCGCGCTGCCCATTAGTTGGGCTAGGGAGCTGATTCAGTTGTTGCTTGGTGAAGCCAAATCGCTTCTGTGCTACTTGTGTGCTACACTCTGCAGTAAATCTGGGTAACTTTGGTGAGGTTGCAGTATTTTCCATAGGCCGCATAATAGGCCGCTATTCGTAAGCAAGCAAGGATTTTAACTGGAAATTAGACCGTTAACTGTCTTATGAGCATCTGCCTTCTAAGCAGAGGGTCGCAGGTTCGATTCCTGCCGCGCCTACCATTTCTTCATTTTTGGGAAGGCCAGGTTGAGGCAATTCCTTGGTCTCGGAGTAAAATCTAACAACGGCGCCCCCCTTGGAGATTTGATGAAGAACTTCGCAATTCGCCTTCTTCTTCCATGGTTCATCAGTTGCTGCTTCGTGCTTCCTTTGGGTGCCAGCCGCCAGGACGCCGCGAGCCAGCAAACACGTGCCTATCAGAAGGCGGCCAGAAAAGCGCAGAAGGCCATGCAGAAGAACGCAAAGCAGCAGCAAAAGGCGATGAGGAAATCTGACAAAGCGCAGAAGAAGGCGCTGAAGCGAGCTCATGAGCAGGGGAGTTGGGTCAGCACGGCAGGACAGCACTAGCCAGTGAGAGCGGTGTTCACGCGATCAATTACCTGTTGCGCGTTCATGCCGAGAGCATGCACGGCTGCCACGACGATCAGCACCAGCAACACGAGCAGCATCGCATATTCGCTGACGCCCTGAGCTTCATCGTCCTGGATTGGTTCCCAAAACGTCAATCCGTTCTCCCCGGTCGCGGTAGTGTTCCCAATGCATTTTCTTGCAGGTAGGAGCGGATCGCCCGGAACTCTCACCCCGACTCGCCGCTCCATCATTGTCTGCGAACTCGATTCGCGGGTCCATGGCACAAAAAGGGGGGACAGAGAGCAGCCTGAATCTATCGATTTGCAGGATTCATTTTCCGGATGGAGCAGGATTTTGGACTGGGCGCTGGATATGGCAGTATGAATCGTCCCCGGCTCAGGTTTGCTATTCACAATTGTGAAACCGAACCCGTAGCATTGAGGGACGAAGTGGTTATCAACCCGAGGACCACCAGACTATGAGATCGTTCGTCACCGGCATCATTGTCGGCGCTTTACTGCTCACTTTGGGTTTGTTCGGCTACTTCCTCGCCGGACAGGCCCCTGTGGCCACTGACTCCGCTCCCATGCCGTTCGAAAAATATCTGGCCAAAAAAGCCTTGCACAAGGCGTTGGAGCGCGACATGCCGCACAGCGTCCCCATTCCCACCGATGAACCCAACTACTTGGCTGGCGCTGAGACCTATAAGGCCGATTGCGCGGTTTGTCATGGGCTTCCTGGCAAACCGATGACTGCGATTGCCAAGGGAATGTTCCCGAAGCCTCCCGAGTTGATGCAGGGGAAGGGTGTTACGGATGACCCGGCCGAGGAGACTTACTGGAAAGTGGTGCATGGGATTCGGTTGACCGGAATGCCCGGGTTTCGTGGCAGCTTGTCGGATACGCAAGCTTGGCAAGTGAGCATCCTGCTCGCCCACGCCGACCACTTGCCCGATTCCGTCAAGTCATCGCTTACCAGACCATAGCCAAGAAAGTCGGCGAGGAGGTTACGCCTGCTGCGTCTCCGGAGATTACGCGAAGAGGACTCCTCAAAATGGGTCAACTAATGCTTCAGCTTGGCGAAGCCATTCTCGCCTCCTACGGAACTACCGCTCCTGCCAAAACGCATTCCGAGTGTGAACCCATCGCAAAAATAGACGCTTACAAGGATCTCACGCGCACTCAAGAACACCGGTTCATAATAACCACCTAAATCCCGACGCCAATCGCCACATTCGGACCTTGGCGAAGGTGGTTGCCCTGCGAAATCCCAGCTTCCCGTGAGCTCCGATTGTGGAACCGCGACCTGGCTGGAAATCCGCCTTTCCATGCCTAAGCAGAGGGGCCGACCCGAAGTCGAGCGCGTTGCGCAATGTTGACAACCTTTTTACAACCGGGACTATTCGAAGTCATCCAATCCCATACCTGCCGTCTTCGAAGTGCGAATTTGCGGCACATGACTCGGACGAGCCGGAAAAATCCTCAACAATATGGCGGGTGTCTCCAGATCGACGCGGTACTCGTCTCTTTCTCTGAAAGACGTCGTGTGTCTTTGTGCCGGGCCTTGTGATGACGCGGCCTGGGAGGAGTTCGTTTTGCGAGTGGGAAAGCCCATCAGCCTCACCATTATGCGAACGGCTTCTCTGTGGGGTGAGCCCTCGCGGGCGCTGGTGGAGGACCTGGTGCAGGCCACCTACCTCAAGCTTTGGGAAGACGGCTGCCGCCTGCTGCGGGACTTTGCCGTACTGCATCCTGAGGCAATTTTGGGGTATTTGAAGAAAATTGCCTCCAATGCGGCGCACGACTATTTCAAGCACGGCCATAGTCAATCGTCCGGTGGCGACCAACCTCATGTTTCCACCACCGAGGTTGATCCGGAAGCGGGAAACGGGGTGGATGGGAGCGAAGACAGAATCGCATACAAAGTCTTTTTGAATGAGGTCGATGATCACCTCAAGCGTAGCTTGACGGGGCCGGATCAGGAGCGCGACCGCACGATTTTCTGGCTCTACTTCCGGCAAGGCATGAGCACCAAGGAAATTGCCTCTCTTCCGACCATTGGATTGGGAACGAAGGGGGTCGGAAGCGTCATTGAACGGCTGAAACATTGCATTCGAGAGCAGATCGTTGGCGGCAGATCGGATTCTGATCCCAAGGAGGCTACTGCCAAAAGCAAATTCCCGCGGGATCTCGTAGTTAGATTGTATGGAGTTTCTGGGTATGGGTCGCCCACCCGATAAACATATCGATGATCAAGAGCTCGATGCTCTCGTGCCCTCGTCTGCGAAGAGCGAGAAAGATCTGTACAGACTTTCTGCGGGTGTCGTTCGCGAGGCTGAGCGTCACGTGGATTCGTGCGCATCCTGCAAAGGCAAGGTAGCGAAATACCGGCGACTGTTGAACCGGCCCTCTAACGAGGTATCGAATACCGGGTCGCGAGCTGAGTGCACCGTGGGTCAAGACGTCGACTGGCATGAGGTGGCGGCGGGAGTGTGGCCGGAACTGAAGGCGAATCAGTTGATCATGCATGCAGCGCAGTGCGATCACTGCGGTCCCCTGCTTCGCGCCGCTGTTGACGAAGAGCCGACCCCTGAAGAAGAGAGACTGCTGGCGGAACTGAGGGCGCCCTCAAGGCCGGTTGTGAAAGCCACACGCGAGCTAGTTCGGCCGCGTTCATCGCCCTACTCCGCCTGGCGACTGGTTCTGCAGTGGAAGGTCTTTGCTCCGGCGTTAGCCCTGCTACTCGTCGTCGGAATCGTTGCGACCAGATCGCCGTCATCGCAGAGGCCATTGTCAGGTTCGAAATTTGCCGAATTCGCCGTCAGTGCTCATCGTCAACATGCTCAGGGTCATCTTGCGCTCGACGTTCGCTCGGACTCGCCGCAGGTGCTTAATGAATGGGTTCGGTCGAAGGCACAATTTTCTCTTGCCTTGCCCGCGTCCCCAGCGATTCCTGGCGAACAGCGGCCCTACAGTATGGAGGGGGCGCGGCTGATGCGGGTCGGTGGCAGGAGCGCTGCTTACGTAGCTTACCGGATGCAGTCGGGCTTGGTGAGCCTGATCGTGGCACAGGATTCGGTGGCGGTCGCTTCCGGGGGAGTGGAGGTCGATTTTGCGAAGGTGAATTTTCACTACGCCACTGTTGAGGGCTACAAGGCTGTGACCTGGTCGGTCCATGGCCTGACGTACGCCCTGATTTCCCAGGAAGGAAACCGTACGCAGCGATCCTGCATGGTCTGCCACTCCGCGATGAAAGATCGTGATTTGAGTCAAACGCCGACTCCTTTAGGCTCCGAGAGAAATTTTCCGGAGCCCGTGTGGCAATAACTGCGTTTGTGTAGTAGAACTCCCGCCCCTGATCTTCGAAGACACGCGGCTGCCCCACATCACTACGCAAGCGTTGCAGCGTTACTTCATCTCGTTCTTTGAGGTTGCACGCGATAATCCCGCGACGATTCTCCCTCCACTCGCAAAGTTTCTCGCCGAACAAATCCTGCTTTCGCAAAAAGCAAATCCTCGCGAGATCTCGTGATGTCTAGTGAGGCCGATTAACGGCTTCCAAATAACGGTTTCGTAGAGACACTCACAATCAGAATCAAGTAAGACTGTTTTGCTTGCAAGCGGTGACAAAACAAGCTCTCCAACTAATTGTGTGTGTCGACAACTTTAACTGCAAGACATTCCTGAATAAACACAAGAACTGGAGAAAAAAATGGGTTACAAGGTTAGTCAGAGCACCAATAACTTTGCGCGAGTGCGGAAGGTGTTCACAGCCACCCTCGTGCTCGCATGTGCATTCGCCACGGTCTCGCTCGCGGCGGCGCAAGTCACGCCCCCGGTCACTCCTAGCACCATCGCAGTACCGGCAGGGAACTCTGCATATCTGGTCGGCCACGCTTTCGGTTCGCAGGGCTATACCTGCCTGCCCACGAGCACTGGCGGCACAGCGTGGAACCCATCCGCTCGCCCCGAAGCCACCCTCTTTTCGGATCTCTTCGGGCAGCAGTTTCAGATCATCACTCACTTCCAGAGCATCAATGCAAACCCCAAACCTAACGTCCAGGTTCCTCTCAGTGGGAACGCGACGTGGCAGAGTTCTCTCGATAGCAGCCGGGTGTGGATGGTGAAGGTAAACGGAATCGACGCGGGGTCCGACGCCGAAAGTTGCCCGAATTCTGGCTCGATTCAATGCCTGTTGTTGCAGTCAGTCGGAAACGCCAAGGGGCCCACCGGCGGCAACCTCCTGGCCAAAGCCACCTTTATCCAGCGTTTAAACACCCGGGGAGGCGCTGTTCCCACCACCGCTTGCACGGCGGGTCAGACGCAGCTCGTGCCCTACACGGCCGATTACTACTTCTTCCGGGCGGACCAACCATAAATTCGCCTACCTTAACCGAGGATGGCGGTTGTGCACGCGGAATCGCACCGGGGGGCGCGATTCGCGTGCACTTTCACTGTCCGTCGCTTGCCGACGGAGGCAGGTCCCTCCCGCCATTCTCTTGTGCATCGACGACTATCAATCTAAATTGCTCTTGCCATTAAGCAATCAGGGAACACCACCTCTTCGGCTTCGTATATTCATTAGCCAGAGCGCTATCACTACAAAACAGAATCCGGTGTTCGCCTTTCACCGCTACTTGGTGATGTGAAACGCCCAGCTTGTCGAAGCCGATCGAGAGCACAGTGCTGAAGCTGGAATAAAATGCTAGAAATTTTGCGACACGCCCATCCAACTGACTTCCCGTATTTGTCGCAAAAGCGGAACCTGGGCTGCTGCCTTAGAGACGCAAATTCGCACGAAAGTCGAGCGCGAACCTCCACCGTTTCACGACGAGCGTCTTTCTCATCGCAACGTGGTTCGATGCTGGCCGCAGGTCTTGGCGATCTGCAATCGTTCCTCCGGCGTCATACCGAGAAACTCGAAGCCAGACCGCACGTTCGACGTATGGCGCACGATGGCAATTGTGCTCAAGCTGTGCTCCGGCAATTGCAAATCGATTTCCACCGTTTCTCCAAGGCGCAAATCTCCCTGCACCAACGCTCCCAGACCACTTTCGCTGATATCCAACGTGATCCCACGTGTCGTGCTGATTCCCCCCGCCATCAAGTGACGTAAGCGAAGCGGAACGCTGAACAATGCCCGGGGATAGCGGCGAACCGGTTCGTTCACATATTTCTTCGCCATCCCCGTACGAGCTGCAACTTGCATTTTCGCCTCCCTCAGCGGCGTTGCCGGGCACTCTCGGCCCGACCGTCACTGTCAGTAATCAGGTCCGCCACATGGGACACAACATTCCTCTTCCATTGCCCATCGGCCGTCGCACTGAAATCTTGAGGCAAAGCTCGGTGTCCTGCCACTCAAGAGGTCGTGCTCGGAATCACAATCTCGCGACCGGCATCGTCCAATGAGTCATGTCCTCTCGTGCACGGCCAGCAATGCTATTGAAGCGCCAAAAATTCACGTCTATTTTTCTGAGCCTTGTCGAATTGGCCAGTGTTCGCGCGTCATATCTTTAGACGTGGTAGAACTGACATCTTCCGAAAGGAGAATGGCGATGCAATTCGCCTTGCTTATTTACGAGTCACCGGAAGCTTTTGAGATACGGAACAACGACGGGACCGATTCCTACACCGGTGCCTGGCGGGCTTACCACAAGGCTCTGGTGGAGGCAGGCATCTTCGTTGGCGGGGATCCGCTGCAGGTGCCAGAGACTGGGACTACCGTACGAATTAAAGATGGAAAGCGGCACGTACAGGACGGTCCCTATGCGGACACCAAAGAGCAGCTGGGAGGGTTCACAATCCTGGAACTCCCCTCGCTTGACGTGGCCCTCGAGTGGGCGGCGCGCTGCCCGGCGGCTTCGGCCGGGGCTGTGGAGGTTCGTCCACTCGCGCCTGATACCAAGCATAGGATCGTGGGATGAGTGGCTGTGCGCTGGAGGACACGCAGCGGACAATTGAGCGCGTAGCGCGCGAGTCATACGGTCGTCTGGTGGCTTATCTCTCCGCGCACACTCGCGATGTGGCCGGCGCCGAGGACGCGTTGAGCGAGGCGTTGCTCACCGCACTGCAGGTCTGGCCGCGGGACGGGTTGCCACAAAATCCCGAGGCGTGGTTGCTGACGGCGGCCCGGCATTCGATTATCGATCTTATTCGGCATCAGCGCGTTGTCTCAGAGAGCGAGCCAACGCTCCTGCTGCTCAAGGACAATTCCACCGAGATGAACCTAGTAACTGAGTTTCCGGATGAACGGCTCAAACTTCTTTTCGTGTGTGCCCACCCGGCGATCGATCCGACGATGCATACGCCCCTGATGCTGCAGACTGTTCTTGGCCTGGATGCAGCGCGCATTGCGGGTGCCTTCCTGATTTCAGCGAAAACCATGGGGCAGCGGCTAGTCCGCGCCAAGACAAAGATTCGCGACGCCGGCATCCAGTTCGAGATTCCTGATAAGCGCGAGCTGCCTGGCCGGCTTGAGGCGGTGCTGGAAGCCATTTACGCTGCCTTCGGCATCGGCTGGGACGACATGGCCGGTACCGACCAGCGCGGCCGGGACCTGACCGAGGAAGCGATCTGGCTCGCGCGCGTGCTTCTCGAACTCATTCCCGACGAACCTGAGGCGAGGGGTCTGTTGGCGCTCATGCTGTATTGCGATGCCCGACGCGCAGCGCGACGCGGACCTGATCGCGAGTACATTCCCCTTTCTGAGCAGGATTCGAAACGGTGGTCGTTTCCTTTAATAGACGAAGCGGAACAACAGCTCGCTGCGGCTTTCAAATACGGGCGGCCTGGCCGGTTTCAACTCGAAGCCGCCATTCAGTCGGCGCACGCTGAGCGGGCGCGAAGCGGGCGAACCGACTGGGCAGCCATCTCTGCCTTCTATCAACAACTGATTCGCATATTGCCAACACCCGGGACTCGAACCGGTTACGCAGCGGCCTTGGCAGAAGCGAATGGACCTCAGGCTGGGCTTGCCGTTCTGGACGCGATCGAGTCAGACGCGGTCTCGTCCTATCAGCCGTACTGGGCGGTTCGCGCTCACCTTCTGCGGCAGCTAGGGAAAACCCCTGAGGCGCTAAATGCTTATGACCGGGCGGTTGGCCTGGCTGAAGATCCTGCCGTGAGAAAGTTCCTGCTCAAAAGACGGGGCTAATTTTTTTTCCGCCTCCCCGTAGAAATCGCCCTACCTGACACGTCACCAGTATAGAGGCGGCTTAGCGTTGAAGCTTTGCCACCCGAGAGGTGAACGATGTGCCCATTCTGCTTGACGACCGTGGGGTTAATCGTTGCCGGCTCTGTATCTACCGGCGGGCTGGCAGCGTTGGCCGTGAAGATGTCCCGCAAGAACAACAGTCCCAGCGAAATCATTGCTAATCCGAATGAAGGGAGCAATCAAGATGTCAACCAGAACAATTGAGAACCCGAAAGTAGTGTCGCGGGAGGAATGGATCGCTGCTCGCAAGCAACTATTAGCCAAGGAGAAGAAGCTCACGCGCGAGCGTGACGCTGTGGCTGCCGAGCGCCGCCAGCTTCCCTGGGTGAAAGTTGAAAAGAACTACGTCTTCGATTCGCCCAGCGGCAAGAAAACCCTTGCCGACCTGTTCGCCGGCAAAAGCCAGCTGATCGTCTATCACTTCATGTTCGGTCCGGACTGGCAAGAAGGGTGCCCGAGCTGCTCGTTCAACATGGATCACACGGACGGCGCATTGGTGCATCTTGCGCAGCGCGACGTTTCCTTTGCGGCAGTTTCCCGAGCGCCGTTGTCAAAAATTGAGCCGTTCAAGAAACGGATGGGTTGGAAGTTCACCTGGGTTTCTTCGCACGAAACCGATTTCAACTACGACTTCCACGCTTCCTTCACACCGGACCAAATCGCCAAAGGAAAAGTTGAATACAACTTCGATCTCGTCGAATTTCCCAGTGCGGAAGCGCCTGGCGTCAGCGTCTTCTACAAGGACAAAGACGGCAACATCTTCCACACGTATTCCGCCTACGCTCGCGGGAGCGAGAACACGATCAACACGTACAACTATCTCGACCTTGTTCCCAAAGGACGCGATGAGGATGGCTTACCGTTCACGATGTCCTGGCTTCGCCATCACGATCGCTATGAGGACGGCTACCTGGCGGATCCGGACAGGCCATACTGGCCCGCGGTAGCTGTTCAATCCTGATTGTTCGCTAGCGTCCATTAGGTTGTGGCCTGTCATCTCGAATCGAAGCAGGCCGAGCCAGTGAATCCGGCTTAGGTACACACGTGTTCCTAATTGCGTTGGGCGCGCACGGGTTCTGTTTCAGAAAACAAAAGAGAACTGAAAAGGAGAACTGATATGGCAACAAGCAAAGAGAGAGACAAAGGGCACCCGAAAGGGCATGTCGGGATGAAGACACCCCCGATTGTGTCGCAGCAGGAGTGGGAGGCTGCGCGGCAGCAGCTTCTCGTGAAAGAGAAGGCCTTCACCCGCTCCCGTGATGCGCTGGCCGCCGAGCGTCGACGGATGCCGTGGATGCTGGTGGAGAAAAAGTATGAATTTGACGGACCCAAGGGTAAGGTAAGCCTGCTCGACCTTTTCGAGGGCCGGAGGCAGTTGATCGTCTATCGCGCCTTCTTCGAGCCCGGTGTGTTCGGTTGGCCCGACCACGCCTGCCGCGGCTGCTCCCTGGGCGCGGATCAGGTCTCGCATCTGTCCCATCTGAACGCTCGCGACACCACGCTCGCCTGGGCCTCACGCGCGCCGCAGGCGGACATAGCACGCCTGAAGGCGCGGATGGGCTGGCAGATGCCCTGGTACACCATGACCGACAGCTTCGACAAGGACTTCGGCGTCGATGAATGGCATGGCCACAATGTGTTCTTCCGCGATGGCGAGCGGGTGTTCCGCACATATTTCGTCAACAACCGCGGCGACGAGGCGATGGGGAGCACCTGGAGCTACCTCGACATCACGCCGCTCGGCCGTCAGGAGACTTGGGAAGACTCGCCCGAGGGTTACCCGCAGACCCAGCCGTACAAGTGGTGGAACTGGCACGACAACTACGACGCTGAACCCTCGCCTCACCCGAAGTGGGTCGACATCATAACCGACCCTCAAGGAGCTGCCGCCCGAAGGCGCGCCGAAGAGGAGAAAGCGAGCTAAAGACCGGCGACCACTTCTCCGCCTTCGAGCCAGCGGGCTCTGGGGGTTCGACAGAAAGCGAATACGCGGTAAGGTGATGCGATCGGCACGGCCGGCGTCGTCTACTCATGGTCGAGGTAGACGCCGCCCTCGCGCTGATCGGGCCGTAGGAGGCGGCGGGGTCTCGTTGACAGCCGCTGAGTATGGGATGTCGTGTACAAAAAGCGTCAACGGGTGCGTCCAAACCGGTATGTGAGGCTGATGCTTGCGTACGATGGTATGCGCACTCCCACCACTTCCTGGATATCCCAGGGGTAGAAATTCTGGGTGGTCTGGCCGGTGTAGCCCTTGGCGACGAGAAAATTAACGCCCGCGTCCAATCGGCCATTCAAGAAGGGCCGAACTAGCGCACCGCGAAACTCCTTTACTGGAGTTCCAGTGCATTGGGCGTTCCGGTTGATGGGGTCGCATCCAGTACCGAGCGGCTTCCTACCCACATACTCGACCTCTCCTTTGGCCTGCAGGTGAAAAGGAAGTTTTTCGATCGTTCCCAGGAGATCGAAGATCGTTCGGGGTGCCTCGGGGGTCGGATCTCCGGAGTTGAGATCCCGGGCATCCGCCTTGGAAAAACTTGCCTGGAGCGACCCCAATGCAAAGTTGCGGCGCACCGCGACGGTCATGAAGCGCAGGCGGCTTGGTCCCTGGTTAAACTGAAGACCAGTATCAGGATCAATCTTGGCAAGTTGCGCGCTGCTGGTCACATGGCCCAGCGTAAGTCGTATCTCCGTTTTGTGAATCGTCTTGCTGGCCACGAGCTGATATGAATGCGAGGTGGCCACAGGCGTGCCAGCTGTGCTGCCGATGCCGATTCGAGGATCCTCTGTGAAGAACGCTTGCCCGAAGCTGAGCGAGATCAGGGGAACGAACCATGCATCCTTCGGCAAGAACGACACCGTCGCTTTCGGCGAATTCACTCCCACCCATTTTTCAAACGAATTACGAGGCGAAAGCCGATCCTCGTTGTGGAAGTAGATTTCGTCGCGGCGCCATCCAAGGTAAAAGCGGAAGAAGTGCGTCCAGGAGCCTTGCGCACCGATGTAAGGACTCAGTGATCCGAGGGTCAGGTTGTTACTGCCGATGCGGGTGAAAGGCCCATAATAGCCAGGATGGCTGGGATCAAAGAATCCGTAATGGTCAAGATTGTCGCGCCGTGGAGCTTCGCGTTCGTAGTCCATCCCTCCCAAGACTGAAAAAGATTCGGCGATCTTATTTAGGTAATTTGCGCTGCCTCCAGCAACTGTTCGGAACTCGCTCTGCCGGATGAGCCCCTGGCCAAAGTTTGAAAACAGCGACAGATTGTAGGTACGGAAGAAGCCTGATAACTGCAACTGTTGGCTGTTGCTGAGCTGCCAGGCATCGTTCAGCGCCACCAGTGCAGTGTGGGTTTGGTCCTTCTGCCGAGGATCGATGGTGTCTCCAAGATTCGGAGAATTCGCAGGAGTGGAGTGTGAAGAGAATATCGGGACGAGGCCAGGAATATAGGATTGACCGTAATATGCTATGCCAAGCAGCGTCAGCCGATGGGCGTCGGTGGTGAAGAGTCGTTCACCGTTGAACTTGTACTGTTGCCGATGCTCCAGCCGATCGAGGAATCCATTTCCGTACGAGCCCTCAAAAGCCATCCAGGATTGAGTCGACGGACTGACTCCCGCCACTAGATCGATATCCCGGTAATCGCCCGTAATCGTGAGGAACGGATCGAGGTGAGAGCGTAGCCCGTAAGCCGCGGCCAGATTGACGGAATGATTCCCCTCCCGCACGTTGAACGCTCCCCCGTCAATCTGCACCGTTTCCACAACCTCTGGAACAAAGATGTTTGGATCGGCGTAACCGTTGCCGTGGGCATTTGCAGACAAATTGTTGGGAACCAGATAGCCGCCTACGGCAATAAACTGCGCGATCGGTTCGCCATGATCGCCGGCCACTCCCGGAGCAAAGTATTGCGGCGCCTTTATGCCGCTGGAAGCGGTTTCTATCGGGTATCCGGGAATCGAGACTGGCGGCCCGGGACGGCCAGGATTTGTATCCAGCAGATCATGGCGAACAAACACTCGCAGTGCAGGGTCAGGAGCGAGCACGCTGGCGTCGTTTACGTCTGCCGCCACGGTGAGCGATTCGCTTTGCGGTGCAAGATCCGAAAACCGGATGTCCTCCTTCCGATTGCCGTCGGAGAGCGCGATGGTTCGCGTGACCGCGGCGAAGCCCGGATACTCCGCGGTGAGACGGTAGTCTCCGGCATCGAGATTGGTAAAGAAGAAACGACCTTGGCTGTCCGTCTGGGTTTCACGAGATGAGGAGCCTGTCCACCGGGATAGACGGACTGTTCCTCCGATGACGACGCTGCCTTGGGGGTCAGTTAGATTTCCGGAGAGATTGCTGGCAGCAACCGCTGCAGGCCCCAACAAAACGAGGAAGCATAGCGCGAGGGCGAAGTGAAAATTTCGCGAGAGCATCCGAACGCTCGTGATCGGGTTTTTGTTACTGGCCATGGTGCTTCTCGTCAGGTTCTCTCTCTACTTGCTCTCAACACAGCGCGCTACCGGGATGCCGCCGAGACTGACAAGCTGGTGAGAACTGTCCGTGCCCGTTCCGAATCAATCGTGTTAAGATCTGCCGCTTGCTTCAGATAGTTCTCCGCGGCAGTGCGGTCGCCCTCCTCCAGCGCAATTTCGCCAGCATGCCTTGTTAGCCCGGCATCGCGTATGCCGACTGCCAGTGCCGCTTCGATCTGCCTGCGTGCCTCATGGTCCTGGCCGTTCACATGAAGGGCCCACGCATAGGAATCCAGGGTGTAGACATCGTGACGCCGCGAGAACTCCCGCTTGGCGACTTCCAGCGCTTTTAGCGGATCGTGAGCATAGTCGGCATAGTAGAAGATCAGCTCACGATTCGAATTGTCCCCACGATTTGTTTCTAACAGCGATTTCTGCTCGAACTCGGCAAAAGCCTTTTTTGCTTCTTCGCTACGGCCAGCAAGCCGCAACGCTTCCGCAAGGTCGTACAGATTTTCGGCGTGTAGCGCTGCCTGATAACGCTGTTGCAGCAACTGAACCGCATCATCATAACGCTTCTGCTGGATCCTGACTTTGGCGAGATTGCCCAAAGCATAGTGATACCCGGGGAAGAGTACCAAGGCGTGCTGGAGGTTCTTCTCGGCGCCGGCTGCTTGTCCCACGGACAGCTGAAGGTGCGCCATTTGTGTCAGAATCCATGCGGCATCTTCAAGCTCGCTTGGCGCCGTTGATTGCAGCGCCATGTTCATCAGTTCTAGCGCGCCGTCCACATCTCCGAAGATCTCGCGCAAGTAGGCGGCGCGCGTGATTCCGGGGAGGTTACCGGGACGCAGGTCGAGCATGAGCTGGGCCGCTTTTTCTGCTTCGTCGTAGTTCCCCAGTTCAGCGTTGGCGTCAGCGAGGAAGCCATGGATCATGACATCATCCGGCATTCTCTTGCTGAGCTTGAGAGCTGCTTCGCGAGCCGCCACGAACTCGTGTTTCCCCAACAGTAGCCAAACCTGAATTCTTTCTCCATCGAAGTTGTCGGGAGAAATCTCGAACGACTTCTTCAATGTGTCTTCCGCTTCGGCATAAAACTTCACGTCCGAGGTCTCGCGTGCACGTCGGGAAAGCGCCAGGGCGAGGGCGTTGTAAGCTTCGAAATTCTTCGGATTCTTCGCGATCAACTGGGTGGCGCGAGCCATGCTTTGCTCGGCAGGAGAAGGCTTGGTTTGCGCGGAAGAAGCTGCAGTCTGCGATAAGGTTGCAGTCGTCAGTGCTAGAACCAGAACGGCAAGTGTCTTCATACGATTCCTCATTCTTGAAAGAAAAGTAAATGGCCGCCCGCCTAAGCTGACGGCCACGAGCCATGAGTTACTTCACGGGACAGATACCGGTGGGTTGACCACTGCAGCCCTTCTGTCCCGGGCCTGTGTGGTGGCTGTCACGGCCGCTGTGAGCAGGAAGGACGTAAGGGAACGTCGTTCCATACCCACCTTCGTTGGTGTTGACGCCGTCGCCGACTGCCGCGCCGTACTTTTTCGGGTCGGCGAGGATTCCGACGACTGCACGAGACGCGATGTCAACTACATCGTCGATGGGCCGCCGCCCCTGCGGGAATCCGGCCAAGTCGCCCGCGAGGAAGCCGAGACGCTTCTGGCTCCCCACCGGAGTTGGTGGAATACCCGTGTTTAGCCGGAGCAGGTCAGCGACCGGGCCAGCATCTTTGGGACCGCATCCGGGACAGATCGGACCCATGTACTGAACGAGCGGAAGCAAGTCGGTACGCGGTGCCGGCGGAACCGGAATGTGGAGGATCGAGGAATAGAGATGCGCCAAGACTGGATCCAGGAAGTAGCTGGCGAACTGGCCATCGTCCTTGGGATCGGAAACGCTGAACAGGTCTTTAGAGCCGGTTCCGATGATTAGCTCGTTGATTAGGGAATTGCCTTCGCGATTGACTTGACGCCATGAGCCGGCACCGTTCACTTGCCCATTGAGACGGCGCACCGTAATGCGTTGCCGGTCGGTCTCTCCGTAGGTGCCGATGACCGCTTGCTTCTCGCCTGCGCCATGGAGCTTGCCATCCACGGTCAGCATGGTGATCGGCACTTCCAGAACGATCGAGTTGACGTTAAAACCGGCCACCGCGTCGGGAGCGTAGTTGTGAGTGTCGTCCGCATCTACGGCAGGGCTCAGGATTCCACCGACGCCCATGCGGAAGTTGAAGGAATCGAAAGCAGCCCCCAGGTCGATATAGAAAGGATCGTCGACCGTTCCGGCAAATACCCGGATGCCATCTTCGAGTTCATAGACGCCCTGGTTAAACAACTTCTGATAGCTGGGCAT
>Ga0210405_10001423_pt1 | contig 27320 bp, 26 predicted proteins | sample IncBWH11MmetaG_FD_155492 | JGI IMG/M metagenome (GOLD analysis project Ga0210405, IMG submission 155492) | Forest soil microbial communities from Barre Woods Harvard Forest LTER site, Petersham, Massachusetts, United States - Inc-BW-H-11-M | ecosystem: Environmental > Terrestrial > Soil >...
CGCGAAGGATTACGATCATGACTGAGCTGACCGGGAAGGTCGGTTTTGCGTCCGCCGTTTCCACAAAAAGAATAACGCGATGCCGCATTGTCGGCGTCGAACTGATTGCCACCATGGCGCTCGTGGTTTGCCTGATCATCGCCGTCACCGCGGTATCGATCGGCATGGCGCGCGCCCAGACTTTCGCCGATATCGGCCGGCACGACCGCACGCCGTTTGCGGTGGCGCTGTTCTTCGGCGCGGTGATGGCCGGCATGGGCGGCTTGACCGCCATGGTCGCCGGCGACCGCCAGACGCCGCGCGACTGATCCTAATTGTCGTCTTGGATCGCACAGAACATTTTTTTTCCGTCACCCTGAGGTGCGAGCGAAGCTCGCCAACCAAGTCGGCTATTGCCGACTTGGCCACTTGAAAATGCGAAATCGGGTTTACCCGATTTCGTTGGGGCGACGGCAGCCAAGTCGGCTATAGCCGACTTGGCCAATTGATATCCTTTGGCCTCTCAGCGGCATCCTTCGAGGCTCGCGCTTCGCGCGAGCACCTCAGGATGACGAGTCATAGTTCAGTCGCCGGCTTTGATGCCGGCTGACTTGATGATCGGCCACCACTTGTCGAGCTCGGCTTTGTGGTAGACGGCGAGCGCTTGCGGGTTTTGCTGATCGGCCGGAAATATCACCTGGCCGAGGGCTTCGATCTTCTGCCGCACGGCGGGATTGGCCAGCGCCGCCACGACGGCGGCATCGAGACGATCGACGACGGCTTTGGGCGTGTCCTTCGTGGTCCACAAGCCGTGCCAGAACGAGATGCTCAATCCCAACACGCCCGATTCGATCATGGTCGGCGTCGATGGCGATTTCGGCCAGCGCTGTTCGCCCATCACCGCATAGGCCTTGAATCGCCCCGCTTCCACATTGGCCAGCGTCTGCGATGCCTCGAGGCAGGACAGGTCGATCTGGCCGCCGATCAAATCCTGCATCGCCGGCGCGCCGCCGCGATAGGGCACATATTGAAACCGTGCGCCGATCTTTTGTGCAAAGAACAGGCCGCACAAATGCGCGGCGCTGCCGGAGCCAATGGTGCCGAAGGTGGCTGGGTCCGGCCTCGCCTTCAACCAGGTGATCAGCTCGGGCGCCGTTTTCGGCGGCAGATCGTTCTTGCCGACGATCCACAGCGGCGACGCGGCCAACAGCGCCACCGGCTGCAGGTCTTTCAATATGTCGTAGTCGAGCGGGTAGATCGCCGGCGAGCCGACGTGACTCGTCCAATTGCCGATGCCGATGGTGTAGCCGTCCGGGCTGGCGTGGACGACGCGGCCAGCCGCAATCGTGCCGCTGGCGCCGCTGACGGTTTCGACGACCACGCTCTGGCCGAGCGAAGGCTGCATCGCATCGGCCAGGATGCGCGCCAGCGTGTCGGTCGGGCCGCCGGGCGGAAAGCCGACCAGCATGGTGATCGGGCGCGTCGGATAGGTCTGCGCCTGCGCCGCCGCGGTGAATGCCAACAGCGCGACCAGCGCCCCGACCAAACGTTTCATGGCGATGCCCTTGGTGTTTTTCCCCGCCATGACGATGACACGGACGCCGGCCGCCTTAAAGGCGGGAAAATGCCGTCGTGACGAAGCGCCGCGCGCCGTCCTCGTCTCAATTCACCCGCTTGTTGAGGAGGGCTGGCAGGGCTTGGCACGTCGATTGACGCTGCCCACATAAGCCCTGTAACCATCCGCAAATGTTTGCATTTTTCGAACGATTCCTGACGCCGACGGCGGCGCCCGAGAACCCGGAGCCGCCGGGCGGGCTCATTGCATTCCTGTGGCACTTTGCCCGCCAGGCGAAGTGGCTGTTCGCGGCGCTGTTTGTCGTCGAATTGTTCGTCGCGCTCACCGACACCGCGGTGCCGTGGTTCATGGGCCGCGTCGTCACCATGGTGACCAAGACGCCGCCCGATCAGTTTTTGGCCACAAGCTGGCCGTGGCTGCTCGGCATGGCGGTCGTCATCTTGATCGTGCGCCCGGCGGTGACGCTGACACGCTACCTGATCACCAACCAGGCGATCGCCGCGCCGTTCACCGGCCTCATTCGCTGGCAATCGCACTGGCACGTGGTGCGGCAAAGCTGGGCGTTCTTTCAGAACGATTTCGCCGGCCGTATTTCCAACCGGGTGATGCAGACCGGGCCGTCGGTGCGCTCGACCTTGACCGCGACCATTACCACGGTCTGGTACATTCTGGTCTTCGGTTTTTCCGCCATCGCGCTGACCGCTTCCGCCGACCGCTGGCTCGCGGTGCCGATCCTGCTGTGGTTTTGCGGCTATGCGGCGCTGCTGGTTTATTTTGTGCCGCGCATGCGCGAGCGCTCGAAGGTCAGCTCGATTGCGCGCTCGACCCTGATGGGCCGCATCGTCGACAGCTACACCAATATCCTCACCGTAAAGCTGTTCGCCCGCGCCCGCGAGGAAGACCAATATGTGCGCAACGCGGTCGACCGGCACGTCGACCTGTTCACCAAATCCCAGCGCCTGCTCACCGCCTTTGTCGCGCTGCTCGACGTGCTCAATGCGCTCCTGATCGCGGGATCCGGCGCCATCGCGCTTTTGCTGTGGCGCTACGGCGCGGTCGAGGTCGGCGCCATCGCCATGGTGCTGCAGCTGACCTTGCAGCTCACCAACATGTCGCGGCAGATCGCCATGCGCATCACCGAGATTTTCGAGGACCTCGGCGTGGTGCAGGAAGGCATGCTGACCATCGCCCAGCCGCTGCAACTGCCCGATCCGGCCGGCGCGCAGCCGCTCACTGTGAGCGAAGGCCGCATCGATTTCCAAAACGTCAATTTCGGCTACGGCCGCGAGACCGGCGTGCTGCAGAATTTCAATCTGGCGATTGAGCCGGGCGAGAAGATCGGCCTGGTCGGCAGCTCCGGCGCCGGCAAATCCACCGTGGTCAATCTCTTGCTGCGCTTCTTCGATCTCGAAGACGGCGCCATCCGTATCGACGGCGTCGATATTTCCGGCCTGACCCAGGAATCGCTGCGCGCGCAAATCTCCGTGGTGACCCAGGATACCTCGCTGCTGCACCGCTCGATCCGCGCCAATATCCGCTACGGGAAGCCCGAGGCGAGCGAGGACGACGTGGTGCGCGCCGCAAAGCTCGCCCACGCCCACGAGTTCATCCTCGATCTCGAAGACTGGAACGGCCGGCGCGGTTACGACGCCCATGTCGGCGAGCGCGGCGTCAAGCTGTCCGGCGGCCAGCGTCAGCGCATCGCCATCGCGCGCGTCATTCTCAAGGACGCGCCGATCCTGGTGTTCGACGAGGCGACCTCGGCGCTCGACAGCGAAGTCGAAGCCGCGATCCAGTCGAGTCTGGGCACCCTGATGCAAGGCAAGACGGTGATCGCCATCGCCCATCGGCTCTCGACCATCGCGCAGATGGACCGCCTCGTGGTGCTCGAGCACGGCCGCATCGTCGAGCACGGCTCGCACCGCGAATTGATCGCCCGCGACGGCCGCTACGCCGCCATGTGGCGCCGCCAAGCCGGCGGCTTCATCGACGACGCCGGCGAGATGCAGGCTGCGGAATAGGCCTAATCTTTTTCGCGCCGCCCGGGCTTGATTTTTACGCCAAAACCATAAATATTGTTTTATGGGTTTATGGCGGTGAGAAAGCATGAAGACGACTATCGAAGTGCCGGATGACCTTTATCGCAGGGCGAAGTCGATCGCGGCACTCCGCGGGCGCCGGCTCAAAGATCTGATCGAGGAGGGCCTGCGTCTCGTCGTCGAAGGTCCGCGCAAGGCCCGCCGCGAGCAAGGCTTGGCCGAGCTGATGAAGCGGGCGCGCGGCGTGATCGACTCCGGCGTGCCCGATCTCGCTTCGAATCCACGGCACCTTGAGGGTTTTGGCCGCAATGCCGGCGATCGTTGACACCGGACCTCTGGTCGCCTTTTTCGACCGCGCCGAACGGCACCATCGCTGGGCTACCGAGCGCATCGAAAAACTCGAAGCCCCGCTGTTGGTCTGCGAACCGGTCTTGACGGAGGCGATCTATCTATTGGCGCGTTATGCGAAGGCGCAGGACGCCCTGTTCGAGCTTTTGCAAAATGGCGCGCTCAAGATTGCGTTGCGAATCGAGGACCATGTCGACGCGCTGCGCCGGCTGATGCAAAAATACCGGGACACGCCGATGTCGCTCGCCGATGCGTGCCTCGTTCGTATGGCCGAAATCCATGACCGGCATGATGTCCTCACCCTCGATGCAGACTTCTCGGTCTATCGGAAACATGGCCGGGTGCCGCTGAAGCTCATTTACCCCGGCAGTACATAGAGCGCCCTGCGCGCGGATTCGCTTGCGCTCAACCGGTTACCCTACAATGCCGTCCCTGGATTTCGCTCACGCTCAATCCAGGCTACGCTCGCCGCTGACACACAGACGGCGGAGCAACCCCAATCGACTTCGCGCTCACAGACCTGCAGCAATCGGTGCGCGCGGCGATCGAGAAGATTTGCGCGCGCTTTGGCGACGATTATTGGCTGGCGCGCGATCGCGACGGTGAGTTTCCGCACGAATTCCATCGCGCGCTGGCGGGGGATGGCTGGCTCGGCGTCTGCATTCCGGAAGCCTACGGCGGCGCGGGTCTCGGCATTACCGAGGCGACGGTGATGATGCAGACCATCGCGGCGTCGGGCGCCGGCTTTTCCGGCGCGTCCGCCGTGCACATGAACATCTTCGGGCTCAATCCGGTCGTGGTCTACGGCAACGACGAGCAGAAGCGGCGCATGCTGCCGCCGATTATCGCCGGCAAGGAGAAGGCGTGCTTTGCGGTGACCGAGCCGAATGCCGGGCTCGAAACCGCCAAGCTGCAGACCCGCGCCGAGCGCCGCGGCGATCGTTATGTCATCACCGGCGCAAAAATCTGGATCACCACGGCGCAGGTCGCCGACAAGATGCTGATCCTCACCCGCAGCGCGCCGATCGAGAGCGGACGGCGGCCGACCGACGGCCTCACTTTGTTCTTCACCGCGCTCGACCGCCGCTTTGTCGAGGTGCGCGAGATCGAGAAGATGGGAAGGAAGGCAGTCGATTCCAATCAGGTGTTCATCGACGGCCTGGAAGTGCCGGTCGAGGACCGCATCGGCGAGGAAGGCCGCGGTTTTGAATACATCCTCGACGGCTTCAATCCGGAGCGCATCCTGGTCGGCGCCGAAGCAGTCGGCCTCGGCCGTGCCGCGCTCAAGCGCGCGGCGGCCTATGCCAAAGAGCGCACCGTGTTCGGCCGGCCGATCGGCCAGAACCAGGCGATCCAGCATCCGCTCGCCGAATGCTGGATGGAGCTGGAAGCCGCCGAGCTCATGGCGTTCAAGGCGGCCTGGCAATACGACAACGGCCTGCCGTGCGGCCCGGCGGCGAACGCCGCAAAATATCTCGGCGCCGAGGCCGGCTTCAAAGCCTGCCAGACCGCGATCATGACCCACGGCGGCTACGGCTATGCCAAGGAATATCACGTCGAGCGCTATTTCCGCGAAAGCCTGATCCCGCGCATCGCGCCGGTGACGCCGCATCTCATTCTCTGCTTCATCGCCGAGAAGGTTTTGGGGCTGCCCAAGTCCTATTAGAACAAGTCTTACTAGAACAAGTCCTACTAGAAGAAGTCGTACTAAGGGCACGGGTCTCGACTATCGTGCGATCAGCAAAGAGGCGGCGATCAGATGGCATTCGAGTTGGGGCTCTATACGTTCGGCGACCTGATGCCGAACGCGCCGGCGGGCAAGGCGGTCGGCGCCCAGCAGCGGCTTAAGGAAATCCTCGCGGCCGCAAAGCTTGCCGACGCGGCGGGTCTCGATGTCTTCGCGGTCGGCGAACATCATCGCCTCGACATGGCGGTCTCCGCCACGACCGTGGTCTTGGCGGCGATCGCGGCGGTGACCGAGCGCATCCGCCTGGCGAGCGCGGTCACCATTCTCAGTACGGCGGATCCAGTCGTAGTGTTCGAGGAGTTCGCCACCGTCGACCTGATCTCGGGCGGTCGCGCCGAGATCATCGCCGGACGCGGCATTTTCACCGAATCGTTTCCACTATTCGGCTATGACCTTGCCGACTACGACGTTTTGTTTGCGGAAAAGCTCGCGCTGCTCATGCAGCTCAACGCCGCCGAGCGCGTCACCTGGCAGGGACGCTTCCGCCCGCCCCTGAAGGATGCGCCAATTCCGCCGCGGCCGGCGCAAAGCCGCCTGCCGATCTGGGTCGGCACCGGCGGCACGCAGAACAGCGTCGCGCGGGCCGGCGCGCTCGGTCTGCCGTTGGCGCTCGCCAATATCAGCGTGCCGCCGGCAAAGCTCGCGCCGCTCGCCGAGCTCTATCGGCGCAGCGGACTGCAAGCCGGGCACGCCGCGGACACGCTCAAGGTCAGCATCGCCACCCACATGCACATCAAAGAGAACTCGCAAGACGCCCTGAACAGCTTTTACCCATACTATGCCGGCTACTTTTTCACCCACACGCCCTCGCAATACCGCGCGCAGGAGATCACGCGGGCCGATTATGACGAACGCGCCGCACCCCATGGCGCGATTTTTGTCGGCAGCCCGCAGCAGATCATCGACAAGATCCTGTATGAGCGCGAGCTATTCGGCCACCAGCGCTTCCTGGCGCAAATCGACATCGGCGGCCTGCCGTTTGCCGAAGTCGCCCGCGTGATCGAGCTGTTCGCCACCAAGGTCGCGCCGGTCGTGCGCGGCGCGGGCGGCGGATAACGGCGCCGTATCGTATGCGGCATCAGATACAGAAGGCCCAAAAAGCGGCCTTGATCGCTTGGATAGCACTGTGTTCGCGTTGATGATCTTGTCAAGGATCGAAGACCGCCGGAGGCGGCGGCCCTTCGGGCCGTCCTTGACAAGATCATCAACGCGAACAATTCAGCATCCAAGCGATCAAGGCCGCACTCCCGATCAGAGCGGACATCATGTTATGATACGAACAGAAATGGTAAGCTCGCGCCAACCTGACCACGATGAACAATGGGAGGACATAACCATGAAGCTCTACATGCACCCGGTATCGACCGCATGCCGTCCCGTGCGGTTGCTCATCGCCGAGAACGGCATCGCCTGCGACGAGGAGACGATCGATATTCTCCAGGGCGCCCACTATCAGGAGCCCTACGCCTCGCGCAATCCCAACCGCATGGTACCGTGGCTCGAGGATGGCGATTTACGCCTGACGGAAGGTTCGGCGATTCTGAAATATCTCGCCGACAAATACGACCTGCCGTCCTACCCTAAGGATTTGAAGAAACGCGCCAAGGTCAACGAGGTGATGGACTGGATCAACACCCAGTTCTATCGCGACTTCGGTTACGGGCTGGTCTACCCGCAGCTGTTTCCGCACCACAAGCGCCGCAGCGACGAGGCCCATGCCGGCGCCGTCGCCTGGGGACAGCAAGGCGCCAAAAATTGGCTGCAGATTCTCAACGACCACTGGATCGGGCCGAAAAATCAATACCTGTGCGGCAACGAACTGACCATTGCCGATTATTTCGGCGCCGCCATCGTGTCGATCGGCGAATTGATCGATTGCGATTTCGCCGCTTACCCCAACATCAAGCGCTGGCTCGACAATATGAAGAAGCTGAAGTCGTGGCGCGAGGTCAACGCGGTGTTCAACGGCTTCGCGGCCGCCAATAAGGGCAAGGATTTTGTGCGCGCGTGAGCGTGGCATCGCTGGCGGTCGCTCGAGCCGTCGCCGATGCCATCGCCACAGCGAAAACTGACCTTTGGTTGGGGGAAAAACAATGCGTCGAGGACTCCGCGCTGTTGCACTACTGGCGAGTCTTGCGCTCGCCGCGGCGGCTTTGCCACGGATTGGCGTCGCCGCACCGCTGCCGGCGGCGCAAAGCGAGAACCAAAGCGCTCTCGTAGCCAAGGCGCAGGCGGCGCTTGACGCCAAGCAATGGCCGGATGCGGAAGCGGCGTTGAAGCAGCTGTTATCGTCGGAGCCGCGCTGGGAATATTCACAGGCGCTGGGTGTCGCGCAATTCAACCAGGCTCACTACGCGGATTCGATCGAATCCTATCAACGTGCCATCGAGGTCGCGGGAAAGAACGCCAGCCCGGCGGCCATCGGGCAGATGTATGTGACGATCGGCAACGCCAACCTGAAGCTGAAGAAGAATGACGCGGCGATTGCAGCATACACCAAGGCGGCAGCGCTCGACCCCAATCCGGCCGTTGCCTACTTCAATCTCTGCGCGGTCATGTTCAACATGGGCCAGCCGGCGGCGAAGACCGTTGCCTTTTGCGACAAGGCGATCGCCGCCGATCCAAAAAAGGCGGATGCCTATTTCATCAAGGGCTCGTCGCTGTACGGCGAGGGAGCGTTGGACAAAAGCAACAAGTTCGTCGTGCCGCCCGGCGCGGTGGACGCGCTGAAACAATATCTCGTACTCGCTCCCGGCGGACCGCACGCGCAGGACGTCAAGGTCATGCTCGATGCTCTGAAATGAGCCGCGCGCGCCGCTCGCGACTGCCGTAACGGTTCGCCGGCACCGCCAGGCCATATGCGACACAGGCCAGCCCCTGGCGGCAGCAGCGGCGGCGAAAATCCACGAAGCGCGGCGGGCTGCCGCACCGCGGTCGCATTTCGCCGCTAAGCCGCCGCCATTGCGGTTTTGCGTCGATACTGAACCGGGAGCCCTGCAATGCGCCGTTATTCTTTAGCCCCGACTTTGTTCCTTGCCGTTTTGGCCGCCGCCGCCCTGAGCACCGCGCCCGTTCTGGCGCAAGGCCAGCAAACTCCGCAGATTCTGCCGCTCAAACCGCCGCCACCGCCGCCAATCAAGCCGTATACGCCGGTCGCGGCCAAGCCGCCGGTGGCTTACGACGATGCGGCCTTCGTCGCCTTCCGCAAGCAATTGTCCGATGTCGCAGCGAAGAAGGATCGCGGCGCGCTCGCCAAGCTGGTCGTGGCCCAGAATTTCTTCTGGATCCAGGACAAGGACATGGCCGACCCGAAAAAGCCGGGCGTCGACAATCTTGCCAACGCGATCGATCTTGCCGCCAAAGACGGCTCCGGCTGGGCCACGCTCGGCGGCTATGGCAACGAGCCGACCGCGGCCGAATTGCCCGACCGCAAAGGCGTGTTCTGCGGGCCGGCCGATCCGACCATCGATCCGCAGGCGTTCGAAGCGCTCGGCAAGGAGACGCAGACCGATCCATCCGAATGGGGCTATCCGCTCAAGGACGGCGTCGAAGTGCACGCCGCGGCCCAGCCGAATTCGCCGGTCGTCGAAAAGCTCGGCCTGAACCTGGTGCACGTGCTGCCCGATACCGCGGCGCCGAGCGATCCCAACGCGCCGGCTTTGCTGCATGTGGCGACGCCGTCCGGAAAATCCGGCTTTATCGCCATGAATGCCATTGCGCCGCTCGGTGGCGACCAGATGTGCTACACCAAGGATGCCAGCGGCTGGAAAATTGCCGGCTTTTTCGGCGGCGCGAGCCAGTAGGCGAGGCTTCATCGCGCCCAGGAAACCTGCAAAGCACCTTACAAGGCACCATAATACTACTCCCGCATGCCGCCTAAGCCGCGATCACGCATTCGGGTATTGAAACGACGCGGCGTCGGGAACAGAGTGCGATCATGACTCGGCTGGGATTGAAGCGAGGACGGCATAGTTTGGTGGCGCTGATCGGCGTGGCGATGCTGTGCGCCGTGTCGGTGAGCGTGCCGGCGCAGCCGGGCGATCAATATCAAGAGACGATGAAAGACGTCGATCCCGGCGTCGACCACGGCAACTCGGACGCTGCCGTGCCGGATGAATACAAGAAGCAGCGGGTGTTCTACCGCTCGCAGCAACCGCCGGGCACCATCATCATCGATACGTCGGAACGCCATCTCTATCTGATCCAGAGCGAGACCTATGCCATCCGCTACGGCATCGGCGTCGGCCGCGACGGCTTCACCTGGCAGGGCCTGTTGCAGATCTCGCGCAAAGCCGAATGGCCGGATTGGCATCCGCCGCCGGAGATGATCGCGCGCCAGCCCTATCTGCCGCGCTTCATGGCCGGCGGCCCCGGCAATCCGCTCGGCGCCCGCGCCATGTATCTCGGCAACACCGTCTACCGCATCCACGGCACCAACGCGCCGGAGACCATCGGCCAGGCGGTGTCATCGGGCTGCTTCCGCCTGGTCAACGACGACGTGGCCGATCTCTACGACCGGGTGAATGTCGGCACCCACGTCATCGTGCGGCAGAATTAAACTTTCCGCCCCCGCGATAGCGGGGGAGGGGGACCGCGCGTAGCGCGGTGGAGGGGGCGCGGGCCACGACGCGCCGCCAGCGAATCCAGGAAAACGTCATCTGCAAGCTTGCGCGATTTAATTCGCGTCGCAAACAGGTAGACGCTTCTTCCCTCTCTTCATTCTGCAACGACAACGAAGCGACGAATCAGAGGCCCCCTCCACCACCCTACGCTCGCTTCGCGAGCTTGGGTGGTCCCCCTCCCCCGCTTCGCGGGGGCGGAAGAAGATTTACTGCGCGCGCTGAGCGGCCGTGTTGACCGACTGCGCGGTCTGGCCGAACAAAATCGCGCGTTCTTCGGCGGTGCGGATGCCGCCCTGGCCGGGATTGATCTTCGGCGTCCACTCGTAGGCCTTCACCACCGCGGGCCGCGCCTTGATGGCTTCGAACCAACGCTGCAAGTTGGGAAAGTCGGAAAGCTTCTGGCCCTGGCGCTCCCACGGCACGATCCACGGATAGCTCGCCATGTCGGCGATCGAATAATCGCCGGCGAGATAGGGCCGGTCGGCGAGCCGTTTGTTCATCACACCGTAGAGCCGGTTCACTTCGTTGCGATAGCGATCCATGGCGTATTGCAATTTCTCCACCGCGTAATTGCTGAAGTGATTGTTCTGCCCGGCCATCGGACCAAGGCCGCCCATCTGCCAGAACAACCACTGGATCGCCTCGGTGCGGCTGCGCAGATCGCTGCCGACGAATTTGCCGGTCTTGTCGGCGAGATAGAGGAGGATGGCGCCGGACTCGAACACCGCGATCGGCTTGCCGCCGCCGGCCGGATCGTGATCGACGATGGCGGGGATGCGGTTGTTCGGCGACACCGCCAGAAACTCCGCCTTGAACTGCTCGCCCTTGCCGATATTGACCGGGATGAGCTTGTACGGCAGTCCGGTTTCTTCCAGGAAAATCGTGATCTTGTGGCCGTTCGGCGTGGTCCAGTAATGTACGTCGATCATGACAAGCCTTTACGCGATGAGGGTGGTGAGGGGCCCATTTTAGCGATCGCCTAGCGATTATTTAACCCCTGCGGGCGCATTTGTGTCCCTCGTGTCCAGCACCCCTGCCTATGCGACGCCCGGCGCACTGACCGCCCCCGCGACGACAAATTTTTTCGTCGCCGCGGTGATCCTCGGCCTGTTCGTTCTCTCGGCGGCGCTGAGCGCGGAACGCAAAGGCATTACGGCCGGTTTTGACGAGGTGGCCCACGCCGCCTATGTGGCGCACATCCAGCACACCGGCGAGGCCTGGCCGGACCTGAAAGCGATGCGGCTGATCGATCCGCAAACTTTCCAATTCACCGCTACCGCCAATTATCTCAACCACCCGCCGCCGTTCTATGACCTGCTCGCCGCGCTGGGGCCGCGGCTCGAAGACCGGCCGCAGGCGCTGCTGGCGCATCGCCTGATCGACATCGCCATCGCATCGCTCGGCTTTGCCGCGCTGCTCGGCCTCGGGCTCGCCGCGCGTTTTCCGCGTCACGAATTTTACGCCTTCGCGGTACCGCTGGCCTGCATTCCCGTGCTGGTGCCCATCGCCGGGGCCATCAACAACGACAATTTGGCGTTTCTCGGTGGCGCCGTGGCGATGCTCGGCGCCTGGCAGCTTGTAGCGACCGACCGCGCCGGCTGGCTCGTGGTCGCACTGCTCGGTTTGATCGCGGCGAGCTGGGCCAAGCTGACTGGGTTTCTGCTCACCGGTGCGATGCTCGGCGCCGTCATCGCTTATCTGTTGTGGCGGCGGCGATTGCGTTGGAGCCTATTGCTGCCGATCGCGCTCGCGTTTGCTTTGGCCGCCGCGCCCTACATTATATACACCGTGCAATATGGCAGCCCGACGCCGCAGACGCCGGCGCAGATCGCGCTGCTTGAAGACGGCGCCCGCACCGCCGGCTGGGCCGATCTGCCGCGTAAGTCATTTCCCGCCTACCTCGTTTATTTCGTCATCGCCTTCGTGTCCGATTGGATGCCGGCGCTGGGCGAGCGCAATGCCTTGCAATATTCCATGCTGGCCATACCGGTGACGGCGCTCGGCTGCGCGCTCGCCGGCATCGCGCTGTCGCTGCACCGGCTGTGGCGCCGGCAGGACACCGCGCTCGATGTCGTCGTGATCGCTGGAACAATGGCGCTCCTCGCGACCTTTGCGATCCACGTCACCTACAGCTACGGCCGGCATGTTGCGACCGGATGGCTGATGGACGCCTATCCGCGCTATTACCTGCCGCTCGCCGCCATCGTGCCGCTGGCCGGGCTGTCGCTGCTCGCTGCCGTCGAAGCCCCGCGCTGGCGCGCCGCGCTATTGGCGGTTTTGATCGCCGGCCCCGCGATCTTTCGCGTTTTCGGCGCGCCGCTCGGATAGTCGGCAGCATCGCGCATTCTAGGCAATCGCGTAATATGACGTAAACCAAACGTTGCAACTTCGGCCGGCCGCCGCGAACGCGATCGCGCGTATTTTAACACCTCCGCGCGTAAAAGTTTCCCCCGACAAGGGGAAGTGCGCCATGGATAGCGTTCGCTTTTACGTCATCGCGGTCGGCCTGTTCTTTGCGGTGTTCCTCGGCGGCAAATGGCTGCTCACCCCGACCGTGGTACCGCTGCAGCCCGATGCGCGGCTGCCGACCTTTCAACGCGTCGATCCTGACGATCCGCGCACCAAGCTCGAGCAGACTTCGGTCAGCGACAACGACACGACACGCGACCGCTTGCGCAACGAGGTGCTCGATTACGCCAAGGCCGTCCATGACGATCCGTGCAACGAGGTTCTGAAGAAGAACTACATCAAGGCCGTGGTTGCCTATGCGCGGGCCTGGATCAGCATCGTGCCCTGCATCGGCACACAGACTTGCCATGGCTGGGATTCGGCGGCGCTGGATCGCGCCGCCCAGGCCTTCGGCACGCCGCTCGATCATCGGGTGCGCGATGCGATGCGGGCCGCTCACGCCAGAGCGATGTTCGGCAGCGGCGACTTTCCGAAAGACACCGTCCATCTTGTGGCAGATCTGGCCGCCGACAGTTCCCTGAACTCGGCGCACGAAACGCGGGAGTTCCGGCACGTCAGCGCTCTATTGGACGATGCCAGCATGCATCAGGATTGCGGACGCTGATGATCGCTGCCGCCGCCCGAACGGTGGGCATGATCGCGCTTGCTGCGGTCGCATTTGTCTACGTGTTCGCGCCCGGCGGCGCGCATCGCGTACTCGATCCGAACGATCCGATTGCCGCCGACGGTTCGCTGATCGCCGGCCGCGCCCACACCATCTTCGATACCAACCCGGCATACGCCGCCTTCAGACCGCCGACGCGCTCCGATTCCGACGATCCGGCCGACTTCGAGCCGCTGATCAGGATCGACATGAAGGTGGCCGAGTCGGACCGCGCGCTGTTCAAGCGCCTGCTCAAGCGACTCGACTGGTCGCTCTGCACCGGCAGCGACCGCCGGCTGCTTCTGCTGGCGGTGCGGACGTATTACGCGACGCGCGGCCGCGAAAAATACATTTTCTCGCTGCGCGGCCCGCGCGCCTCAGCCGCAATCGAAAAGGAGTGGTCGACGCCCGCCGACCGGGACATCGACAATTATGTGCGTCACGCCCTGCAATACGGCATCCTGCACAAGAGCGACGTGCCGCGCGACAGCTACGCGGAATTCGCCAAAGTCTTCGCTGACGCCGAGCCACTCGGCACCGGTTGCACCGCCGCCGACAATCGAAAACCGTAAATGTTGTCGCTCGCGGCGCGCTTTGCGGCGGTGCCAGCCGTGCTAGGCTCGTGTCCCCCAGCGCAGCAAATGAGCCGAGACCATGATCACCGAAATCGCACAGATCGACGTCAAGCCCGGCATGGAAGCCGAATTCGAAACCGGCGTAAAAAGCGCCGCGCCGGTGTTCCAGCGCGCCAAGGGCTGCCACGGCCTGGAATTGCAGCGCTCGATCGAGAAACCGAGCCGCTATCGGCTGTTCGTCAAATGGGGCACGGTCGAGAACCACACCGTCGATTTCCGCGGCTCGGCCGACTTCCAGGAATGGCGCAAGCACGTCGCGCACTGTTTTGCTTCGCCGCCGGAGGTGGAGCATGTCAATCAGGTGGTGAAGGGGTTTTGATTCTTCGTATTCCGTCATCCTGAGGTGCGCGCCAAAGGCGCGCCTCGAAGGATGCACGGCCCGGGCCGTCGCCCTTCGAGGCTCGCTTCGCTCGCACCTCAGGGTGACGGAACGTTACGCCCGCACCCGTTCCACGTTCGCGATCCGGTTCGGCACGCCGAATTCGCGGCGGCAGACTTCGGCCAAAGCGGCGACGCCGGCGCGGATGGCTTCGTGGGACGGATTGGCGAAGCACAATCGCGCGCGGCTTTTGCCGTAGGCTTTGTCGGTGGTCCATTCCGGGCCCGGATTGATGGCGACGCCAGCGGCGAGCGCCGGCTGATAAAGCTTCAGCGTATCGACTTGGTCCGGCAGCTTGACCCAGAGGAAAATGCCGCCCTTCGGATCTTCGAATTCGGCCGCGGTGCCGAACTGCTCGTTGAGCGCATCCATCAAGGTTTCGAGTTTTTTGCGCAGGCCGCGTGTCAATGCCGGCACGTGTTCGTCGAAATGCGCCGGGCAGAATTCGCCCAAAACCATCTGCTCCAGCGCGCCGGAGCCGGCATCGGTCTTGATCGCCAGCATGCGCGAGATCAGGCTCCAGTCGGCGACGATATAGCCGACGCGCAGCGCCGGCGCGATCGATTTGGAGAACGAGCCGATATGGATGACGCCGCCGTGCTTGCTCAGCGCATGCAAAGCCGGCGGCCGCTGGCCGTCCCAGATCAGGTCGGAATAGCAGTCGTCCTCGAAGATCGGCACGCCGTGTTGTTCGGCGAGCCGCAGCATGTCCAGCCGGCGCGCTTCGCTCAAAATCGTGCCGGTCGGATTTTGCACGGTCGGCACGGTGTAGATATATTTCGGCCGGATGCCGCGGCGCTTGAGATCGTCGAGCGCCGTGGCCAGCGCGTCCATGCGCATGCCCTCGCCGTCGAGCGGAATGCCGACCGCATTGACGCCGCGCCGGGTCCAGCGATTGAGCGCGCCCTGATAGGTCTCGGCCTCGGTAATGATCGTATCGCCGCGCGCCAAGAGGATGCCGTTGACCAGATCGAGCGCCTGCAGCGAGCCCGAGGTGATCAGGATCTCATCGGCCGTGCAGGTGATGCCGGCGGTGCGTTTGAGCTTTTGCGCCAAAAATTCGCGTAAGCGCCGGTAGCCCTGCGGGCCGCTTTCCAGGCCGTAGGTCGCCAGCGTCCGGCCCTCGCGCGTCAGCACATCGTTGGCCGCTTTGACGATCGAATCGAGCGGAATCTGCTCGCCGTCATTATGGCCGCCGGTAAAATTGTATTTCGGGAAGCCGTTGAATTTGGCGGCCGGCGGCGGCAGCCCCGGAGCCAGCAGCGGCGCGAAGTCGAGCATTGTCATTTCGGCGGCGTCCAGTTTGTGGTGAAGTCCAAAGCATTGATAAGGTCAAACATCGTAATGCATTTCAGTCCGAATCCCGCGCACACGTCTGGTACCTTTTTGTTTGCGCGCTGTTTGGCCGGCGCCGATACTTCAAATGAAACAATCGTTCGATCCGAGATAGATACCAGGCCGTACGCAATTAGAAATGGGTCTTTCCCGACTGTCTGCAGCTCAGTTTCGTCCAGGTCAGGCGCATAACCCTGCTCGATTACCTGGGAGACCAACACTGGGTCTACTATACCGGGTAAAAGCAACAAATCTTTTTTCTTTTTATCGGAGACCCAATCAACGAGCTCACCCTTGCCCGCGACTACCTCATCGTATTGCTCCTGAGGAATTTTCACATTACCGACGTCCGCATGGTACAACAACCACTCCCAAAACACTGGAAACCGTTTGAGCGGATAGTATGTTCGATCTGCTCTGATTAGCGTATCGGCATCTAGGAGGTAAAGCACCTGGAGCTCCTACGCGGCTTTACTAGGAGCGATTAGCTGATACACAGCAGTTGGCTTTACCCCCAAGACCAATCCGGCCTTTGGCGTCGAAAGCACTCCCGAAGAAATCATTCGATCTACAAGATTGATCAGGCCAGAGCCGAGCCGGTGCCGTCTTACAACGTAATAGCTCGGGCCGCCCTCAGCGTCGTCGTCTTCCTTCCGACGAATTCTTTCGGCATCAAAGCTCGCGCTAAGTTGCTGATAAACGACATTAGATATGCGGTTAGCCTGCAACAAATTGTAGGCAACCATCTTTCGACTTACGTTTCGTGTACTGGAGAATGCTGAAATTCGATCGCTGAGTGCGCCAACACTCGGATTATCTCTGAGATCAATCAGAGCCAACTCGGCAGGATCAAGAAGGAATCTCGCCGCGGCGGAGTCGCAGAATCTCTCAACTTCAGCGTTGCCGTTGTAGCCGCTTATCCCGGTTTCACCGAGCAATATGTGCACAAGCTCATGCAACAGCGTAAATGACCAAGCAGAACGCGAATCTTTTTCGTTGACTACAACGAGGGGCGCTACTGTGTCGGCAAGAGCAAAGCCACGAAAGAATTTGACGTCGATATCAGTGTGATGTGTTCCGAGATTTCCCATTAACAAAACAAAGATACCAGCCCTCTCAGCCCCCGATCGCAGGATCGAAAATGCTTCGCCGGCTGTTCTTTGAGCCCGAAATTCATCGCGCGTCACTCCCAACAAGTCTCGCAACGACGTAACTGCTGCGTCTATTCCGTCCGCGATTCTTATAGAACCCACGAAGGGCAAAATCCTATTCTCTTCCAGCTCCTCAAGAGCAGACTTAATCAAATATTGCCGAGACGCCACGTCTCGAATAAGTGCTGACAGTAATGCTTCGGAGCCGGGAGGCGGATGCTCCGGCAATGTGCGGAAGTCACGAGGCCGTTCGGATTCGTTGGGTCGCTTCCGAAGATAGAATGCAACAAGTGGACGATGGTACTGCTTTGCCATCGCCACAATTTGATTGCGAGTAGGCTCGCGTTGACCAGCTTCGAATTCTGTAAGTCTGCGAGCAGAAACGCCGAGCTTCTTCGCAGCTGCCTCAATAGACAGCCCAGCAGTTTCGCGGGCCCAAACCAAAACCTCGGGAACAATTCGTGGCATACTTATATTGTGCATCGTTTCCGACCAGCGTCGAGAGGCCTCGCCGTACTTTCCTTAGCCTCAGACTCGACCCATATTGGGGCCATGGCGAAGCGCCCCGACCGCGACCCGGCCAAGCATTCGAAGAAAGACCCGGCCAAGCCGACCCGCGCCAAGGCGGCGCGGCCGGATTCTTCGCCGCTCGACTCATCACTCGCTGACATTCTGAATCCCGCAATCGGCCACGGTCGCGCTGGCGTCGGGTCGCAAACTGGTTCTCCCTCCCCCCTTGTGGGGGAGGGAGGGGTGGGGGGTCGGGAGGGGAAGTCTCGCGCGGTGACGAATGCACGAGAGCAATCGTCTTCATCTGCGCGTCACCTCTCGACCCCCACCCCTATCCCCTCCCCACAAGGGGGAGGGGAAGCGCACGCGTCGACTCTTCAACCGCCACCGGATAATTCGTTCGACCGCCGCGCCGACTTCTCAGCAGCCCATAGGGCGCGCAAATCGACGCAAGGGTTAGGCGAGCGGCCGCAATCCGGCTACGTCGCCAAGGGCCCTGCCGGCATCGATCCGGAACTCGCCGATGCGCTCGGCTATGGCGACAGCGATCCGACCAAGCCGCTAACCGGCGAGACGCCGGGCGAAGAACGCGACGAGCTTGCCGACATTTTCCAGTCGCAACGCGAGAAGCGGCATCGCCCCAACATTCAGCCGGTGACGCTCGGTGTTACCGCCTCGATGCAGGCGCTGGAGCATTTGCTGCGCGAGGGCCGCGAGGAATTCCGCGCCCGCGACGGCGCCACCCAAATCTGGACGCCGCATCGGCCACCGCGGCCGGACAAATCCGAAGGCGGGCGGCGTTTTGTCATCAAGGCCGATTTCGATCCCAAGGGCGACCAGCCCACGGCGATCGCCGATCTGGTCGAAGGCGTGCGGCGCAACGACCGCACCCAGGTGCTGCTCGGCGTCACCGGCTCCGGCAAAACCTTCACCGTCGCCAAGGTGATCGAGGCGACGCAGCGCCCTGCCCTCATCCTGGCGCCGAACAAGACCTTGGCGGCGCAGCTCTACGGCGAGTTCAGAAATTTCTTTCCCGACAATGCCGTCGAATATTTCGTGTCGTATTACGACTACTACCAGCCGGAAGCCTATATCCCGCGCACCGACACCTACATCGAGAAGGATTCCTCGATCAACGAGCAGATCGACCGCATGCGGCACTCGGCGACCCGGGCGCTGCTGGAGCGCGACGACGTCATCATCGTGGCGTCCGTGTCCTGCATCTACGGCATCGGTTCGGTCGAGACCTACTCGGCGATGACGTTCTCGATCAAGCGCGGCGCGCAGCTCAACCAGCGGCAATTGCTCGCCGACCTGGTGGCGCTGCAATACAAGCGCACCGCCGGCGATTTCTATCGCGGGTCGTTCAGGGTGCGCGGCGACGCCATCGAGATTTTTCCGGCGCACTATGAGGATCGCGCCTGGCGGGTGTCGCTGTTCGGCGACGAGGTCGAGGCGATCCATGAATTCGATCCGCTCACCGGGCAAAAAACCGACGAGCTGGAATTCGTCAAGATCTACGCCAACTCGCATTACGTGACGCCGCGGCCGACGCTGTTGCAGGCGCTGTCCGGCATAAAACTCGAATTGCGCGAGCGGCTGAACCAGCTCCATGCCGCCGGGCGGCTCCTCGAAGCACAGCGGCTCGAGCAGCGCACGCTGTACGACCTGGAAATGATGGAGGCGACCGGCGCCTGCGCCGGCATCGAGAACTATTCGCGCTATCTCACCGGCCGCAAACCCGGCGAGCCGCCGCCGACGCTGTTCGAGTACGTGCCCGACAATGCGCTGGTGTTCGTCGACGAGAGCCACGTCACCGTGCCGCAGCTCGGCGGCATGTATCGCGGCGATTTTCGCCGCAAGGCGACGCTCGCCGAATACGGCTTCCGCCTGCCGTCGTGCATGGACAACCGGCCGCTGCGCTTCGAGGAATGGGACGCGATGCGGCCGCAGACCACCGCCGTGTCGGCGACGCCGGGGCCGTGGGAGCTCAACGAATCCGGCGGCGTGTTCGCCGAGCAGGTGATCCGCCCGACCGGCCTGATCGATCCGCCGGTCGACGTGCGGCCGGCGCGGCTGCAGGTCGACGATCTGGTCGGCGAGGTGCGCGCGGTGGCGCAGCAGGGCTATCGCGCGCTGATCACCGTGCTGACCAAGCGCATGGCCGAGGATTTGACCGAATATCTGCACGAGCAGGGCATTCGCGTCCGCTACATGCATTCCGACATCGACACCATCGAGCGTATCGAAATCATTCGCGACCTCCGCTTGGGCGCGTTCGACGCGCTGGTCGGCATCAACCTGTTGCGCGAGGGCCTCGATATTCCGGAATGCGCGCTGGTCGCCATCCTGGACGCCGACAAAGAAGGATTTTTGCGCAGCGAGACCTCGCTGGTGCAGACCATCGGCCGCGCCGCGCGCAACATCGACGGCCGCGTCATTCTCTACGCCGACACCATCACCGGCTCGATGGAGCGCGCCATGGCCGAGACGTCGCGCCGGCGCGAGAAGCAGACCGCCTACAACACCGCAAACGGCATCACGCCGGAAAGCGTGCGCAAGGGAATTTCCGACATTCTCGACAGCGTCTACGAACGCGACCACGTGCTGATCGGGACCGGTACCGGCGCGGGCGCCGAGGGCGAATTCGCGGACGCCGCCACCATCGGCCACAATTTCGAAGCCGTGATCGGCGATCTCGAAACCCGCATGCGCACCGCCGCCGCCGACCTCGATTTCGAAGAAGCCGCGCGCCTGCGCGACGAGATCAAACGCTTGCGCGCCACCGAGCTGGCAGTGACCGACGACCCGACGGCGAAATTCATTGCACCCTCCCCTGCAGGGGGAGGGCCGGCGCGCAACGCGCGCCGGGGTGGGGCCGCGCGCCCGCACAAGCCGGCCCTCGACGAAATGGGCATCGCGCTGCACCACGAAGTCGCCCCGCACCGCGCCGGCGAGCGACGCAACGCCCCGCGCAAGCCGAACCTCGACGAAATGGGCCCGGGCGTCGAAGCCATTCCCGGCAAACGCGACCCTTCGGGTCCGCGCTCAACGCTCGGAAAACCCGGCATGCACGGCGGCTTCAAGCCGAGACGGCGCTGATCTTCTCTTTCTTCTCCCTCCCCCTCGTGGGGAGGGTTGGGTGGGGAAGTGCATCGGGACTTACGGCCTACCAAACGGCCCCACCCCTACCCCTCCCCACAAGGGGGAGGGGAACATGCCCGGCGAATGCGCTACATTGCGCCATCCGCTTTCGAATCATCATCGCCAACCCGGAGGACGCCATGGCGAAAGGCCAGATGCGCAGCAACAAGGAAAAGAAGAAGCCGAAGCAGGACAAGAACAAGGACAAGGGCGCCGCCGCCCCCTCGCCGTTCGCCGGCATGCACAGCCAGACCACCCCAAAGCCCTACGGCAAGAAATAGCCAGCACAGCGCGGCAAACACCCTCCCCTGCAGGGGGAGGGTCGACGCGCGAAGCGCGTCGGGGTGGGTGCGTGTGCCAAGGCCCTATTTTTTGGCCGCTCTACATCGCCGCGATTGCATTAATCGTCGGCGCGCCAAACGACGCTATCAGCGCAGCAGTCAGCGCCTTCGCATGGCAGCGGCATCGTCTTTGGGGCACGCGCTCGGGACGTCGTAAGTCTTCTGGCATGACTTGCCGGATTTGTACTTTGGAAGGCGAGCCCATGGGATGATATCACCAAGGCCCTCTATTTGGGAAACACAAGGACGCAGATTGATGGAATAGTCCGAATCACTTAACTGATTGGTTGTTAAAGGCGTCCGCGTCTACTCCAAAGGGAAGACAAAGATGCTCATGTCCCGGTCAATAAGTGCAAAAATGATGAGAACCGGCTCTACTTCGCGAGCAAAATTGCAACGAATCGAAGTTCGCAAAAGCAGAAAAAAGAAAACCAAGAAGGTTAGTCGGGAAGCTACTTTCCTAGCTGGCGACATTTTGACGGCTATTAGAAAAATTCCAAAAAAATCATGTGATCTAATTATCTCTTCGCCACCCTACAACATTGGAAAAAATTATGAACGCTCTTCGAAATTATCTTTCGAAGAATATATCTGCTGGCAAGACAAAGTAATTGCTGCGCTGATCGAAAGGCTAAGTGATTCGGGAAGCATCTGCTGGCAGGTAGGCAGTTACGTTAAGGACGGCGAGTCGATTCCGCTAGATGTGTACTTTTATCACAGCTTTAAAATGCGCGGCATGAAGCTTCGCAATCGAATAATTTGGAAGTTTAATTTCGGATTAAACTCAACAACGCGACTCTCCGGACGTTACGAGACTATACTTTGGTTCACAAAGTCCGATAAGTACACATTCAATTTGGATCCCATCCGTGTGAGCCAGCTATATCCCGGCAAAAGGCATGCCAAGACTAAGAAAAATGGCTCTGGCCTTCCGAGCGGCAACCCACTCGGAAAAAATCCAGGTGATTATTGGGAATTCTCCGCTGCTCAACATTTTCAAGGGTTTCCGATTTGGGACATCCCGAATGTCAAAGCAAACCATCCGGAGAAGACATCCCATCCTTGCCAATTTCCGATTGAATTGGTCGAACGGTGCATACTTGCCCTTACAAACAAAGGGGACACAGTTTTGGACCCATTCGTAGGTACCGGATCTACCGTCATCGCCGCAATCAAGCAGCATCGACTTGGAATTGGCATTGATAAAGATATTGAGTTTCTGAAGCTCGCGCGAAAAAGAGTCTCTGACTTTCGGAAAGGGACGCTCAAACTTCGTCCAATTGGACGCCCAATTCACCGACCCGCGCCGAATGATAAGGTGGCAATGCGGCCGAAAGAGTGGCCTGTCAACTAGGTAGCTCGCTGGGGGATATCGTGGCTAGGAGACAGCGAAGAAAGAAGAGAAGCTCCAGACTCACACCGGAGCAGAAAAGAGCGCGCAAGATTCAACGGGACCATCGGAAGGAAATTCGGGCGGTTTTTACCACTGTCGGGTTCACGCGAATTTCTTCAGCCTCCGATAGAGAGATCATATTTCGAGAAACGAAAAGTGACTTTGATGATCTATTTATCTTTGAGAATGTAATTGCACTTGTTGAATATACTACGGCTCAAGAGTCTGACGTCTCGGCCCATCTCAAACACAAGAAGGTATTCTTCGATAAAATTTTGGGCCACCCGAAGACGTTTGTTGAGTTTTTGAATGGAAACAATGCCGAGTTTCGTCGTCAGCGAAATACTGACTACACAGATTCGCAAATGAAAACAGTCATCGTCTATTGTTCTCGCAATACTATCAAAAAATCGCTCAAGCAGGAGGTGCCCGGGTTGACATATCTCGATTTTCGAATCGCCAAGTATTTTAAAGCTGTTACAAGCGCCATTAAACAATCTGCGCGCTATGAGTTCTTTTGCTTCTTGGGGCTTTCTTCCCGTGACGTAGGACAAAATGTGATATCCCCCACTACTGCAGAGCATAAGGAATATGCTGGCTCAATTCTTCCGGAGGAGGCATCTCATTTTCGTAAGGGTTATAAGGTTGCCTCATTTTATGTTGATCCGGAAGCTCTATTAAGCCGTTGTTACGTTCTACGCCAAGATCGCTGGGAAGAGCCTAGCAACCTGTATCAGCGGATGATTTTAAAGTCGAAAATTGAAGCCATCCGAAAATATCTGCTGGAAGACAAACGAGTCTTCATTAACAATATTATTGTCACCCTGCCGTCCTCGACGGAGCTTTTTGACTCAAGGGGTCGCCCAATAGACCCGTCGAGCATCAACAAGACATCGCCTGTAAATATTCGACTTCCTTCCGAATACAACTCAATCGGATTGGTGGATGGCCAACATCGAGTCTATTCCTACTACGAAGGCGGCCCCAATGAAGATAAAATTCGAAAGTTACGCATTCAACAAAATCTTCTGGCGACCGGTATTATATATCCCACTTCAATTTCTTCGAATGAAAGAACGAAGTTTGAAGCTAAGTTATTTTTAGAAATAAATGCCAATCAGACAAACGCGAAATCTGAGGTTAAGCAAGCAATCGGACTTTTACTCAATCCATACTCGCCCGAGTCAATCGCGAAGGACGTTGTAAACCGACTTAACGACTCGGGGCCACTCTTTGGCCAATTCGAGAGATACTTCTTCGAGAAAGGGAAGCTGAAGACCACGTCCGTTGTCAGCTACGGAATTCGACACGTCGCGAAGCTAGGTGGAGAAGATAGCCTATTTAAGACGTGGCCAAATCGCAACAAAGCAAGGTTAGAGAGACAATCAGATATCGATCTTCGCGAGAAATATGTTGAGTACTGCGTACAGCAGATTAATGTTCTTATGGGCGCCGTTAGATCTGTTTTACCCAAGGCCAAATGGACCTCGAATAAGAAGGTCGGCGGATTGCTAACCACCACGAACATAAACGGCTTTATCGTGTGTCTGCGTAAGATCATCGAAAGAGGGCATGTCCATAAATTTGAATATTACAGAAGAAAACTTGTTGAATTGCAAAAGTTTAAGTTTGAGGAATATCACTCAAGCCAATACGGCCGAATGGGTGAAGAATTATACAAAACATATTTTTCGCGCACGCACAGTGCATAGGAAGCTGAACTTAAATATCCGGCGCCCCCTCACCGCCCCCGCTTCAACTTCGCCGTAAAACTCGTCCCGCCCGCCCCGCAGCAGGGGCAGCTCATGGCGATGAGGATGCTTTGCTTTTGCTCGTCGTCGAGGTCGGCGCGCTCCAGCATGGCGGTGGTTTGTTGCTGGAACAGGTCGTGGAGCGTCAGGTTGCTGGCGATGACGCGGTCGTCGGGGGCGAGTGCGGAGGTGTCCTCGGCCGCCGGGGCGGCGGGTTTTTGCGGTGGCTTTTTTCGTTTCGCTGGTTTCGACATTACCTTCTCAATTCGTCATACGCGGGCTTGACCCGCGTATCCATGCTGAGCGCTGGAGCATTGGTAGTTGCCGCAAGGCCGCGAATTCCGAACCGCCGCATGGATTGCCGGATCAAGTCCGGCAATGACGACGGAGTGTACGCTCACTTCGCCACCTTCTTCATATAGCCGGTGATAAAACTGCGCATCTCCGGCGCGATGGTCAGGCGGTCGCGCACGGTCTGGTCGAGATTGGCGCTGACTTCGTAGTGCGGCACGAATTGCATCGCGGTCATGGCGTCGGTGGCGTAATCCTTGTCGTCGTTGAGCGCGATGAGCGCCTGGCGCAGCGCCGCGACCGCGGCCGGCGGCGAATCCGGCGGCATGGCGACGAGGCGGAGCATCTGCGCGTCGACGGCGAGATTGGTCTTGTAGGCCTCCCACAATTCGCCCGACGGCGTGCCGCCTTTGACCGCTTTGTAGAACTCGGGGAACGTCATGATGCCCTTGCCCGCCATCGCCGGCAGCGGCGCAAAACCTTTGCCGTTGTAAGTCGAGTCGTACCACAGCGGCATCACCTTGCCGGTCTTCACCAGGCTCGGCTCGACGACGCCGAAATAGCCCGGCGTCGATTCCGAATGCACGTTGATCTCGCCGTTCTGCAACGCGAGCCGCGCGGTGTTGCTGGAGCGGTAGCCGGTGACGTAGCGGTATTGCAGGCCGAGCATGTCGAAGGTCAGGCGCTCCAACAGATCCTTCGAGGAATCGGCGCCGAGGCCGCCGACCACGAGACCTTCCGCTTGCATCAGATCGGCCGGCGTTTTGATGCCGGGCGGCGTGTCGGCGCGCATGTAATAGACCGCGTTGCCGGGCTGCGCGCCGACGAAAGCGTAAGACGCGAACGGCACGCGGAACGCGGCCGGATCGATCACCGAGTTCCACGCCGTGCCGGTGAGATAGCCGAACATGGTGCCGTCCTTCGGCCCGATCTCGCCCAGATAGGTGGCGCCGACCATGCCGCTGGCGCCGTCCTTGTTCTGCACCACGATCAGCGGATTGCCGGCGATGTGCTTGGCGATGTGCTTGGCGAGCAGCCGGCCTTCGACGTCGGTCGGCCCGCCGGGCGCGAAGTTGATCAGAAGCGTGAGCCGCTTGCCCTGGTAGAACGGCTCCTCGGCGCGCGCCGCGGTGGCGCCGAGCGCGAGCGCGGCGGCAATGATGACATGCAGTATCCGTTGCATGGCGTTATCATCGGCCTTCGCCGATGACGAAGCAATCGACCCTGTTTGCGCTGTTCGCCTGCTGGTTGGCATGGTTTTGCCTGTCGCCGGCGGCGGCCGATGCGATCGCCGATTTCTACGGCAGCCGCACGGTGACGTTGATCGTTTCCACCAGCACGGCCGGCGGCTACGACACTTTGGCGCGGGCGATCGCCCGCCATATCGGCACGCACATTGCCGGCCATCCGACCGTCATCGTGCGCAACATGCCGGGCGCCGGCGGGCTCACCGCGACCAATTATCTCTACGCCGTCGCCGAGCGCGACGGCTCGGTGATCGGCCTGGTGCAGAACAATCCGCCGTTCGAGCCGCTGTTCGGCACGCCGGAGGCGCGGTTCGATCCGCGGCAGTTCAATTGGCTGGGCACGCCGAGCGTCGAGACCGCCATGGTGCTGGTCGGGAAAACGGTGCCGGTTTTTTCGCTCGACGATCTGCGCACGCGCGAGACCATCATGGGCGCGTCCGGCGCCAATTCGACGCCGGCGTTTTTCGCCCGCCTGTTCAACGCCACGCTGGGCACCAAGATGAAGGTCATTCCCGGCTATCCCGGGCAGAACGACGCGCTGGTCGCCATGGAGCGCGGCGAGCTCGATGGCTATCCGAGCGTGTTCTACAGCGCGCTGTCGTCGACGCGGCCGAGTTGGCTCGCGGACGGCACCGCGCGCGCGGTCGTGCAATATGGTCCCGCCAAGCTGCCGCAGCTCAATGGCGTGCCGTTCGTGCCCGATCTGGTGAGCGGCACCGACAAGCTTCTGTTGGACGCGGCGTTCGCGCCGCTGTCGATCGGCCGGCCGCTGCTGACGCCGCCGGGCGTGCCCACCGCGCGCGTCGCGGCGCTGCGCCAGGCGCTTGCCGAAACTTTCGCCGATCCGGAATTTCTCGCCGAAGGCGACAAGATCGGGCTGTCGCTGAACGATCCGCGCAGCGGCGAAGAACTGCTGCGCGTGATCGAACGCGCTTACGCCCTGCCGCCGGACATCGTCGATCGGCTGCGCAAGCTTAACAGGGATCGGTAATTGACAGGGATCAGTAATCAGGGATCAGGCATCAAGATCAGGCCTGATCCCTGATCCCTGATCCCTGATCCCTGATCCCTGATCCCTGATCCCTGATCCCTGATCCCTGATCCCTGATCCCTGATCCCTGATCCCTGATCCCTGATCCCTGATCCCTGATCCCTGATCCCTCACTTGGCCAGCGCATCGGCGCCGGCCTTGGCGACTTGGGCGTCCTGCGACGACAAGGAACCTGACACGCCGATGGCGCCGATGATCTTGCCGTCGACGATGATCGGCAAGCCGCCTTCGATCGGCGTGATGGCTTTCAGCGCCAACAGCCGCATGCCGGCGCCGCCGGCGGCGATGGCGTCGTCGAGCGCCTTGCTCGGGCGCTTGAATTCGAGCGCGGTGCGCGCCTTGCCTTCCGACACGGTGGTCGCCGACAGCTGCGCATTGTCGACCCTGTGGAACATGATCAAGTTGCCGCCGCTGTCGAGGATGGTGATGGCGACCTGCCAGGAGTTCTTGGCCGCCTCCAGCTCCGCCGCCGCCATGGCGCGCTTGGCCTGGTCGAGCATGATCGGCGGGCCGTAAGGCGGACTTGCCGCTGACGGCGCCGTGGGCGTTTGGGCCAAAGCCGATCCGGCCGAGAGCGCCAACGCGCAGGCCAGCGCGAACATTCGAAACATCTGGAAAGCCTCCTCAATCGGCGCCCCGCCGCGACGCGCGAGCGGCAGAATAAGGTGC
>Ga0210405_10001431_pt1 | contig 27211 bp, 22 predicted proteins | sample IncBWH11MmetaG_FD_155492 | JGI IMG/M metagenome (GOLD analysis project Ga0210405, IMG submission 155492) | Forest soil microbial communities from Barre Woods Harvard Forest LTER site, Petersham, Massachusetts, United States - Inc-BW-H-11-M | ecosystem: Environmental > Terrestrial > Soil >...
ACCGGGCGGATGAATTGGCGTGTCCGCTTCCTTGGTGGGCATAACAAAAACATTAATGATGTGCTTGCGGCGTGCATAGATCAGCGTGGCGACATTCTGGCCGCCGAGAACGTCGAGACGCCCGCCGATCAGCGGAAATCCTTCATCCGCAAAATCCTTCACCGGGGGGACAAACGCGAGCTTGCCGTTAAACCACGGCTTGACGGTGTGCTGGTCGGTGGACGCCACGTCAGTGAGATGGCCGGGCTGCAGCGAGCGAACATGCGCGTCAATGAGCTCGGCAACCGTGAATGGCGTCGTGGAAGCACTATCCTTGCCCGGGCGCGGCCAGGAGAACCAAGACACTGAAGCAACTACCAGTATGGTGGCGGCCACGGCAAGCCAGCGCCAAGCGGGAATCCGAATGGCGGCCGGAATAGCGGTCGCAGCGTCGAGTTCGGCGCGAATTTTCTTGCGCAGGCCTAAAGGAGCGTTTTCGTAAAGACCGCTGCGCTGAAGGGACGAGCGCAGCGATTCCTCGGATCCGAGAGCGGTGGTGCACTCGCGGCAGGTCTCGAGGTGATGCTCAAATTCCGCGGCGCGCGCGGCATCGAGTTCGCCATCCAGGTAGCCGTGGAGCACCGTGCGATTCAAATCACAGTTCACGGGACGCCTCCTGCGGGGAAGCGTGCGTAAGCGCACGCTGCAAACGCTGGCGGGCGCGCGCCAGCGCGGACATGACAGTACCAATGGGGATGGCGGTTATGGAAGCAATCTCTTTATAGGAACAGCCTTCGAGTTCTCGTAGAACGAGGACTTCGCGGAAGCGCGGAGGAAGGGTTTCCAGAGCGCGCGAGAGGCGCTCGCGGTTGGACCCGGCAATCGCCAGAGCTTCGGGCGAGACGCTGGGCTGGGGATGCAATTCTTCGTCGAATTCGGTCATTAGTTCCACAGGGCGATTCTTCTCCAACCAGGTATAACAAGTATTGCGCACAATCTGCAAAAGCCAGGCGCGCGCATCGCCACCGTGAAACCCGCGGAAAAAGCGGTAGGCACGGAGCATGGCTTCCTGGGCGACGTCTTCGGAGTCGGCGCGGCTTTTCAGCAGCCAGCGCGACAAATTGAAGGCGGCGTCAAGATGCGGAAGAACGAGCTGCTCGAAGCGCGCCCGGTCCTGCGCATCCAACACGTCCGCAACCTTTCCCTGGTCAGAGCCACTCATGGACAGGAACCGCCTGAGGGGTCATTTTATTCCCAATCCCCTCTTGGATGTGACTAATTCAACAAAAGGTTGGTAAGCACTGAAATTGGGAATAATTGGCGCCCCCTGCTGGTCTGCATAGACGAAACACGTCCCATACGCGGCGCGGGCTCCCTGGACTCTCTCACCCGCGCCGCCCTCCAAGCAAATTGGCGGGAACGGGCGACATTAGATAGTTACGGATACGGGTGTATCCAAATCTCGAGGAGGAAGCGATGGCGGGTAAGGCGAAAGACGAAATCCTTTACGACCACAATCACGACGGGATCGACCGCCGTGGATTCTTGAAGTGCATGGCTTGGGCAGGAACGGGAGCCCTGTGTGTGATGAGCGGCGGCGTGCTGAAGTCGTACAGTCTCAGCCGGTTGCCGGAATTGGGCCCGAAGGAGGCCATGGGCGAACTGAGCTTCGTACAGATCAGCGACAGCCACATGGGCTTCAACAAGCCGGCGAATCCGGACGTGGCGGGCACGCTGAAAGCCGCGGTGGACAAGATTAACGGATTGTCGGCGGCGCCGGAATTCATGCTGCATACGGGGGACATCAGCCACCTATCGAAGCCGGAGGAGTTCGACACCGTTGACCAGATTTTGAAGGGCGTCAAGCCCAAGGACGTTTTCTATGTGCCGGGCGAGCACGACGTGCTGAACGACGACGGGAAGCAGTTCCTGGAGCGTTACGGGAAGGGCAGCAAAGGCGGGGGTTGGTATAGTTTTGACAAGAAGGGCGCGCACTTCATTGGGCTGGTCAACGTCATGAATTTGAAAGCCGGGGGGCTGGGGACGCTGGGCCACGATCAATTGGAATGGCTGGAAGACGACGTGAAGCACCTGAAGCACAGCACGCCCATCGTGGTCTTCGCGCATATTCCGCTCTGGTCCGTGTATCCGGAGTGGGGTTGGGGCACGGAAGACAGCGCCCAGGCGCTGGCGTACCTGAAGAAATTCGGCTCGGTGACGGTGCTGAACGGCCACATCCATCAAGTGATGCAGAAGGTCGAGGGCAACGTTACGTTTCACACCGCTTGCTCGACGGCGTTCCCGCAACCGCAGCCGGGGAAGGCGGATTCACCGGGGCCGATGAAAGTGCCCGCGGAGCAACTGAAGAGCGTCCTGGGAATTACGGATGTGAACTACGTTCAGGGGCAACAGGCGCTGGCGGTCGTGGATTCGACGCTCGCGTAATTCGGAAGTAGCCCAAGTCAAGCAACCAATCGGGTCAGCAAATCAATTGAACAGGAGAAGAAACATGAGGAGAAGTGTGTTTATTGCAGTTCTCGCAGCAACGCTGGTAATCGGCATGGGAACGATCGCCATGGGCCAGAATCGCTTTTTGGCGGGCGCACAGGAAAAGCCGGCAGCAGCAGAGGTGAAGATCGATAACTTCAGCTTCGGACCGGCGACCCTGACCGTGGCGGTGGGAACCACCGTGACCTGGACGAATCGCGACGATATTCCACATACCGTGGTCAGCACGGACGATCCGAAGGCGTTCAAGTCCAAAGTGCTCGACACCGACGAGAAGTTTACCTTCACCTTCAGCAAAGCGGGAACTTATCCGTATTTCTGCTCGATACATCCGAAGATGACCGGCAAAATCGTCGTGCAGTGAGCGAGGAAGAAAACTTGCATCCATTCGACATCAAAGCGGCGCTGCTGGCCAAACACGCGCAACACGTGGTGCTGATTCATTTTCCGATCGCCCTGTTTATTGTTGGGGTGGCGTTTGATTTCCTGGCGCAGTGGACGAAACGGCAAGCTCTGGCGGCGGCAGCGTATTGCAACTTGGTGGCTGCGGGGGTGGCTACCGTGCCGGTACTGATTACCGGGGTGCTCGCCTGGCAGTGGCAGCTCGAAGGGCAACGGCTCAAGGGCGTTCTCCTGCTGCACCTGGTGCTCGGCTGTGTTTCGAGCCTGCTGATCTGGGCAGCCTGCCTCGTCCACATGAGAGCACAGCGCAAGTTTGGAGGGGACCTGCCCGGTTACCGCTTGCCCATTGAGGCCGTTGGGGTTGCGCTTGTGACCTTGACCGGGCATCTCGGCGGATTCCTCAGTGGCGTGAATATCCCCAGCTAGATCGTCGGGAAGGTGCAGGGTGCAAGTAGTACTATTCGGGGAAGTGGACTTGGAATGAGGGTGCCATTCCGAATACATCTTATTGTAATAGAAGGACTTAGGTTTTCCAGGGCATGGCCGGTCGGTGGGAAGGAATGGCGTTTTGTACCACTACCAGGGTACCCCGCCGAGTGGCTCTGGTGACCCATTGCGAGGTGCACTCCGGGTGCGTAGTCTCCTAAGAACGGGTTGGGGGCCGCGCGGGGACAGCGGCTCCGCAAGGGGCCGTGTGCGAGCTTCCCAACCCGCCTGATTTTTCTTGCTTCCCTCAACAGTCAGACCAGAGCGCACGACGGAGGGCCTTCGCCAGGTCCTCCTTTTCTTTTGCAGCCAAAGGCATTGGCCGTGCATCCTAGAGCGCCGGGTGCCAGGAGATTTGCGTAAGCGGCCTTCCAAAGAACGGGTTAAGAATGGCTACATCGGCGGAAGGTGAAAGGTTGGCGCGACAGGTGAAGGCTATGGACATCATGGCCTCGAAAATCACGGCGTGGTTGCTGATCGCGCTGTCGCTGTGGGAGATTTCCGCGCCGGCCGCGCAGGCAGCCGAACCGGCGCTGCCGAAATTGAAGACGGAGACCCGCGAAGCGTTTGAACGGTACATGGGACTGACGGAAGCACGAAATGAGGCCGAGTTGAAGCGGGGTACGGCTCTGCTGTGGGTCGACGGACTCCCCGAGACGCAACGCGCCGAGGCCTACGCGGGGCTGAAACGCGGCGAAGTGCGGATGCAGAAGCTGGAAATCCTTGAAAACGACAAGCCGATCGCGTGTCCGGGGGGGATGATTCATCACTGGACCGGCGTGGTATTCGTTCCGGGAGCGAAACTGGAAGACGTGCTGGGCGTGCTGGAGGACTATGACCGGCACTCCGTGTATTACGCGCCGGACGTTGAGCGGTCGAAGACCGAATCGCGAGAGGGCGACCATTTCCGCGTGTTCCTGCGATTTCGGAGGCACAAAGTGATTACCGTGGTGCTGAATACCGAGCACGAAGTCCGGTACCTCCACGATGAACCGGGAAGGGCGCACAGCCGCAGCTCGGCGGTGCGAATTGCGGAAGTCGAAAACGCCGGGAAAACCAACGAACGCGAGAAAACACCGGGCGACGATGGCGGCTTTATGTGGCGGATGGAAACATGGTGGCGGATGGAGGAGCATGACGGCGGCGTTTACGTGCAAAGCGAGGTGGCTTCGCTGACGCGGGACATTCCCACCGGGCTTGGTTGGATGATTAAACCGTTTGTCACCGGCATCCCGAAGGAAACGCTCACGTTCACGCTGGAAGCAACGCGCAGAGCGGTCGAGGCGCGGCGCAAACGGCGTTAATTCACAATTGCGGCTCAGGCTTTGCGAGCGGAGGGCGCGGCTTTCCTGGCGGCAGAGTCCTTCAGGAGATCCCAAATGGCAGCGGCATTGCGGTCCCAGGTCCATTCCAGAGATGCTCTTGCGCCGGCTTGCCCCATGCGGCTGCGCCATTCGGCCTGCTGGCAAAGCGTGCGAATCATCGTGGCGAGTGTTTTGGCGTCGTACGGGTCGCGGAGGATGAAACTATCCACGCCATCGCGGAGAAGAGAGGATACGCCTGCAAAAATCGAAGTGATAGCTGGCAGGCCGCAAGCCATGGCCTCGGCGACGGGCAGACCGAAGGAATCTTCGAGGCTGGGGCTGACGTACAGATCGGCGGCGGCATAAAAGTCCAGGACATCCTCGCGGGAAGGTTCAAAGCGGCAGCGTTCCAAAATGCCAAGGGATTTTGCGGTTTCACGGAAAGAATCGGGAGAATCGTCGCCGGCGGCGATCAAGAGAATCGGCAAATCGCGAAGAGCGGCCACGGCGCGGAGAACGGTTTCCAATCCCTTCACGCGCCAGTCGTTGCCGATCAAAAGCAGCACGAAATCTGTTTCCTGGAACTTGCGGCGGAGGCGCGCTTCGGGACGCCGGGCGAGCCGCGCGGAAGGAGAAAAGTGGCTGGTGTCGACACCGTTGGGAACGACGCGGACATCCTGGCAGCGAAAATAGTCATGGAGCAGCGTGGCGGTGCGCTGGGAGACGGCGGCGAGCGAGACTTTCGGGTCGGAATAGATGTGGCGCTCCAAGCCAGCAAGGAGGGAGTAGTAGGCGCGGCGATGAAGTTGCCGAAGAAAGCCGAGGCTTGGTGAAGGGCGGTGCTCCTCGCGCGCCAGCTCCTGGAGACGATGGAAGAGCGCGTGGACGAGGATGACGTCCGCGTCCAGAGAGTTGATTCCGGGAGAAAGAACGAGGTCGAACCGCAGTCCGCGGACCAAGCCATCCCAGGCACGGCAGAACGAATTCAGGAAAAGCCAAGCTATGAATTGCAGGAGATGGGGACCGGGCACAGAAGGAACTTTGTGCCAGAGGATTGCTCCGGGGTTTTGAGAGAGAGCAACCCCTGGTTGACCAAGCGGTTGGCCAAGCGCGAGATCCTCAACACGCTGGGCGTAGAGATGGATTTCGCAATGCTCGTCGCGCGCGAGGCGCTCGAGCAGTTCGGCAAGGGCGCGCTCGGTGCCATGGCGGCGGTCAACGAAGGGTGAGACGACGGCGAGGCGCAAGTCAGGTCATCCGGGTGCGGTACGCTTGGGGAAGGGGAGCGACGACGGCGTACTGGGTAGAAACGGCCAAAGTTGGCAAGCGAAAGAGGATGCCGAGGAGCAGCCAGAGGTAGGCGTTCAAGACAAAATCCTCGTAAGGCTGAATGCCGTTGAAGGTCATAGGAAAGAGAAGAAGTCCCGCATACCAAAAGATCATGAAGGCCAGCGGAAACCAGGGCGAGCCTCTGAGCTGTTTCACGACGCGCCATGCGGAAAAGACGATCGCGAAGCCCATGACGAACCAGAGGATCAGGCCGCCGATGCCCATCTCGATGACGAGAGTGCCGAAGCCACTCTCGACGCCGGTGACCGGGGGCTTGGCGTTAAAGAAACGCGCGACGTACTGGGTGCCGAGAGAAGTGGTGCCGATGCCGTAGCCGTAAGGCCAGCGGTCGTAGCCGAAGGCGCCAAGGAAATTGCGCAGCGGGTAATCCCAGGTGCGGGATTGCAGTTCGCTGGCGCTGCCGCCGGGGGTAAGAGTCTCGGTGTAAAACGCGACGCGCGAGAGCAGGGCCTCGGGGAAAACGAAGAACAGCAGTCCAAGACCAAGAGCGATACCAAGAGCGGCGCGCTGAACGGTGCGCAGGACACGGATGACTTCTCGCTGACGCCAGGGGGCACCCCATATAAACGCCAACACTCCGACGAGGGCGCTCCCGGCGCTCCAAAGAACAACGCCGCGGGAGGAGCAGAGCGCCAGGCCCGCAACAGTTATGGCGAGAGCTATGAAGGCGAGAGCCCTGCCACGCCTGTGGCGGAGAAGCAAGTAACCGCTAAAACCAAAGACGAGCAACCAACAGACCAGGAGAAAATTGCCGAAACGGCCCGTGCTCACGAAGACGGAAGTGGGACGGTACATGGTCAGCCCGGAGATGGGCGAGACCCTGTAGAGAGTGCTCAAGCTGCGAATATCGTCGGCCACGATTTCGGGATTGAGGAAGGTATGACCGAGGATGGCCTGGGCGATGCCGAGGGAAACAATGATGAGGCCGAGAATCATGTTGACAAAAAAGAACTGGCGCAGCTCGGCCTCGGAATTGAGCAAGGCATATCCCACAAAGAGCAAGGGAACATAGCAGAAAAAGAGCTTCATCCCCATAACGCCATACATCAAGTGCGTGGAAGCGGGGTTAAAAACCTGCATCGCGCCAAACCAGACGAAGATGAGGACGGGGACGAGGAAGGGAGGGCGGAAGGAGGTGACTTGTTTCCGCCGGTAGGCGAGGAAAAAGGAGAGATAGACGACGGCGGCCAAAACGTCCTTGGCGAAGTAGATGGCCATGTTGTTGCCGAGAAACTTCCTGGCAAAATCCTCGAACAAAAGCCATGTCAGGAAGAAATAGAGACCGTTGCGCCAGCTCTGAAGCATGGCGACGATGAAAGCACATCCGATGAACGCCAGAGCGACAAAAGCCAGGCCGGTCATGTCGCCAGCGATCACATAGTTTGCGGATTTATAGGCGGCGATGACAAAAACAAGGAGGAACGCCAGAATGACGAGCGGATTGCGGCGCATGTTTCCGGGACCGGTTAGCGCGGGGACTCTCATGAGGCTGGCTCGAAAGCAAAAATGCGAAGGCCAAGCACGAGCGCGTCAGAGCGGCGGATGGTGTTGGTGAGCGGCATCAAGAGTTCGTGGCGGCGCGGACTTCGTGATAGAGGCGCGCGTGAGTCTCTATCATACCCCTGTAAGAGAAGGAGAGAAGTATGCGCTGACGGCCGGCGGCGCCTAGAGACGCGGCGAGGCCGGGTTCGTCGAGAATGCGCTTCATCGCGTCCGCAAGAGCGTGCGGGTCTCCGGGCGAAAAAAGCAGGCCGGCGTCGCGTACGAGTTCTCCCAGGCCACCGATTGCGGAAGCAATGACCGGCCGTCCGCGAACCATTTGCTCCATGGCGGCGAGGCCGGCGGTCTCCTCCATGGTCGTGGGGATGACGATGGCGCCGGCATCGCGAAGAACCTGGTCCAAGTTTGTGCCGGAAAGGAATCCGGTGATTCGAACGCTGCGCCTCAGGCCCAAGGCGGCGATTTCTTTTTCAAGGCGGGGCCGGTCGGGGCCGTCGCCGATTAACACAACATCGAGGTCGCGGCCCTCCGCTCGCAGAATGCGGGTGGCTTCGAGGAGCACGGACAAACCTTTCTCCGTGACGAGCCGTCCCAAATACGCGAAATTCCTTCGTTGCATTTGCTGAGCGGCTCGGAGAGGGTCGATTCCCTCGCATGGGTCTTCGATGCCGTGAAGGATGGTGGCCGTTCGTGGGAGGGCTTGGCGCGAGGCCACATGGGCGCTCGGGGCGATGTTGGCCGCGGCGCGGCAGGACAGGGCATAACGCAAGAACGCCCAGAGCAGAAGCCAAGAACTTTTTAACGGCCCTTCGGCCGACGCGTTGCACTTCAGGCATTCGCGATAATTGCCGGCCAGGAAATGGCCCGGGCAGACGGTTTCGGAAGGGTGCTGAAACAGGAGGCCGTTGGGGCAGGTGGCTTGGTAACCGTGGTGCTCGATGACGAAAGGCTTGCGCGAAAGCCAAGCGAGAAAGAGCGGAGCGAGGGCCGGCCCGGCAACGTGGACAACGTCGGACTTCCGGACGAGCTGCCGAAGTTGCATCAAATTCGGGTGGCGGATGACGGGAAATGGAAGTGCACTATCATCGTGCTTCCCCGCCGGAGTTTGCGTGACCAGCGTGATTTCGAATTGCGGAGCGCCGTTCGAATCGCGGAGGGCGGCGAGGCCGCGGGCAAGAGAAAGAACAATTGTTTCGACGCCGCCGACACTGGGCGCGAAGAAATGAGAATACAGGAGCAGCTTCATTCCGGAGATTTCTGGGAGGCGGGGACGGTCGACTTGGGGGCCGCGGAATCGGAGGGCACCGTGACCGAGTTTCGGTTGAGGCGCGAGGTGGCCATGCGAATGGCTTCGACTACGGCAGCGATATTTCGTTCCGGCGACCAGGATTGGATGTAGGCGTGGCCCGCGCGCCCGAGATCACGGAGTCGGGCGGGATCAGCGGTGGTTTTTTTCAGCAATTCGGCAAGGGCGTCAATGTCGCCGCCGCGGAAAACCAACTCGGGAGAGACAGGAGCGACGAGGTCGCGGGCAGCTCCGCAGCGGTCGCTGGCCGCGGCGGCGCAACCGCAACACATGGCCTCGTTGACGACCAGGCCGAAGGGCTCAAACTCCGAGGGGAGAATCAACAGGTCGGCGGCGGTATAGACGGCGGGGAGTTGCGACTGGTTGACAAAGCCGAGGAAACGGACGCGCGAAGCCACGCCGAGGCTGGCGGCTTCGGACTGGAGCTGAGCGAGAAGAGGGCCGGAGCCGGCGTAAAGCAGGTGCGCGTTGGGAAGGCTGGCTTTCGCAAACGCGCGAAGGAGATCGAGCGGGCGCTTCCACTGCTGGAGTTTGGCGGAGAAAACGATTACGGCATCGTCCTGGGAAATGCCCCAAGCGGCCCGGACGGCGGCGCGATCGACTTGCCGTGATTGCGCCATCCACCAGTCGTTGTCGACACAGTCGCCGGTTAAGGAAACGCGGTCCCGCGGGATGCCCAGGGAACACATGAAATCGCGCCCATCGGAGGATGGGACGATTACCTGATCCGCGAGGCGAAACAAGCGCGGCCAGAAAAATCTCTTGATGGGGATTTTCCAGTTGCGACCGTCGCGAGGAGTGAGTGAAGTGGCGTCAGCGCCGAAAATAAACGCCGCTTTCGAGAATTTCGAGGCCAGGCAAGCGATCCAAAACGTGGCGCGAACGTAGCCGACGAAGCAGAGAACCGCGTCGTAGTTTCCGCCGCGGATGAGCTTCCACAGCGCCGGATTGTAGAAGCCGAAGAAGGATTCCGCGCCGGAGCCGCGATTGGGGACGTGCGTCCAAGAGTGCCCGTCGAGAACAGGCACGTCCCACTGAATGCTGGCGCCAAATTCCGGGTCGTGGCCGGCTTCCGCGCCGCGAAGAGTGCAATAAGCCACCTGGAAATCCAGGGCCGGATGACTGGCCATGCGGCGGAAGAGCGGCGTCATGTATTGGACCGGATGGGTGGCGACGGCGAGGACGCGGTAGCGGCGGTCAGGCATAGCAGGCCCCTGGATTCTTGGCGCGGCGCGCGGCGAGGATGTGGAAGTCGGTCGGATGCAACGAGATGCCCCGAAGTGGAGTATAACCCGTTTCCCGATATGGGCGGCTGTGCTAAACTACCGTGGGTCCGCAGGGGTTTGCGGTTCACCGTAAGTCTCCGCACTGGTGTTGTATTTCTTGGCGACCGTACCTCGGTTCGCGTGATGTCCGGCAGCGGCGCGGCCACTTGAGATGGCGGCTACGAACCTGCCGGGATGCTCCGAAACCGCTCTGCGGCGCAAAAATTCTTCCATCGATGACCCCGGCCAGGCCGCGGTCACGTGAAACAAACGAGGATGTGTCATGTCCGGGCATTCAAAATGGGCCACGATTAAACATAAGAAGGGGGCCACTGACGCGAAGCGCGGCCGCGTTTTCACGCGAATCATCCGGGAAATCAGCATTGCCGCGCGCATCGGCGGAGGCGACCCGAACTCCAATCCCCGGTTGCGAACCGCGATTCTGGCGGCTAAGGGCGCGAACATGCCAGGTGAAAACGTCGAGCGGGCGATTCTACGCGGCACCGGGCAACTCGAAGGCGAACAATACGAGGAAGCCACATTTGAGGGCTACGGCCCGGGCGGAGTGGGCATGCTGATTCAGGTGGTGACCACCAACCGCAACCGCGTAGTGGGCGAGTTTCGCCACCTGATGAGCAAGAACGGCGGCAACATGGCCGAAGCAGGCGCCGTCGGGTGGATGTTCAGCCGCAAGGGGGAAATCTCTGTGCCCAAAGAAGCGGCCAGCGAAGACAAGCTGCTGGACCTGGTGCTGGAAGCGGGCGGCGAAGATCTGAAGGATGATGGCTCGGCCTGGTACATCGTGACGCCGCTCGACGCGCTCGAAAAGGTTAAAGAAGCGCTGACCAAGGCGGGAATTACTCCGACCTCGGCGGAAATCGGCATGGTCCCGCAGAACTACATCAAGCTGACCGGCCCGCAAGCCACGCAAATGGTCCGGCTGGTGGAAGCGCTCGAAGAACACGACGACGTGCAACACGTCTATGCCAACTTCGACATCGACGAATCGGAAATCCAGGCGGCCGTCGGCGCCAACTGATTTCCTTTTTAGTTTTGCGGCCAGTCCGCGACCCGGATTGGCCGTTTTTGTTTGACCGATGGCGTTTCTGCCTGACACTCCTCCTACAAAGCGCTGGCAGGGACGCGCGGAAGGCCGTAGACTTGGGGCGATGATTGAGACGATTTCATCGCGTGGGCAGAACGAAAAGAACGGCTGCCTGCGCGTTCTGGGAATTGACCCCGCGGCAACGGGGCCGACCGGCTACGGCATCGTCGAAAGCGACGGGCGGCGGTGCCGCATGCTTCATTATGGCGCGCTGAAAGTGGCGGCGAAACGCCAGAAGGAATGCGCGGGCGCGGCGCTTCAGGACGTTCATGCGCGGGTGTGCGCGCTGATTGAGGAGTTTTCCCCCGATGCCATGGCGGTGGAAAGCGTGTTCACTGCTTTGAATATGCGCACGGCGCTGCGGCTGGCGGAAATGCGCGGGGTGATTTTGCTTGCCGCGGCACAGCACGGCGTGGTGGTCTACAGTTACGCGCCTCGCGAAGTGAAGGCTTCCGTAGCCGGGCATGGCCATGCCGACAAGCGGCAGATGCAGTTGATGGTGCGCGCCCTGCTCTCCATGGACGAAACACCGGAGCCGTCGGATGCCGCGGATGCTTTGGCGGTGGCGCTTTGCCATTTGCAGGCGGAAAAGACGCGGCGGCAGTTTGGGCTGCCGGAACGAACTGCCCTAGCCGGCCCGCGCGCGCTGCGAAGCGCTGGAGGAACCGCCGGCTTGCTAAGCGAAGTTCGGCCCGGCGGTGGTGGCACAACGCGCGCCGGATTGCCGCGCATCCTATGAACGCGTTGACCGCTTTGCGATCACAAAGGACCATGAAGACTTCCCTGCTGCGTTTCTTCTTCTTGCTGACTTTGGCGGCCTCCCTGGCGGGTGGCGCGGCGCTCGCCGTCCCCGCTCCTTCGGGCGCCAAGCTGACCTTTCGGCGCGTGTTCAAGGGCAGCTCGCCGGAATTTATTGAGATTAGCGTGCGCGAAGATTCGGATACCGCCGCTTATGAAATCCGGCAGTTGGATGAGGACGCCGGCTCGTTGCCATTCCAGGTGAGCGCGACGTGGCGTACTAAGATGTTCGACCTGGCGGCGCAACTTAGACATTTCCAGGCGCAGGACCTGGATGTGCACCGCAAGATCGCGAATCTCGGCGAGAAAACGTTTCGCTGGGAATCCGGCGCCGAAGTCCACGAAGCAAAATTCAACTACACTTTGAATTCGGCGGCGGCGCAGCTTTTGCAGATTTTTGAGGGGCTGGCCCGGCAGCAGGAACATGTGGACCTGATCTCGCGGCGCATGAAATACGACCGGCTGGGCATCAACGACGCCTTGCTGCAATTTGAATCGGACTTGAACCGCAGCCTTCTGCCGGAACCACAGCGCGTCCTGCCCATGCTCGACCAGATCGCCGGGGATTCCCGGTTCGTCGACATCGCCCGCCAGCGAGCCCGCACTCTCGCCGAACGCATCCGTCACCAAGGGTAAATAGCAACATATCAGATACAATTCAGATACAATTTCGCCTCAAGAGCGCATGTGGCGATTCGGGTGACTTGAAGCCCGATGTGGCGGCGTAGATCCGCAAACTTGTATATTTCTCAATAAATTTGGAAGTCGTCGATTTCCAAGGAACCATCAGCTCACCGTCGATTAAGTCTAACCATCTAAATCTAAACGACTTATAAAAATACTGGCATTTCATAAATTCCGGCACAATTTATGCAGGACTTATGAGAGCTTGTGCCCGAAATTGGGGGAGTGGGTTGGCACGGGAAGCCTAGATCGAACCAAGAAAACTTGGGTTGTGAGTCACGAGAGAATGGAGGAGTTATGCGTCAGATCCATAGAATGACGTCGTTGTTGGTGCTCGGTATCGCAATTGGCATCGTACTTGGGATGACTTTAGTGGCGGCGCCGTCCGCTCACGCCCAGGCGACCATTTCCACGGGCAGCATCCAAGGGGCGATTCTGGACCCCAAAGGTGCTAGCGTCCCCCAAGCTAAAGTGACCGTCACATCGAAAGATACCGGGCAAATGACTATGCCGCAGGTTTCGTCCAACGGTGAATACAGCACTGGTGCGTTGATTCCGGGGAATTACACAGTCCGTGTCGTGGCACCCGGTTTTAAGACCGTTGAAAGCACTGTGATCGTGCAAGTCGGCCAAGTTGCGAGTGGCAACATCTCTCTTGAGATTGGCGAATCCTCCGCTGTTGTCATGGTGGAGGGATCGACCGTTTCTGTGAACACGGATCAAGCCACAGTTTCCGGTGTTTTGACAACGCAGCAAATCGAACAGCTTCCGATCAATGGCCGGAACTTCTTGGACTTGGCACAGCTGGAACCGGGAGTCCAGATTCAGGATGGCAACAACTTCGATCCGACAAAAGTTGGCTATTCTTCCATTTCTTTTGGCGGGCGTTTTGGCCGCACAGCACGCATCGAAGTCGACGGGGTGGACATTTCGGACGAAACCGTTGGCACCACAACGATGAATATCCCGGCGAGCGCCCTGCAGGAATTCCAGCTTAGCCAGTCTTCACTGGACCTTTCGAACGAGCTCACCTCTTCGGGCTCGGTAAACGTTGTCACGCGGTCCGGCACCAACGCTTTCCACGGACAAGCTTTCGGCCTCTTCCGCGACAGCAGCCAGGCGGCAGCCCTGCCGCACCCGCCGGGCACTTCGGCGCCATTCCAGCGCAGCCAGTTTGGCGGCAACTTCGGCGGCGCTATCAAGAAAGACAAATTGTTCTTCTTCATAGATGCGGAGCGCACAAAACAGGAGTTAGCTTCGCCGGTGCCCCTGCCTCCCCCATTTAATGCTCTCGGGGGTGGATACCCGTCTCCGTACCGCGAGACTGACTTGGTCGACAAATTAGATTATGTAGCAACTTCCAATTTGAAGTTTTTCTATCGCTTCAGCTACTTCGCCAACGCAGCGGTTTCCACGTTCGGAGCGGCCAGCTTTCAGCCGTTTAAGAACAAGGACTATACGCGAAACCATCTGGTGGGCGGCGACTACTCGCATGGCACGTGGACGCACAGCTTCCGCTTCGAATACCTGAAGTTCCAGAACCAGATCGTGGATGACGTCGCCGGAAGCAGTTTGCCACTGGCGAATTTCCCGGTCAGCGTGAATATTGGTCCATTCTCAAGCGGCCCGAATTTGCTGGCGCCGCAGACGACACCTCAAAGCGACCATCAGATCAAGTACGATGGAAGCAAGTTTTTGGGGAAGCATATCCTTCGCTTTGGATTCGGGTTCAACCACCTTCAGGGCGGCGGCTTTGCCAAGTTTTTCTCCATCACGCCATCGGTCTATGACTTCCAGGACGGGGCGGCGGTGGCGTTCGCCGCAGCCAACCCATTTGGCCCGGGTGGAACTTCGAACCCCTTGAACTATCCTGTCGAATTGGCATTTGTCGGCAATGGGCTGGGCTTTTCGACGGAGAATGCGGCCTTCGGGTATCCACTCGGCGGGCTTGGGCCGGACAACCGGCTCGGCATGTATGTCGGCGACAGCTGGAAGATTCGTCAGAATATTACGATCACGGCAGGCGTGCGCTACGTTCGCGATACGGGGCGAATCGACGCCGACTTGGGCCCCATCGCGGCAATTAACACCCACTACCCTGGGCTGGGTGACCGAGTCAAACAGCCGAATCACGATTTCTCCCCGCAGGTCGGCGTCGCGTGGGATCCGACGAAGAGTGGAAAGACATCGATCCGCGCCGGCGTCGGCATCTACTACGAAAACATCATTTGGAACAACGTTCTCTTTGATCGCCCGTTGCGACTGCCAAAGGGTGGTTTCTTGTCTTTCCCGACCCCGTGCATTGGTGCTGGTGTAGCCAACGCAATTCCATTCGCGGATGGTACTGCGCCGCCCATTCCCGTTGGGGCGTGCGCCGATGCCAACGGCAACCCAGTTTCCATCGGTGCGGCAGCTCCAGTCCTTGCGGCGCTTCAAAAGCATTTCCAGCAGGTAGCCGCGAGCGTCGGCGCCAACGCCATCAATGGTAGCTACCTGCCGAGCCTGATCGGCAACGGTTCGCCGCTTCCGACAGGTTTCTTCGATCCCAACTTCAAGACTCCACGGTCGCTTCAAATGAACGGCGGCGTGCAGCGGCAAATCTGGAAGGGAGCGGTCGTCAGCGCCGACTACTTGCGCAACGTGGCGACTCACTATGGTCTCGGCCAGGACATCAACCATGTTGGCGACACGCGGTATTTCAACTTGGGCGCCGCGCAAGCAGCCATTTCTGCTACCAATAATAAGTTCGGGTGCGGAACTGGTTTCGACGCGGCATCCATCAACTGCGCCATTGCGGCGGGTGCGACGATGGCCAACTATGCTTCTAACGGCCTCGGAACACCGGGTGACGCTGGTGTGGGTGCTTGCATTCCGGCAGCGGGCGTGAGTTTTCAGTGCGCCTTTGGCGGAATCAATCCCAATAATCCAGGCTTCGTTGTCCAGAAGCCGATCGGGCGTTCCACTTACGATGCGCTTCAGGTCAAGTTCGTACAAAACAGCTCGAACCCGTTCCGAGGCGTGCGCGCTTTGAACTTCCAAGCGTCCTACTCTCTCTCCAGCTACAAGAACGCTGGCGGCCTGAGCTCAACCTCGCCTGGAACACCCGGCTCTGGTGACCAGGACTTCGTACTCAGTGCCCTTGATAATGCCAACCCGCTGAAGTATTTCGGCTGGGGGCCGCTGGACCGCAAACACCAGCTCTCGTTTGGCGGCGTGGTGGACGTTCCAGGTGGCTTCCGCTTCGGCGTGGTCTCTCACTTCTATTCACCGCTGCCGGTAGGCCTCTATGTGCCCAACACTGGCGCAGGCCCGGGTGAAATTTTCCGTACAGATTTCACGGGTGATGGCACCGTGCAGGATCCGCTTCCAACGACGCATGTTGGTTCCTTGGGCCGTGACGTGAGCTTCGGCGGACTGGCCGCAGCTATCGCCAACTACAATTCGACGTTTGCGAACCAGGCGACGCCGGCAGGAAAGTTGCTGATCACCAACAGCCTGTTCACATTGGCACAGCTTCAAGCGCTCGGAGGAGTGGCCCCCTCCGTCCCGGCACCAGTGCCAGGCCAGGTGCCCCTGTATGGCTTGAAGGCGTTTGACTTCAAGATGAGCTGGGTGCACAAGTACAAGGAGTACGTCACTGTAGAACCAAGCGTTTCCCTCTTCAATGCGTTCAACTTTGCGAACTTCGACTTGCCGCAGAGCGCGTTGAATCCGCTCCTGACTGGCGCGCCAGGGTCCGTCAATGGGACCACGTACACCAACCAAACGACGCAGCGCGTTGGCGTGGGAACCGGCGTTTACAGCCTGGGTGCACCCCGCGTGATCGAGTGGGGACTCAAGTTGACGTTCTAATTCCGGCAGCAACCTTCAACCAAGCGGCGGGAAGCGAGTAGCTTCCCGCCGCTTTTGTTTTCGAACTGCGGCGCTGCGAGGCAACATCATGGCCCGGAGTCGTTGCCCCGGAGGCGTTATCCTAGGGCAGCATGGCGCGTATGTTAGGATGTGACCATCGCACCAAGCGCCATGCCGCGTACAACCACCACGAACTTGTCCGAGTCCGTGGCCATTTCCGCCTCCAGTTTGTGGGCGCACAAGCTGCGCAGCGTGCTGACGCTGATCGGCATCGTCTTCGGCGTCTATCCCGCCTGGAAGGCCGCCCGCCTCGACCCCGCCGAAGCCCTCCGCTACGAATAACTCCTCATTCATACCTCAAGGCCACCATCGGATCGACACGCATCGCCCGCCGACCCTGACCGGCGCTCTCAATAAACCCCGCTTGTCAGCATCGGCCATCCTGCATAAACTCCTTTCGAAGTACGCATGCGGCCCGAGAGTTACGCGTGGCATGAACGAAGAAGGCCTTCAACCCGGTGGAGATCGTTTCCCTCCCACGCACCGTTCCGTGATCGAGGCGGCGCGCAGCATCGATGCCGGGGAGCGCGAGCAGGCACTGGAAGCGCTGTGCGCGGCTTACTGGAAGCCCATCTATAAATATGTTCGTTGGCGGTGGAAACGCCCGGCTGAGGAAGCTCAGGATCTCACCCAGGAATTTTTTGCCGAACTTCTCGAACGGGAACTGCTCGACAGATTTGATGCGCGCAAGAGCCGGCTGCGGACCTACCTGCGCGTTTGCGTGGACAGCTTGGTAATGAACGAAGACAAAGCCGGGCGCCGTCAGAAGCGCGGAGGAAGCATCCCCCACGTTGCGTTGGATTTTGCCGCCGCCGAAGACGAACTAGGCGCCACCGCCATCGACCCGGCAAAAATCGCTTCGCCGGAATCCCTCGAAGAGTTTTTCGAAAAAGAGTGGGTGCGCAGTCTTTTCTCACTCGCGGTGGAGGACCTGCGAAGAGTGTGCGAGCAGCGCGAACGCGCGCGCACCTTTCACCTTTTCGAATCGTACGACCTCGAAGGCGACGAGAAAAGTTCATGACATACGCTCGGGCAAAGTAAGGGTCGAACGTTTCATTTTCGCCGCGCACGAATTGTGCCGCGTGACGGGCCGAAAAAGCGGCGGATGCGCTGCCGCTCTTCAAAGGGCAGGCCGGCAAATGGCCTGCCCTTTGTGTTTGTGACCCGTGTAAAATGACGCGCATCGAAGTGGCGGGAGCGATCCGATGGGATTTGCGCAATTTAACGGGCACAAGTATCTGAACCTCGAAACGTTCAAGAAGAGCGGCGATGGCGTAAAGACCCCGGTATGGTTTGTAGCGGACCCGGCGACGAATCTAGCTTCGAGCGACGCCAAACTGTACCTCTACACCATTGGTGTTTCGGGAAAAGTGAAACGCGTGCGAAATAATCCCCGCGTAAAGATTGCGCCCTGCGACATGCGCGGCAATGTGCTGGGCGAATGGGTGGAAGCCCGGGCCGAAATTGTCACCGGCGAAGAAGCCGCCCGCGGAACGCAGTTGCTCAACAAGAAGTATTTCCCATGGAAACAGTTGCTGGCGTTTTTCGCGTCCTTCAGCCGGCGCGAGCGGATCGTCTTCGCGCTCCGTCCTGCATGAATGGCGTGAATAACGAAGCAGTCTACGATCGATGGCGCACGTCCCTCTCGCTCAACGAGAGGCGGCCGTGGCCCATCGGACCTGTCCCTAATCCACTTCACTCAAGAAATTGGAATACCGTTACCGTGGCCAAAGCCAGCCAAAGGTGCCGGCGCTCAGCAAGCTGTAGATCAGCCCATCGAAGGATTCCTTGAAGACCATGCTCCAGGGCAGGCCCTTCCAGACACCGTTGACTAGGGGCCCCAGGCTGTAAGCAAGAAACGCGGCAGTGCCGGCAACGCGAAACACCGCCAGGTAGCGCGCGCCCGGCGCAACTGTGTGCCCCGTGAGATACGCAACGAAGAAGCCGACGATGAGGCAATAGGCGAACCACATTCCTAGGAACTTCGGCATGGCGGGTGGGGCGCTGGGATATATAGTTAGAAATCCCACCGGTCCCTGCTTGTATTTTTCCTGCATGGCAGGCGTGTTCATGTCCTTATGCGTGCAAAAAGGAAAATGATAGAGACCCGGCGTCAAGCCAGCCGGACGCAGTGCGGCCAGGACTTTTTCCTCCTCAGGGAGCTGCCGGTAGTCGCTTTGGTGATACTTCAGCACCATGTGGATGATCGAGCTCGCCACGAACACAATGACCGCCGCAAGCAGGATGGGAAGCAAAAGAGCACTAAGAGGAACCATGCGCAGCCTCCTTGGAAGTAAAGATGAATGCGGGTAAGTTAGGCGCGAGGCTACCGCCTAAAAGGACTGCGGTCAAGCGCGAGATTCTCGCGAGCGGGCTGCTTCGGCAATCCCATGGTATACAGGGTCCGCCGGTACAGAAAGCAGCAGACTGCCGCGCGGTCGCGCCTTTTTGCAACCATCAACGGGCAATCAGCGCTGGAGAAGAGGCCGAGGCCAAGGCCAAGGCCCGGAGAGAATCCGTGTAAGGCGCGCGCGCCACGCCGCGTTCGGTGAAGATCGCGGCGATGTAGCGGGCGGCCGTCACGTCGAAGGCCGGATGCGCCGCGTGCACGTCGGGAGCGATTCGAACGCCTTGCAGATGCGTGACTTCCGCGGCGGAACGCTCTTCGATGGGGATGCTCTCCCCGTCTGGAATCAATAAATCGAAAGTGGAAACCGGCGCGGCGACATAGAAAGGCACGTTGTTTTCTTTCGCGAGGACGGCGATTTGATACGTCCCGATTTTGTTGGCCGTGTCGCCATTGGCTGCGATGCGATCCGCGCCGGTGACGATCGCACTGACTTTTCCTGATTTCAAAAAGTGACCCACCATGTTGTCGGTGATCAGCGTCAGTGGGATGCCGCCTTTGTGCAGTTCCCAGGCGGTGAGCCGCGCGCCTTGCAGATACGGCCGCGTTTCCGGCACCAGGACGTGAATTTTTTTTCCCTGTTCGAACGCCACGCGAATCACGCCCAGCGCGCTGCCGATGCCGGCGGTGGCCAGCGCGCCGGCGTTGCACTGCGTCATGACTTGCCCTTCGCGCGGCATAAATTCTGCCCCGAACCGCCCGATGGCTTCGTCCGTCGCTCTTTTCTCGAGATGGATTTCCCGCGCTTCCTCGACCATTCCCTGCCGAATCTTGCCCGGGTCTGCAGTCTCCACCGTTAGTTCCGCAAATCGCCGCTTCATGCGCTCCAGCGCCCAGAAAAGGTCCACGGCGGTGGGACGCGTTTTTGCAAGCGTCTCGCAGATCTCCTGGAATTCCGCGCGGAGTGCTTCCACGGATTTCGCGGGAGAATGCAGCACGCCGAGCGCCGCGCCCATCGCGGCGGCCACGCCGATTGCCGGAGCGCCGCGGATGACCATTTCGCGGATGGCTTTGGCGACGTCGCGGTAGTCGTTGTACGTGTACGAGATTTCTTCGCCAGGAAGCCGCCGCTGATCGAGAATGATGACGCCACGATCCGTCCAGGCGATGGGTTGGGCTACATACATGTGTTCAGCATCCTCACGAAATTCAATTGTAGCGAAGCCGGTGGAAGAACACGAATCGCGCTATGCGCGGTTCAGTGGCCCGGAGGCATGTGCGTGAAACCCTTCGTGGCAATGATGGAAGTAAACGCAATCATGGAATTGTAGCCGAGGTGAAGGAGGAAACTGGCCACCACCGTGCCGGTCCAGGCGCGCGCGAATGTAAAAATGACGCCGACGAAAACAAGCAGGCCGACGAGGCCCCAGGTATAACCGAGCTGCGGCGCATGCATCAGCCCAAAGAGCGTGCCCGTCATGAATACGCTGGCGAAAACGCCGGTGCGAGTGGCGCTGGAGAATTCCATGCCGAAGAACTGGAGAACCGCCGAAGTAATGCGCGCCAGGACCGGGTATAGGTAGCCACGATAGACGGTTTCCTCCACCAGCGGCGCCACAAAAACCGCCATGGCCATGAGCAACATGGCGCCGGTCCGGTTTTTCAAGAATTCCTGGATGGGCGCGTTGTCGACGTCCTTGACGCGCGAGCTGGCGATGGCAACGAAAATCGACAAGCCGCACCCGCTCAGGAAATACATCCACGGACGCCCTTTGCCTCCGCCAGGATCGGACTTGAGTTTCTTCCAGCCGAGAGAGAGCCAGAACGGCGAGTCGCGCAGGACCGCCAGCGTAATGTAAAGAAAAAACAGGATCAGCGCGAACCACAGGACATTCATGCCAATGATGAGCCGTGGATCGGACTCGAAAAGATGCTTGAGCTGCTTTTGCGAAAGGTGCCGGTCGACCGAAAAATAGAGCAAAACGGCGATCTGCAGCGTAATCAGGCTGGTGACCACAAAAACTCCAAAGACCAGCAGGTGCAGCCAGGACCACGAGATGCGCAGGTCTTCCGGCAAATTAGGCGGCGGTGGAGTAGAGGCCGCGGGCGGAGCGACGAGGTAAGAAAGTGGGTCGCCGCCGAGCGGCTGGACGACTGGTTCCGAAGAAGCCCATTCCCCCGGCCGGTCAGACGAAGAACTGGCGGGAAGATTTTCTTCCGGCGGCTTCAGCGGGTTGTCGTCAAAGAGGTTCATCGTTTTCGATCGCCGCGTTTCTTGGGCCAGCCGGCTGCCAACGCGGCGGCGACGACCGGCAAGAGCAGCTCGTGGTGGCCGGTGAGGGCATAGCCGTGTGACTGCGGGCCGCGCTCGTTGCGGCCGGAAGCGGTGGGACGCTTCACTACATTCTGCGTTGGACGATAGTGCTGGATAAAGTCGAAATTCGCAGTAGTAATGGGGCGCAGCGGAACACCGAGATTGCGGACCACGGAAACCGCCTTGAGAAAAATCTCCGGCAGGAGGACAGCCGAGCCCCAATTGAGGTACACGCCGCCGGGATGCATCTGCTCCACCAGCGCGCAGAATAATCGAAAATCGCGATACGTGGCATCGCCGAGTGCAGCGCCGTCGGCAGCGGGATGCATGTGCGGGATATCCGTGCCGATAGCCAGATGGATGGTCACAGGGATTTGATGCTTATGCGCAGCCACCAGGACGCTGAAATTCGCGTGTTTTACGTCGATGATGCCGCTCGAAAGAAACTGCCCCGCGGCCTCGCCGTAGCCGATTCGAATGCGTTGCGCGAGTTTTGCGATTTCGTTCAGATATTTGCCGGTCTCTTCAGCCATGCCGAATTGGCCTCGGCCGAGGCCGGCCTCGACGTCTTCGGACGTGTTGCCTGCAAGCGCGATTTCGAAATCGTGGATGAGCGCCGCTCCGTTCATCGCGATTCCCGAGACGAATCCGCGTTTCATCAAATCGATCAAGATCGGACCAAGGCCGACTTTGATGACATGGCCGCCAATGCCCCACAGAATTGCTTTGCTCCCTTTACGCGCTCTATGAATCGCGTCGAGGAGATTGCGGAGATCTTCCGCCGCAAGAATGTCCGGCAGTGAATCCAGGAATTTTGTAAGCGATGCATTCGCGCCCGTCGGTTTCCCAAAATCTCCCACGCTGACTTTGCTCTTGCGAGAAGCCAGCGGATACGTGCGTACGGCGCCGAGCGTAATCGGAGAGATGGAATAGATGCTCATGGAGCAGCTGATACTCTAACCCGCACGAAGCCCAATACCAAGCGAGGGAGAATTTCCAGCGCAACGATCACTTTGCATTGCCATTGTGGTGACCATTGTTGGAAATACCTAAGACGCGGGCGAGGACTTGGCCGGTGTAGGATTTTTTCGTGCGCGCGACGAGTTCAGGCGGGCCTTGGGCGACGATGCGGCCGCCGCCTTCGCCGCCTTCAGGGCCGAGATCGATGATCCAGTCGGCTTGCTTGATGACGTCCAGATGGTGTTCGATGATGAGCACGGTGTTGCCAAGATCGACGAGGCGTTGTAACACATCGAGAAGTTTTCGCACGTCGTCGAAATGCAGGCCGGTGGTGGGTTCGTCAAGAATGTAGAGCGTGCGGCCGGTTTGGCGCTTGGAAAGCTCGCGAGCGAGTTTGATGCGTTGCGCCTCGCCGCCGGAGAGCGTCGTGGCGGACTGGCCGAGAGTCACGTAGCCGAGGCCGACTTCGACGAGCGTTGCGAGCTTCTGCTGAATCTGCGGAATATTTTCGAGCAGTTTCAGAGCGTCGGACGAAGGCAGATTCAATACATCGCTGATGGAATGGCCTTTGTAACGGACGGCAAGCGTTTCGGAATTGTAGCGGCGGCCGCGGCACACTTCGCACATCACGTACACATCGGGGAGAAAATTCATTTCGATGCGGCGCAGGCCGTCGCCCTGGCACGCTTCGCAGCGCCCGCCCTTCACGTTGAAGCTGAAGCGGCCAGGACGGTAGCCGCGCTCGCGCGATTCCGGGAGCATGGCGAAGAGATCGCGGATGGGGGCGAAGACTCCGGTATAAGTGGCGGGATTCGAGCGCGGCGTGCGGCCGATGGGGGCTTGATCGATCTCGATGACTTTGTCGATTTGCTCGGCGCCAATGATTTCGCGATGGGCTGCAGGCGCCTCGGAAGAGCGGTAAAGCTTTTGTGCCAGCGCGCGGTAGAGAATGTCGTTGACCAGCGTGGACTTGCCGGAGCCGGATACGCCGGTAATCACCGTGAGCAAACCAAGAGGCAAGGTAATGTCGACGTCCTTCAGATTGTTCGCGCTCGCTCCGAGAATTTGAATGGCTTTGCCGTTGGGGCCGCGGCGCTTTTCGGGTACGGCGATCTTCGCGGCGCCACTGAGGTATTGGCCCGTTAGCGATTCGGCGGTGGCTTCAATATCTGCCGGTTTGCCATGAGCGACTAAGTAGCCGCCGGCGTTCCCGGCGCCGGGGCCGAGGTCGACGACGAAATCGGCGCGTCGGATAGTGTCTTCGTCGTGCTCCACGACGAGGACGGTGTTGCCCAGATTGCGCAGATGTTCGAGCGAGCCGAGAAGCCGCGCATTGTCGCGCGCGTGGAGGCCGATGCTGGGCTCATCGAGAACGTAGAGAACACCGCGCAGGCGCGAGCCGATTTGCGTGGCGAGGCGGATGCGCTGGGCTTCGCCGCCGGAAAGCGTGGCCGCGGAACGGTCGAGACTCAGATAACCGAGGCCGACGGCGATCAGAAAATCGATGCGTTCGGAAACTTCTTCCAGCGGACGCGCGGCGATCTCCTTTTGGCGGTCGGTGAGCTGCGCGAGAATTTTGTCGACTGCGGGACGTGCAGCGCTGAGCGCGAGCGCGGTGAAGTCCGCGATGGACAAGCCGCCCAGCTTGACCGCGAGCGATTCCGGCCGCAGGCGCCGCCCGTGGCAGGTGGCGCAGAGCGTGGCAGACATGTATTGCGTGATCCACTCCCGATAGGAATCGGAATTGGACTCTTCGAAATTTCTTTCGAGAAATTTCAGTATGCCCGGAAAACGGAAACCTTTGTCCCCTTTGGATTTTTTCCCTGTCGAACCGTTCTCGCCCGACGCCCCCCCATTCGAAGGCGGATAGCCGTACAAGAGCATGTTTTGGATGCGCGCGGGGAATTTCTCGAACGGCGTCTCAAGATCGAAGCCGTGCGCGTAAGCGCCGAGTTCGAGCGTGCGCTTGAGAATCGCCGAGCCGGAGCCTGGGCCGAGACCGCCATCAAAGAGCGGACGGGTCCAATCGGTGATAATTTTTGACGGATCGAAATCGTATTTCGAACCGAGCCCGTTGCACGCCGGGCAAGCGCCGTAAGCCGAATTGAAGCTGAAGGAGCGCGGCTCAAGCTGCGGAACGGAGATGCCGCAATCGGGGCAGGCGAGCTTTTCCGAAAAAGTGTGTTCCTTGCCGCCCACGATAGCAACCGTGACAAGGCCGCTCGCGAGTTTCAACGCCGTGGCAATGGATTGTTCGAGGCGCGCGGCAATGCCTTGCTTGACGAGCAGGCGGTCGATGACGATTTCGATGGTGTGATTCTTGCGCTTGTCGATGACCGGAAGTTCATCAAGCTGGTAAAGCTCGCCGTTGATGCGCACGCGTACGTAGCCGTCCGCCGCGAATTTGTCGAGTTCTTTTCGAAAAGCGCCCTTTCGCCCGCGAACGATGGGCGCGAGAATCATGACGCGGTCGTCCGGCTTGCAAATTTCACCATGCAAGATCGACTGGACGATCTGCTCGCTGGACTGTCGCGTGATGGGCTTGCCGCAGTTCGGGCAATGCGGGACGCCAACGGTGGCATAGATCACGCGGAGGTAATCGTAAATTTCCGTGATGGTGCCGACGGTGGAGCGCGGCGAACGCGTCGTCGTTTTCTGCTCGATGGCGATCGAAGGAGAAAGCCCTTCGATCACGTCGACTTCGGGGCGCTCCATCTGGTCAAGGAACTGGCGCGCGTAAGCGGAGAGCGACTCAACATAGCGGCGCTGGCCTTCGGCATAAATGGTGTCGAACGCGAGTGAGGACTTGCCCGAACCGGAGAGCCCGGTAATGACCGTAAGGGAGTTCCGGGGGATTTCGACGCTGATGTTCTTGAGGTTGTGCTGGCGCGCGCCCCGGATTACCAGTTTGGTCAGGCCCATGAGACGAATTCGCTCCCTCCACAGGAGCCTGCCCGCCGTAGGCGAGCCCCGGCTCTCAGTAGGTACACTGAGCCCAAGATAACTTCTCACAATAGCAGGAGGGAAAGAACAGGGTCAAGAAGACCTCATGTCGGGTCGCTTTAAGGAATGCGCATTGCATAGTCGCCGTCACTTAGCAACGCGCCGCGCCAAGAATCTAATTTGTTTACAATCAGTAACTTGCGGCGCTACTCTCGCTATTCGATTAAGACTAAGTCGAACGACTAAATGGAGATCCTCCCTTGAGACCAATGCGACTGATGTTCTTGATGCTCACCGCCTCTGTATTTACAACGGTTGGGGCGTGTAGAGTGGCTTTTGCACGCCAACAAACCCCGGAATTATCTTTACCTGCCACTGTTTCTTCGTCTTTGCCAACCCAGGCGATCGTGCGTGCGTCGGTCCGCCTCGGAAAAACGACTCCTGAACGATGGTTTATAGCGTATGACCAAGGAACGCAGGCGAGAGTTGCTTTGTTTGAAGGTAGCATGATGACGGATGACAAAGCCTTTCAAACGAATCGTAACTTGGGTCATAAATTATCGCTTCAAAATCTACAATCCATCTCGGTACCGCGTGCGGACACTTCATTCCTGCTGAGCTTTGATCAGGATGGAGACAAGGCTGCCAAGTATTTTTGCGTCGTGACCTTCGCATCCGGGGCTCTCGACATAAAGCTGTTCGCAGCGACGGTTAGCGGAAGGGCGGAAGTTCTGGATAATCCGTTTCGAGTGCGGATCTGGAGCAAGCTTCCATCAGCAAGCCCCGGTGCTGAACGATACGACGTTGCTGAATACGGTCTTCCAAATATAAATGCCGCCAAATTCGTAAGGATCCGACAGGAAACGAAATCGATGGAATAACAAATTTGTGACCGGCTATCGGAGTCTATCGTCGCTAAATTCCGGCGTAGGTTTGGCGGCGGAGGAATTGGCCGGCGCCGGGGCGGCCGACGAATTTGCCGGCTTCGATGACGGGGCGACCGCGGGAGAAGACGGTTTTCGGCGCGCCTTTTGTCTTTATGCCCTCGAACATGGAATAGTCGACGCGCATGTGGTGGGTTTTGGCGCTGATGACTTCTTCTTGGTTGGGATCGAAGATGACCAAGTCGGCGTCGGAGCCTACGGCGATGGTGCCTTTGCGCGGGTAGAGGCCGAAGAGTTTTGCGGGCGCGGTCGCCACGAGCTGGACGAAACGATTCGGCGAAAAATGTTTGCCGTGGACTCCGCCGGTATAAACAAGACTCAGGCGGTGCTCGATGCCGGGGCCACCGTTGGGAATTTTGGTGAAGTCGTCCTTGCCGAGTTCTTTTTGTTCCTTAAAGCAGAAGGGGCAGTGGTCGGTGGAGACGACCTGCAAAGTGTCTTTGGCGAGGCCCTGCCAGAGCTTTTCCTGGTGCCACTTTTCGCGAAGCGGCGGAGTGAAGACATACTTGGCGCCTTCAAATCCCGGCGCGTCCATATTTTCCAGCGAGAGATACAAGTATTGCGGGCAGGTTTCGGCGTAGGCGGGGAGGCCGCGGTCGCGGGCTTCGCAAACTTTTTCGAGCGCGTCGTTGCAGGAGAGATGGACGATGTAGACGGGGGCACCCGCCATTTCCGCGAGAGCGATCGCACGGGAAGTGGCTTCGGCTTCGGCGGTGGTGGGGCGCGTGAGCGCGTGATACTTCGGCGCGCGTTTTCCTTCGGCTAGGGCTTGCTGGACGATCACATCGATGACGCCGCCATTTTCCGCGTGCATGCAGATAAGGCCATTGTGTTTAGCTGCCTGGCGCATGGCCTTGAAGATGGTGGCGTCATCGAGCATGAAGACGCCGGGATAGGCCATGAAAAGCTTGAAACTGGTGACGCCTTCGCGGATGAGCTGGCCCATCTCTTCAAGCTGCGCGCTGCCGAGATCGGTAATGATGCAGTGGAAGGCGTAGTCGGTGACGGCTTTGTCGTGGGCTTTCTTCATCCAGGTGTCGAAGGCCTGGCGAAGGGTTTGGCCTTTGTACTGGATGGCGAAGTCGATCAGCGTCGTGGTGCCGC
>Ga0210405_10001433_pt1 | contig 27161 bp, 21 predicted proteins | sample IncBWH11MmetaG_FD_155492 | JGI IMG/M metagenome (GOLD analysis project Ga0210405, IMG submission 155492) | Forest soil microbial communities from Barre Woods Harvard Forest LTER site, Petersham, Massachusetts, United States - Inc-BW-H-11-M | ecosystem: Environmental > Terrestrial > Soil >...
TCCCCAAACCCGCACCCCAGCCGTCACCTCAATCCCCACCCGCTCAAACTCCCCCTGTAGTGGCCGGTCTTCAGACCGGTCAGGGCCAGACTCCCCAACCATCTGTCGATCCGCAACCCCAGCCACCCGCCCCATCGCCGCGCACTCCCCTGCCCGCGACAAGCGCCGAATTCGTCCAGCAGGTAGTGGCCGGTCGGAACTTGTCCCGACCGGGTCGGGAGACCGGTCAGACACAGCCTCCGCAAACCTCCCAAGGCCCTCAACCAACCCAAGCCCAACCCACCGCCGCCCCCGCGTCACAACCCACCGCAACGCCGGTGAACTGTTCTTCAGGGCGCACTGCGCCTTCCCACTCGCCACTCGTCACTAGCCACTCGTTTACCCCGACCCTGTCGGGGCCACTTCCCCACGAAGGGCCTCATCCCCTGCCCCCAACCTCAGTCGTCCCGCCCGCTGCGCCAACAACCCCCCAACCCGCCTGCCCCGAGCAACCTCGAAGGGACAACGCACCGCAGAAGCGCCCCAACCCTCACGAACCAAACCGGGACGCTCCTTGGTGGGACTTCACCCGCACCATCCCCCCAGACAACCATCTCCTTTAGAATCAACACTTCCAAGCCATCCCGTAAGTGTTGATTCTAAACTACTTACAGCAAAAGCTAACTCCTTTATCTGCAACACTTACGAGAAACTACGGGGGCCTGGAGACAGCCCCGAGCCGTTTCTATCCCCTCACATGCGGCACACAAGGCGACCATCCAAAAGCAAACAGGGCCCGCCGATCGGATCGGCGGGCCCTGTTGACAGGAAAGGGATGCGCTGCTAGAACGTGAACTTGGCCGCCAACTGAATCCCCCGCGGCCCGCCGCCGCCCAGGAACGGGTTTCCGATGCCCACGTCGCCCGTGGCCACGATGGGATACCCCGCATTTCCGACCTCACGGCCACTGCTGTTTATGTGAAACCCGCAGCTACAGGCGGGATTGGGGGTACCTGAAGCAGGATCAGCGATGAAGGCCGGTAGGAACGGATTCGCAAAGTTCGGATGGTTGAGCACATTGAAGAATTCGGCGCGCACTTGCATCTTTACCCGCTCGGTGATCGCCGTGTTCTTGTAAATCGCCAGGTCCCATTGTTTGAACGTGGGCCCATGCAGAGCGTTGCGGCCGAGATTCCCATAATGCCTCGTACCCGGCACGCAATCGAAAGCCGTGCCCGTGGGCGCTGCCTGAGCCGCGGCCGAGATCGTGCATGGGATTGCGAAGGCCGTCAGATCGACGTAATTCGACGGATCGTGAGGATGATACACGATCGGTCCAACCACGTCGGGCCGGTCGAAAGCGTTGCCGCTTCCGCTGTAGTCGTCCTCGAAGTTGTAGTTAAATTGGAACGGCTGGCCGCTCTGCAGCGTCGCCGAACTATTCATGCCCCAGCCGTTCTTGAGCTTCTGCAGGCCCCCGCCCATGTGCGGCAAGTCGTACCCGAAAATCCAGGTAAACCGGTGGGGCAGGTTGAAGTTCGAGGGTCCGTATTCCAGGTTCGGCTGCGTGCTGTCGTTGGGCTGCGCCGCGTTGGGCTCAAAATCCTCGCCGTCGCTCGAGTTGTCTAGCGATTTCGACCACGCATAGTTCACGATGGAGGTAACCCCGTGCCAGCCATTGATCCGGAAGCTCGCCTGCAAGGAATTGTAGTTAGACTTTCCACTGGAGTTCTCCTGTAACACGTAAAACGCTCCGTACGGGTTTCCGGCCAGCGGACGCGCCGCGCTACCGAAGTCATTGATGCAATTGCAGGCCAGGTCGGCAGCATTAATCGCCGCGGTGCTAGGCTGGCTGAGATCGAAGAAGCGCCACAGCCGATGCCCTTGGGATCCGACATAGCTGAGTTGCACCACGGCTTTGCTGGTGATCTGTTGCTGGATATTCAGATTGTAGTTCTCCATGTACGGCGTCTTGATGTTGCGGTCGAAGCCGAAAACATCACACTCAAAAGTACACGTCGTGGTCGGCGCATAGACTGGACTACCAGCCACGATGGCCCCGCCGGCCGCGCTGGTCGAGAGAATTGCCGCCGGACCGATGTTGTTATATGCCGGTCCGGGATCGAAGAACGGCGCGTATGGCAGGTGGCCCAGCACCATGTCCTGCGAGAAGGAGTCGAAGAATATACCGTACCCGGCGCGGATCACGGTCTTCCCCTTCCCGGTCGCGTCCCAAGCCAGACTGACGCGCGGCGCAAAATCCTTTTTGTCCGGATTGTACAACTTGCTCAATCCCGGTTGCCCTACTTGCGTTAAGGCAAACGTGCCCGAGCCCGCTGCCGGAGAGAGGCTGGTAATGTTGCTGAGCAGGTTGTTCTTCTCGCCGACCACGCCGAAATAGTCCCATCGCATTCCGTAATTCAGCGTCAATCGCGGCGTGAGCCGGAAGCCGTCCTGAGCGTAAAAACCAAAGTTGTTCTCGAAGGTGTGACGCGTCGAGTCTCCGAAGTATTGGAAACCGCTGCCCACGTTGCCCGCAAGAAAGCTGGAGACGCTGGCGAACTTCAGCCTGCCCCGGAAGTACTTGTCGAAATACTGCTGAACGCTTGTACGATGGAAATCCACTCCAAACTTCAGAGTGTGCTTGTTGATCTTCCAAGAAAAATTGTCGATCACTTGACTGTTGCTGTCGACTCGGTGCCGCGGAACGCTGCTGGTCGCGCCAAGTTGCGCCACGCCGCTGACGAGGATGATTGGCAGACCGTCATCGGCCGCGCCCGTGCCAGTGTTCAATCCGATGGAACTGGGGTGAAACTTCTGGTCCGCCGGGAAAAACCCTTCCGCGAATCGGTTCCATCCATAGCGCAGTTCGTTTACCTTGCTGGCGCCTATGGTGTGTACGTAAGAAAGAGAAACCAACTGAACACGCGTCGGCGTGTAAGTATTATAGCCGGGCAACTGTCCGCCCGTGGCCGTCAGCGCCAGCGGGAACGACTGGACGCTGTCTCCGTAGAAGTACCGCCCGGTAAGCAGGTTGCTCGCATTAAAGCTGTGATCGATCTTAGCGATTACGCTGCTCAGCCGGTTGAAGGATGGGGAAACCACGGAAGCTTTGCCCCCTCCCAAATTCGGCGCCGGCCAGGGATGGAGCGCAAGCAATTTTGCGATGACCGGATTGCTGGCATCGCTGGGGCTGAGCGAGCCATCGGCCGCAGTACCGGTCGGAACGCTCGCAAGAGTTACCACTCCCACCGGTTCTTGCTGTCCTTCATAGTCCGCATAGAAGAACGTCTTGTCCTTGATGATGGGCCCGCCCATCGAGCCGCCATATTGGTTGTTGTGGAAAGGCGCTTTCGGATTGGAGGTTCCGTCGGCGTTCTTCGTCGGGTTAAAATAATTTCGCGCGTCGAGCGCGCTGTTGCGGAAATATTCCGCCGCTGTCCCATGGAGAGCATTGGTCCCGCTCTTGGTTACGATGTTGACGACCGCGCCCGCGTTCCGCCCGTACTCCGGCTCAAAGTTGGAAATCACGCGCACTTCGGCCACCGCGTCGATCGGCAATATCGTCGCTGGCGTGCCGAATACGCCCGCCTCGTTGATCGCCGGGTCGTTCCGGTAACCATCGTTCATGTCCGTGCCGTCCAGCAGGTAATTGTTCGAGCGCCCTCGCGCGCCGTTCATGCTGAACTCCCCGAAAGACCCGGGCGAATCGGAAATCTGGTCAGGAGAACCCGCTACTCCGGGATTCAGGTAAATCAGCTTGGTGTAATCGCGCCCGTTCACCGGGATGTCCTGGACCGTCTGGCTCGTCAGCACTCCGCCTAATTCGTTTGTCGTGGTCTCCACCTGCGGCAGCTCCGCGCCGGAAACCTCGATCCGCTCTGAAACCTGTCCTGGTTTAAGCGCAACATCCACGCGGCGCTCTCCAGCCACGTTCACCGCAACGTCGCTAGTCACCGAGGTTTGAAAACCGCTCTGTGAAATGGTCACCGTGTAGGTTCCAATGGGCAGTTCCGTCACCGTATAACTGCCGTCGGCAGTGGTCTGGGAAGTCCTCACCAGGCCCGTCTCTGCGTTCTTCACCGTTACGGTAGCGCCGGCCACCGCCAGTCCGGACGAGTCCGTCACTGTGCCGAGAATCGTGCCGCGGAACGTCTGGCCCTGGGCCGCCACTGCGAGCGACAAAATTATGAGAATTGTTAAGACTAGCCGCTTCATAATCCAACACCCCCTGAGGAGATCAAAAACAATACCAGTCTGCGCCATTTTCGGCTGCGTAACTTGAGAAATGGAAATTCAACGAGAAGCCGCGTAGCGAACCGCGCGCGTGCAGTTAACGAATCGAAATCTTTTATTGAAAATATGGACAAGCCCCCGGACCAGCTCGCCCTCTGCGCTTCAAAAAATCGCTGCAGCTATAAGTCCAATATGGCCGCGGTGTTTGAGTTTTAACCGCCCTTGCGCCATGTGTCAAGGATAATGAATTTCATCCACTCCATCATCAAATTCCATGCTTCACCTGCGTCTCCCTCCCGCTCCACACTACCCACTCTCGCCGCTTCCTGCTAATTTCTTGGAAGACCGGCACGCCAACATTTTGGGAGACCCTCATGTCCACCTTCGGATTGATCGAATACAAAGACGCAAGCCCTGAAGTCCGCGCCGTCTACGACGACATCATGGCCACGCGCAAAATCGACTGGATCAACAATTTCTGGAAGGCCATCGCCCACGATCCCGCGCTGCTCAAGCGCACCTGGGAAAGCCTCAAGCAAATCATGGCCTCCGGCGCGCTCGATCCGCTCACCAAGGAACTGATTTACATCGCCGTCAGCGTCACCAACAACTGTAACTACTGCATCGCCTCGCACACTGCTTCCGCTTTCGGCAAAGGAATGACCGACGCCATGTTCAAGGAGCTGCAAGCCGTCATCGGCATGGCCAACGAAACAAATAGACTCGTCACCGGCTATCAAGTCGAACTCGACCAGCGTTTCCAGCCCCCTCTTCCTCGATAATTTCTGCCCTTTCTTGTTCGTTTTTTTCTCCGGTTCCCACTTACATCATGCCATCCGTGTCCCGCGCGAAATCTTGACCTGTCCACACGGACAGGTGTTTCCACTGTAGTACGCACGTACTATGGTTGTCCCTCTTCGCACAAGCAGACCATATAGATGTACATGTTTGTTGGAACCCTGCTTCGGGGCAGGGCCGATCCGAGATTTTAGTTTCGCGAGTGTGCCAGCCATGCCTCCTATAGTCAAAGAGAACGAAATCGCAACGGCAAGGCCGGAAAGCGCGCAGCGCACTGCGTCCACCGCCGCGCCATCCACCGAAGCGGGCATTAAGCAGCAGCCCGTCGCGCTGGAAGTTCCAGTCAGCGTCAACGGCGCGCGCGCCGTCGACGGCAGCGACAAACGCGAGCCTTTCTCCGAGTCCACCAAGACCGTTCTCATTTTCGGCAATGGCGCCGTCATCCGGCTCTCTTCTTCCGTTGCGCCGGGGCAATTGCTTTTCCTCACCAACGAAAAAACCAAGAAGGAAGTCGTCTGCCAGGTCGTCAAGTCCAAGAACTACCGCAACGTGAGCGGGTATGTTGAACTAGAATTCACCGAGCCCGTGGTCGGATTCTGGGGCATGCGTTTTCCCGGCGACCGCCTCGGCTCCGCGCCGCAGCCTGTTTCGTCCGCGCCGGTGGCTCTTGGTTCGTCATCGGCTGGTGTCATCGCCACGAAACCTGCTCCTCCTGTTTCCGCTGCGCGAGACGCCGGGCCAAAGCTTACCGGATCAAAAACTGCAATTCCCACTGCACCCATGGCTCCGGTTCCCGCGCCGCCGAAACTGCAAGAGCTTCTGCCGCAGAAGCCGGTCGCGCCCGTCGCGCCGCTCTCCTCCGCATTGTCAACATCGTTTGATCCGGAAGCTCCGCTGAGTCTTCGCTCGACGCCGCCGCCTGCGCCCATCGTCCCGGTTGTGCCCGCGACTGCGGTGTCCGCCACTCCGGAATTGCCGGTGAATTTCCCGCCCGCAACCCCGGACGCGTCCGCTTCCGTGCTTTTTGATTCACCGCGCGCCACCGACGCGGCGGCTTCTTTTCTCGAGCCGGCCAAGGCGCCCACCGCTCCCGTGGCGTCCATTCCGAATTTGCTTTCTCTCTTTGAGGGCAAACCGGCTGCCGACCCGGGCGAGCCTGTTGTGCAGGTTTGCGCCGACCCAGAAACCGAAACGCTCAAGCGGCAAACGAGCCGCCTTCAGGAACAGCTTTCGAACATGCAGTTCTCCGGCGAACCCGAGGCGCCAGCCACGGTTTCCGTGAAAATTCCGCATGCGGCTCCCGTCGCCATAAGCAAGGAACTTGCCGAAAGCGCAGCAAAAGCTTTGGAAATGTCCCGCGTTCACGCGCCAGAACCCGCGCCCGTTGAGCCCGTCAAACTGGAGCCCGCGAAACGCGCGACCCTCCCAGAGGAATCGCCGCTGGATGACCAAGAGATGAAAATTCCCGCGTGGCTCGAGCCGCTCGCTCGCAACGCCGCCGCGCCTTCCTCGACCCAGGAACTCATCGAAAGGGAAAAGACCAAGCGCCTCGCGGAACTGCCCAAGCTCGAAGAAACAGCCGCGCAATCCATCACGGCAGTGGCAGAACAACGCTTCGCCGAGCTGCCGATTCCCACTTTTGGCGACGCGCTCCCGCTTGACGATCAGAAACGTCCGCGGAATCGCGCTTCCAGGAGTTCGAGCAAAGGCAAAGGTATGCTGGTCGGAGCGATTGCAGCCGGTGTTTTGGCCCTCGCTGGCGGCGGCTGGTGGTACATGCAACAGCAGTCCGGCGGCGTCCACGCCGGTCTGGCGCCGGCGTCGAACGTACAAGCCTCCGTTGCCTCGCTTCCAGAGGTAAGTTTGCCTTCACAACCCAAGGGGAATGCAGCGCCGCCGGCGAATGTTCCGCCGAAAACGGCTCCGGCTTCACTCACCAATACTTCCGCCAAATCGAATGGGGCCCCGAGTCCTCGGAGTGTCGTGCCAGCAGTGGCATCAACTGCAAAATCTCGCGATGCGCAACCTGCGCCGAAAGCGGCAAACGGCGGCTCTGGCGCGATGAACTCGGCAGCGGCCCCGCCAGCAGAGCAGCCGAAGAAGCCCGTCCTCGGAGATGTTCACCTGGCAACTCCTAAAGTCACGCGCAGCGGGCACGCGCAAAACGCCGGGGAGCCTGACGCAAGCGTCGTTTTGAGCAATGAGGATCAGGCCGAGTCCGGCGTGGACCCACTGAACTCCGGTCTCAGCGGCGGCAGCAAGCAGCCTTCTGCACCCGCGGAGCCGCTTCCCGTGGGCGGTGACGTGCAGCAAGCCAAACTGACTTCTTCCGTGCCTCCCGTCTACCCGGCGCTCGCCAAGAACCAGCATGTTTCCGGCAACGTCCTTGTCGATGCGTTGATCGACGCCAACGGACGAGTGACCACGATGAAAGTTGTTTCCGGCCCCACGCTGCTGCACCAGGCGGCCATGGACGCCTTGAAACAGTGGAAATACCGGCCCGCATTGCTCGACGGCAAGCCCGTGCCGATGCACTTGACCGTCACCATTCAATTCCGTTTGCAGTAATTCCTGACGAATTCTCGCCCGCGGCCCCAGCACCAGAAAACAAGTCGCAAGACGCTGGAATCATTGCGGGCGCGCGGCAACACGTCCAGAACTCATGTCCGCTTCCAAGAACGCCGTTTTCTGGATAGTTTCCAGATTGCCGATAGTCCGGGAGTCGGTCCATGAACGACCGTAGGTGCCTTTCTCGGGAGTTATCCTTGAGAACGACTTTCAGATGAAGAGTCTGGGACCACTCCAGCAGGCGTAGATTTGGATGTACGGACAGGAATCCTCAACCAAAGGAAGAGTCCGACCTTCAGTTGCGCAATCGACCGTGGAGGAACGAAGAGTCTGACGGCGATAGGAATCGGCATATGGTCAATGCATGCAAAAGGACTAGTTAAACCCGATGAAATTGCGCACAAGAACGTTGCTGAGCGTTGCTCTCTCCCTGGTGAGCCTGATCGCGATCCTGTACTCAGTGGCGCGAGTTTCCATGATGCGCAGCTTTGCAAACCTCGAAGCGGATGACACGCGCCAAAACATCGCACGCGCCACCGCTGTCTTAAACGACGACCTCGCCACTCTCGACAACACCACCAGTGATTATGCCGCTTGGGACGATACCTGCGCATACCTTGAGGGCAGAAAGCCCGACCTTCCGACCAGCGAATTCCCAGATCCGTGGTTTCCGCGTTTGCGGATTGACTTTGTTCTGATCTTCGATGCCCATGGCCGGCAGGTGTTTACGAAAGCCTATGACCCGGTGGCGGGAAAAGCGACGGAAATTCCTCAAGGTCTCTGGGCGCATCTTGCACCCGGCTCGCTGCTGATGAATCACACCCATCCCGGGAGCAAGGTGCTCGGAATAGCGCTGCTTACCTCCGGCCCAGTGCTGATTGATTCGCAGCCCATTATCGACAGCCAGAGCCGGGGCCCGATTCGCGGCACGTACATTGCGGGACGCCGTCTGAACGCGGCGGAGGTCGCGCGCCTCGCCGGCATCTCTCACCTCGCCTTGACCCTGCACCGCCTCGATGAGGCAGAGTTGCCGAACGACATTGAATCCGCGCGCGCCGCGCTCACCACTTCCTCGCCTACCTTGCTGCGCCCGCTCAATTCCAAGGATATCGCCGGATATGGACTGATCGACGATATCTATGGAAAAGACGATCTGATTCTGCGCGCAGTCATGCCAAGAAAAATAATGCAGCAGGGCAAAGCCAGCCTGTTCCATTTCCTGTTGTCGTTGCTCATGGCGGGATTCGTGTTTGGTCTGGTGACCATGTTACTCATGGAAACGCTGGTGCAGTCTCGTGTCATCCGGCTGAGCGACAGTGTGGCCGCTATTGGCGCCAGCGGCGACCTTTCAGCGCGTATTCCCCAGCAAGGCCGCGACGAAATTGCCGGACTGGGCGCAGGCATAAACCGCATGTTGGAGGCACTGGAACTTTCCCGCCATGAGCTTCACAAGGCTAAGGAAAGCGCGGAGGCGGCGAATCGAGCGAAGAGTGAATTCGTGGCGAACATGAGCCATGAAATCCGCACTCCGCTTAATGGTGTCATAGGAATGACGGACTTAACCCTCGAGACGGAACTCAACGCGGAGCAACGAGAATACTTGGAGACAGTCAAAATGTCCGCGGATTCTCTCCTCACGGTAATTAACGACATCCTTGATTTTTCGAAGATCGAGGCGGGCAGGATCGATCTGGAACCGATCGATTTCAATCTGCGCGATTGTCTGGAAGCAACACTGAAAACGCTCACAGTGCGGGCGGACGAAAAGAGGTTGGAGCTGCTTTGCGAAATTGCTCCCGACGTGCCGGAGGTTGTGAATGGCGATTCGAGCCGCCTACGCCAAATTCTACTAAATCTCCTAGGTAACGCCATCAAGTTTACCAGTGAAGGGGAAGTGGCGCTGCATGTTCAAACAGACGCCAAGGACGGCGGAAGCTGTATCTTGCACTTTACGGTATCGGATACAGGAATTGGGATCCCACTAGAAAAGCAGAAGGTAATTTTTGAACCCTTTAGCCAGGCTGATACGTCCACAACACGGAAGTACGGCGGCACCGGCCTGGGGCTGACTATTTCAACGCGCCTGGTGGGAATGATGGGCGGAAAAATCTGGGTGGCCAGCAACGTCGCCCGTGGGACGCAGTTTCACTTCACGGCCCTTATGGGAATTGCAGATGCGAACGCGATTGAAGTGGGAAGCATTGCGCCGGAAATTCTGCGAGGCCTGAAGGTTCTAGTGGTGGACGATAACCGCACGAACCGGCGGATTCTGGAAGGCATGCTGAGGCGTTGGGATATGAAACCAACGTCGGTCGAAGGCGGCGAAGAGGCACTGACTCAACTCTCAACCGCTCGGGCAACGGCGGAGCCCTACGCCCTGATTTTGACCGACATGCATATGCCAATGATGGATGGCTTCAGCCTGGTGGAGCGAATTCGGCAGCGTCCGGAACTATCAACGGCCACGATTATGATGCTGACTTCTGCTGGCCATCGAGGAGATGCGGCGCGCTGCCAGGAACTGGGAGTTGCGGCATACCTGCTGAAGCCTATCCGGCGGTCCGAATTGCGCGAGGCGATTGCCCGCGTGCTCGGGGCAAAGGAACAAAAAGGCACTATTCCGTTGGTGACCCGGTATTCTCTGCAAGACGCCCGCGATCCCGTTAGTTCTTTGCGCGTGTTGTTGGTGGAAGACAATGCAGTCAATCGACTGCTGGCATCGAGATTGCTTGAGAAGAGGGGACACCACGTCGTGGTTGCCGAGAATGGGCGCGAGGCGCTCAATGCACTCGAAAAGGAGAGCTACGACTTGGTTTTCATGGATGTACAGATGCCGGAGATGGACGGAATTGAGGCAACCGTCGCGATTCGAGGAAGAGAGAAGACGAACGGCAAACACCAACCAATTGTCGCCTTGACCGCCCACGCGATGAAGGGCGATCACGAACGTTGCCTCGATGCCGGCATGGACGGGTATCTTTCCAAGCCAATCCGGCCTCAGGAACTCGACGAGATCCTTGAGAACTACGTGGCCAGAAGGATCGAGGCCGTGAAAGCTATGTGAAGGCACCAAGTTAAACCTACTGCATGGCAATACATAAAGAAATGGTCCAGTAAGAGAACATAATGCAACCAAATAATCCCACTCCGGAACCCATTGTGAATGAGGCTGAGCTGCTCGCACGAGTAGATAATGACGCTGAATTATTGCGCGAGTTGATTGCGATTTTTAAAACTGAGTTCCCGCGCCATCTAAGCGAGCTGCGGGAAGCGATTGGTCAGGGGAACCTGAAGAATGTCCGGAAATCATGCCACACGATGAGGGGGATGCTTTCAAATCTCGGAGCCACACGAGCCACTGCAGCTGCGGCCCAGTTAGAGCAATCGGGGGACTCTAGCGACGGCGCCGAATTGAAAAGCGCCTTGGCGCGTTTTGAGAGCGAAGTTATGAATCTGCTTCCGGCGTTGGAAGCCTGTGTGGCGAAGGCCGGGCCATGAGAATTCTTATCGCAGATGACGATGTTCTCTCCCTCCGCCTGTTGGAGAGAACCCTGGAGCGCGATGGATACGAAGTGACCGCCGTTCAGAACGGGCGACTTGCTGCGGAACACTTGTGCCGGCACGACGGACCACGCCTTGCCCTGCTGGATTGGGTCATGCCAGAACTGGATGGGCCTGCAGTTTGTCGCCAAGTGCGACAGAAACGTCAGCAGGTTTATGTGCACATGGTCCTGCTGACCTCAAAAGAATCGAAGCAGGACGTGATTGAAGGACTGGAGTCCGGAGCCGACGACTACTTGATCAAGCCATTCGACCCGGCGGAGTTGAAGGCTCGGCTTCGAACGGGGCTGCGCATTCTCCAGTTGGAAGACAGACTGGTTGAGGCGCGGGAAGATATGCGCTTTAAGGCGACACACGATCCACTGACTGGCCTTTTCAATCGTGGGATCATCATGGATCTATTGTCCCGCGAGCTATCCCGCACGCATCGTGAGAATGGATGCACCACGATATTACTGGGAGACGTGGATCACTTTAAGGACGTCAACGACACTCTTGGACATATTGCGGGGGATGAGGTACTGAGAGAGGTTGCTCGCCGCATGGTAGCGTCGGTGCGTTCGTACGACTATGTGGGGCGATATGGAGGGGAAGAGTTCCTCGTGGTGCTGAACAACTGTGACGCTTCGGCGTCGCTCCTGCGGGCTGAGCAGATTCGTCGTGCGATTGCCAGCGTGCCTGTGCAAACAATACGAGGCCCAAATTCTGTCACCATGAGTTTAGGTGTTCTCTCGAGCAGGGATTGGGGACTTCGGCCGGTCGAAGAACTTCTTCAAGAAGTGGATGTGGCACTCTATAAAGCTAAGGCTGCTGGGCGAAATTGCGTCAAACTTGCGAGTCCCCATGTGCTCCCTAAGGTTCTGCCCCAGTCACTCGAAGGGCAGTCGAAGTAGGCTTAACCTCGCTCCATTGCGGAGCAAAACCCTACGCCGCCGTGGCAGCGGGGAGCAATTCTGGCTGCGGGGCTGAAAGCGTTTTTACTTCGGACTTCGCGGCTCGCAGCATTCCCTCCTTCGGCTCCAGATCTCTTGACAGCGTATCCGATTCTCATTATATTCAACCGCATGGTTGAATAATTATGGCTGCGGCGGCGCATTTAGGGTTGGACCGAACGTTGATGGCGCTGTCCGACCCGACCAGGCGAGCGATCCTGCAACGTCTGTCGCATGGCGAGGCGCGCGTCACCGAACTGGCAGAGCCGTTTTCGATGTCGCTCAACGCGGTCTCTAAACACATCCTGGTGTTGGAGCGCGCGGGGCTGGTGCGGCGGCGGCGGTCAGGGCGGGAACACCGGCTCTCGTTCAATCCCGAGCCGCTCGAAGCGCCGGCGAGCTGGATGGAGAGACAACGCTCGTTTTGGAGTGCCCGATTGGATGTTCTCGATGCCGCGCTGCGGGCCGAGGATCGAGCGGCGGCGAAAATCCGCAAGAAGAAAAAGAAAGGACTATCTCCATGAATGCCAAACCGGGGCAAGAAAAGGGCCAGCAAGGGCAATCCACGAATGAGTACGGCGCCGTCACCGAGCCGGGCACCCTGCGACTCGAACGCGTATTGCCCGGACCGATCGAACGCGTGTGGGCTTACCTCACCGAATCGGAAGAACGCGGGAAGTGGCTTGCTGCCGGACCGATGGAACTGCGCGTCGGTGGACGAGTGGAATTGAACTGGCGCCATGCCGACCTTTCGGCCGAAAAGACGCCCCCCGCTAAATACAACAAGTTGGAATGCGGCGACACCATGAAGGGAAGCATTACGCGCTGCGATCCACCGCGCCTGCTGAGCTATACCTGGGGCGACACACGTGAGGCTTCCGAGGTCACTTTCGAGCTTAGTCCGCGCGGCGGAGAGGTCCTGCTGGTCATAACGCACCGGCGGCTCGGCGACCGCAAGGAGATCGTGGGCGTCGCGAGCGGCTGGCACACTCACGTCGGAATTCTTATCGATCATCTCCATTCGCGCGAGCCGCGGCCTTTCTGGACGACGTTCCTCAAGATCGAAGACGAATACGAGAAGCGAATTGCGGCGGAGTGAGAATCGATTTCAAGAGTCAAGATTTGACGATTTGTTTGCATCACACTCAAAAGGAGCCGCAATGGCGATCTATCAGACTGGTGGGTATCAAGTGAAGGCGTCGGCAGTAGAGAAGGTGAAGCAGGCGATCAAGGAGTTCGTGCGTTACGTGCAGGCAAATGAGCCGGGCACGCAGGTGTATCTTGCGTGGCAAGAAAAGGATGATCCCACGCGTTTCCTGCACTTTTTCATTTTTGAGGATGCCGCGGCGCAAACGCGTCATGGCCAGTCGGAAGCGGTGAAACGATTTGAATCCGTGTATTCGCCGGAGCTGGTTGGCGGAGACGTGGTGTTCACGGATTATGAGTTGGTGTCCGGCAAGCGGTAAACCGCCGCAGAAAATTGCCCAGCATCGATCGTGAATGAGGCTGGCACGAAACGGACGACCAACCTTGCCTTCTTGACACTGCAACGATTCACGAGCGGCACGGGTGTTTGCAGTTGACCGTGCCTGCCGGGATCTTACCACTGACAAACCGTGGCCGCGCTTGCGGGATGGGAAGCGGGTTCGTATACTGACGGCCCGGCCAATTGGCAGGTCTGACGGGTGGGTAGCCCGCCGAATGCCGCACCTTCCTTGGCCTTTCGAATCGCGCCTGTGATTTCCAGCATCTGAATGACAGGCCGGAATGCGCGAAGAAATCTGGCGCCGATAAAGCCGGGCGGCCTTTCCATTGGCCTGACTGTGGCCGGTTCTTTACGCGGGCGCGAATAAAGGAATGCCGCGCCGCCTCAAAGGAGAAATTCGAATGTCGCAAGTTCCCATGCCGGAAGAAATGAATGTCTACCAGAACGCGGAAGCGCGCTTTGAGGTGGCCGCGAGCAAACTGGGACTGGAACAGGGGCTGTACCGCTACCTCAAATATCCCAGCAAGGAAATTACGTTGTACATTCCCATCGGCATGGATAACGGGACACTGGAAGTGTTCACGGGATACCGGGTGCTGCACTCGACGGTGCGCGGGCCGGGCAAGGGGGGAATCCGGTTTGCGCCTGATGTTTCCATCGACGAGGTGCGGGCGCTGGCGACCTGGATGACCTGGAAGTGCGCGGTGGTGAACATTCCCTTTGGCGGCGCGAAAGGAGGAGTGATCTGCGATCCGCGGAAGATGACGCGCGGAGAACTCGAGCGGCTTACCCGCCGCTACACCGCAGAATTGGCGAACTGGCTTGGCCCGGAGCGCGATGTCCCCGCGCCCGACGTGGGCACAAACGAGCAGACCATGGCCTGGGTCATGGACACGTACGCCATGCACGTCGGGCAGGCCACTACGGCCGTGGTGACCGGCAAGCCCATCGAGCTGGGCGGATCGCGCGGAAGGAAAGAAGCGACCGGTCGCGGGGTGATGATTTGCTGCGACAAGGCGCTGGCCAAACTGGGTATCAAGAAAGAAGGCTGCCGCGTTGTGATTCAGGGTTTCGGCAACGTCGGCTCTATGGCGGCTGATCTCATGCAGAAAGCCGGTTACAAAATTGTGGGACTCGCCGACATCGGCGGCGGACTGTACAACGAGAAGGGTTTCGACGTGCCCAAGGCCATCGATTGGGTTTACACACAGAAAAAACCGCTGCAGGATTTTCCGGGCGGGGGAACCAAGATGACCGCGCGCGACGTGCTCTTCCAGCCGTGCGAGATCGCCATTCCCGCGGCCATCGAAAATCAGATTACCGAAAAGAATGCCAAGCAGGTGCAGGCGAAAATCCTTTGCGAGGGCGCCAACGGCCCGACCACATGGCAGGCCGACGCGATTATCGATGCCAAGGGCATCTTCACCGTGCCGGACATTCTGGGGAACGCCGGCGGCGTCACGGTCAGCTATTTCGAATGGGTGCAGGACCGGCAGGGATTCTTCTGGCGGGAGAGTGAAGTGAACGAGCGCCTCTTTGATGTGATGGATAATGCCTTCGATGAAGTGGTGCGCTTCGCGGAGATGCACAAGGTCAACAACCGCATTGCCGCTTATATGCTGGCCATCGACCGGGTTGCCAGCGCCCTCAAGCTCCGTGGAATTTATGCCTAGCTTCTTGGGCCAACTTGTATTAATTTCTTCTGCGCTCCTGCCGCGCGACTAGGGATCGGCACGAGCCAATCCGTAACTCCGCTACGGACTGTGCCTGGATCAACTCAAACTGAACGGCTTGGGAAAATATTCTGAGCCAGGAAGGAGTCCGCCCTTGACCCCGGACTCACTCTTATCAGGCCACGCGAAAAGTGAAGAGCAGCACCGGCGCGAGATTTGTATTGCCGGGCGCTGGATGTACGAGCGCGGACACATCGTCGCCTGCGAAGGAAACATTTCCGTGCGGCTGGATGACGGCAGCGTTCTCACCACACCTACCTGCATGAACAAAGGGATGCTCTCTCCCGAGGACCTCGTGATTACCGATCTGCACGGCCGACAGCTTGCCGGCGACCGAAAATTTTCATCCGAACTGGCGATGCATCTGCTGTTTTACCGCATGCGGCCGGATGTGATGGCCATCTGCCATGGACATCCGCCCACGGCCACGGGCTTTGCGGTCGCCGGGCGCGCGCTGAATCATGCCCTGCTTCCCGAAGTCGTCGTGGGGCTTGGACAGATTCCGCTGGTGCAATACGCCACGCCGGGAACTCAAGAGTTGAGCGAGGCTATTGAGCCGTTTGTGCCGCACTACGACGCGCTGCTTCTGGCCAATCATGGTGCGGTGACCTGCGGCCCGGATCTGCTCACGGCGTTCTTTCGAATGGAGACCATCGAACACAGCGCGAAGATCACCCTGGCTGCGGAAATGGCCGGTGAGCCGGCGTTACTTTCCAGCCGGGAAGTGGCGAAGCTGATGGCGGCTCGTCCGCGTTACTTTGTCTCACCGCCGCCGGGCGGCGGGGCGGAATTGCCTATCACCCGCGACAGCGGAGAAAATTCGGGCGATGACGTGACGCTGACGCGCAGCGAGCTGGACGCGCTGATCGACGAAGCGGTGCGCAAGGACCGCACGCGGCGCTGACACTCGGGACTGCTGCGCCGCCAAAAATCCGCCGGCCATTTTTCGTTAGTACTCAAATGCAAGCTCCGCGTTGACGGGCGAAAGAAAAGCGGCAATACTGGCGGACGATGATTGGCCAGCTCCGCGGACGGCTCGCCGAAAAAAGACCGAACCAAGTGCTCGTGGACGTGGGCGGCGTGGGCTACGTCGTGCTGGTGCCGCTCTCGACGTACGCCGCGCTGGGCGAACTGCACACCGAAGTGACCCTCCTGATTCATACACACGTGCGGGAAGACGCGCTGGCGTTGTACGGGTTTGTCTCCTCGCGGGAAAAACATTTTTTTGAGATGCTGCTTTCGGCGTCGGGGGTGGGTCCCGCGCTTGCTTTGAAAATTTTGAGCGGGATGAGCGTCGAAGAACTCGTGCCGGCGATTCGCGGGAGCGACCTGGCGCGGCTGACGAAAATTCCCGGGGTGGGGCGCAAGACGGCGGAGCGTATCGTGGTGGAGTTGAAGGACAAACTCGAAGCGGTGGCCGTGGAGACGGAGAAACCGGCGGCTTCTTCGCCGGCGGGAATCGAGGCGGACGTGATTTCGGCGCTGGTGAACCTGGGATACGAGGGGCGGGCAGCGGAAACCGCGGTCGGAGAGGCCAAGCGGGAGGTGGGTGCTGGGAATTTTGAGAAGTTGCTGCGCGGGGCGCTGCAGTCGTTGAGCGTGCCAAAAGGGCGTGCGGCACGCGGCGCTTGAGAAGCGAACAGAGAAGGATAACGCAGAGACGCGGAGTACGCTGAGGAATCGCAGAGAAGAGAAAAAATGGCGGATGGAACGGCAAAGCGGATGATGCACGAGAGGCAGCCGGGGCGGATTGTGTCCGGGCAGGCGTTTGAGGAAGACGCGCGCATCGAAGTGAGCGTGCGGCCGAGACGCTTGGAGGAATACATCGGGCAGAAACGGGTCAAGGAAAATATACAGATCGCCATTGATGCGGCGAGGAGCCGCGGCGAGGCGCTGGACCACGTGCTGCTGTACGGGCCGCCGGGGCTGGGGAAAACCACGCTGGCGCAGATCATCGCGAACGAATTGAACGTGCCCATCAAGACCAGCGCCGGCCCGCTGCTGGAGCGCAAAGGCGACTTGACGGCGATTCTGACCTCGCTCGAAAAAAAAGAAGTTTTCTTCTTGGATGAAATTCACCGCTTGCAGCCGGCCGTTGAGGAAGTGCTATATCCGGCGATGGAAGATTTCCGCGTGGACCTGATCATCGGCCAGGGGCCGGGCGCGCGGATTCACCCCTTTCCGCTGGGGCACTTCACATTGATCGGCGCGACCACGCGCGCGGGGCTGATTACAGCGCCGCTGCGCTCGCGCTTTGGCATCGTGCACCGGCTGGATTTTTACGAGCCGGCGGATTTGCTGATCATCATTCACCGCTCGGCGAAAATTCTGAACATCCCGATGGACGAGGGCGGTGCCGAAGAGATCGCGGGCCGCTGCCGCGGCACGCCGCGCATCGCCAACCGCTTGCTGCGCCGCTCGCGCGATTTCGCGGAAGTGCGCGCCGCCGGCCGCATTACGCGAGCCGTGGCGCAGGAAGCTTTGCAAATGCTGGGCGTCGACGAAAGCGGCCTGGATGAAGTGGACCGCAACCTGATGATCGCGCTGCTCGACAAGTATGGCGGCGGCCCTGTCGGACTGGGAACGCTGGCAGCAGTCCTCTCCGAAGAAGAAGACGCCATCGAAGAGATTTACGAGCCCTACCTCATGCAGATCGGCATGATCGATCGCACCCCGCGCGGGCGCGTGGCCACGCCGCGCGCCTATGAGTACTTTGGCCGCGACCTGCCGAGGCGCCAGCCCCGGCTCTTCTGAATCCCGTCTTGATCCTCATAGGCCTTGCCTCCATCACTGGCCTGATATCCGGAAAGTGAACGATCAGGTGTGCTTGATTTCGCGTAGGCGGCCGCTGCTGACGTCGTAGACGAAGCCGCGGACCGCTAGGCTCTTGGGAATCCAGGGATGGGTGCGGAGCTTCTGCAATTGGTGGCGGACATTCTCTTCGATGTTTTGGAAGGCATAGAAAAACGCGGGGGCGATGGCTTCGGTTCCGGCGCGGTTCTGGATTCTGGTGCGCAGATCTTGTTCGGTGGTGTGCATTAGGCCGCAATCGGTGTGATTGATGATCATGAATTCCTCGGTGCCCAGCAAGTAATGCGAGACGACCAGGGAGCGAAGAGCGTCGTCCGTGACGATGCCTCCGGCGTTGCGGATGATGTGGGCATCGCCCTCTTTCAAGCCCAGGGTGCGAATCGAAAGGCGGGTGTCCATGCAAGTGAGGACTGCGAGCTTGCGCTCGGGACGGGGACTCAATTTGCGGAATTCATGGGTGCGCGAGTAAATTTCGTTGGCGGCGAGAACCTCGTCGATTACGCTCATGGCCAAACAGTCTAGCAAAATGGAAGAGAGTGGGTGGTGGGCAGTGAGTGGTTAGTAGTGCGTAACCCCTGCCGTCCGCTAACCGTCGTTGCCCGCTCTCTTAGAGCTGAGCTTCGATGGCCTTGGTTAGTTCTTCGTAGCTGATGAGGCCCTGAACTTTCTTGACGATCTTACCGTCGCGGGAGATGAGGAAGCTGGTGGGATAGCCGAGAAGGCCGCCGAACTTGTCGGCGACTTCGTCGTTGCCGATGACGATGGGGTAGTTCATGGGGAGCTTTTGGCCGTTCACGTTGAAGCGTTCTTTGGCGAGGAAGGGAACGACGGCGCTTTTGCCCTCTTCGTCCATGGAGATGCCGAGAATGGTGAAGCCTTTGGCCTCATACTTCTGCTGCATTTCGATGAGCCAGGGAATTTCGACGAAACAGGGATCGCACCAGGTGGCCCAGAAATTGACCAGAACGACTTTGCCTTTGTACTGCTTTAGCGTGGCGTCTTTGCCGTCGAGATCTTTGAAGGTGACTTCGGGAGCGGGAGTACTGGCGGTCTTGGCTTCGGCCTGCACGGTGCCGTTCGAAACGACTCTAGTTTGAACTCGCGTAACCTTGTTCAAATACCAAAGGCCCAAACTAAGCGCAAGAGCAACTACAAAGATCAGAATCGTGTTTTTCATGTTTCGTTGCATTGTAGTTGCCTGATGCTCTCCTCTAAAGTGAAAAACGGTTCAAGAAAGTAAGTTTAGTCGAGAGCCAGGTCAGTTTGTTGACGAAGACCAATCCCCCGACGAACAAGAGCAAAGCGCCGCTGAAGACTTCGACGGCGTGAAGATATTTGCGAAAGTTTTTGTAGAAGACCATGAACTTGCCAATGCCGAGGGCCGTGAGAAGAAAGGGAATGGCCAAGCCGGCAGAGTAAACGGCGAGGAGCAGGACGCCACGCGCAATGGTGTCACTGGCGGCAGCGAGAGCGAGAACGGTGGCGAGAATCGGGCCGATGCAGGGCGTCCAACCGAAGGCAAACGCGAAGCCCAGGAGGAATCCGCTCCAGATGCCGGGCTGCGCGGCTTTGGTGCGGAGGTGCACATCGCGATTGAGCCAGCGGGCCAGTGCTGGACCGAAAAAACCAATAATAGAAAGCGAGAAAAAGTGAGCAGCGCCGAGCCCGGCGAAGAGCGGGGCATGGCGCAGCAGGGCAGCGACCCCCAATGCCACGAGGATTACGCCGAGGATGATTCCCACCCGGAGATTGAGTTTGATGAGTGCACCGACGAGATGAAGGCCGAAGAGAAGGATCAAAGCTCCAGCGACGGGAGCGAGAACAGCGCGGTTCTTGAGCAGGAAAGAGCCGACCGCGCTGGCGGAAGCCCCGAAAGAAATAAAAACGACGGAAAAGCCGGCGACAAACGCGAGAGCAGAAGAGAACAGACCGGTGGCCGGGACATCGCCTTGTCGCAACTGCTCCATGCCGATGCCGGACAGCATGGAAATATAGCCGGGAACAAGCGGCAAAACACAGGGCGAGAGAAATGAAACGAGCCCGGCGAGAAAAGCTCCTGCTAGAGAAACATCGGTCATCCTGGTTCAATCCTCGGTGGCGACCCAAGTGTGCGACGAAACGGCGCACTTCGTTAGACCGCAGAACTATTCTTCTTATTCTCCCATAAATCCTGTTCGCGCATAGGTTCAGTTCCGATCCAGCGGGGACGGAATTTGCGAGGAGTTGGCCTTGCTCGTTCGCTTCAGTGTGACAGGGCGAAGGACGGGCGCACGAACGGCGAACAACAGGTCCTCTTGTTAGACGCGCAAAATCCAGAAAGGAAACAAGGTGGGAGAGGTGCAAATAAGCGACAGATGATGGATTTGGCTGGCGCGGGTGGGGACTGGTTGGGCGAGGCGATCTGTAAGCGACTGAGTATAAGCATCTTGCAGGCGCGGGGACTGGCACGGAGGTTGCCATTGTCTGACTAGACGCGGTGTCGCGTCTGGCAGGTGAGCTATGCGATGGACGCCAAACAAAGTGACGTTGATGCGGGTAGTGGTGGGATTCGCGGCGGTCTGCCTGTTTGGCCGCGGGGCGTGGGCCAACCTCACGGCCGTGGGGCTGACGGTGGCGGCGATTGCTTTGGACGCGCTCGACGGACATCTCGCGCGGAAGAAAAAAATGGCCACGCCGGTGGGCGCGCAATTGGACATCCTTGGCGATCGGATGATTGAAAACGTGTACTTCACGTATTTCGCGGTGGTGGGGATGGTGTCGCTGTGGCTGCCGGTTTTGTTTTTTGCGCGCGGTGCGGCGACGGATTTCCTGCGCGGGCTGGCGATGAAAGCGGGGCATTCTCCAATGGGGGCCGACTGGGGCGCGAACGCGATGTTACGGACCTGGTGGGGGCAGGCGCTGGTGGCGTCGCGCTGGAGTCGGGGGTTGTATGCGGCGATGAAGTGCTTGTGCTTCTGCTATTTGGGGCTGGAGTTGGCGCTGACGCGCGGGCCGGTGGCGCTGGTGGGAGAGCTGGCGGCGGATGCGCAGGGCATGATTCGCGTGGGGGCGAATGTATTGACATGGATGACGGCGGCTTTTTGCTTGCTGCGGGGACTTCCGGTGCTGGTGGAAGGCTGGAAATACGTTGTCGGAAGCGTCGGGCCGGCACGGGGAATCAAGAGAGCATCCCGCGACGCCATCCGGAATGCAAAGACCGCAGCGCAGGAGGCGATGTGAAGGAGAGGAAGGAAGTAGATGAGGTAAAGGAAGTAAAGGAGCTAGAGGAGAAGACCGGAAGAGTTGCGGCATTTTTTGATTTGGATGGGACGCTCGTGGCGTTGCCGTCGGTGGAGAGAAGATATTTTCGGATGTTGAGATACCGAAGAGGGATCCCAGCAAGAAATTACTTTTTATGGTTGAAGGAAGCGCTGCGGCTGCTGCCGCGCGGGATCGATGGAATTTTGTACGCGAACAAAATGTACCTGCGCGGAGTGCAAATTCTTGACGAGCGTGGCAACGGAGACGCAGAAGTCTCCTCTTGGCACAAAGACGGCCACCAGGCCGAGGGACAGGCGTCGGCTCCTCCGAGGCGCAATCCACGATTGCCTGTCCCCACCTTTTTTGCGCCAGCGATCGAGGCAGTGGCATGGCATGCGAGGCAGGGGCACGAAATCGTGCTGATCAGCGGGACCCTGGAGCCGTTAGCCTGGGAGGCCGCGCGGGCTCTGCAAATGGAGCTTGCGGCAAGCGGAATCGCGGTGACGATTCGGGTGATTGCGACGCGGCTTGAAGAAATGGATGGCAGGTGGACGGGACGGATTCTTGGCGAGGCAATGTTTGGAGAAGCGAAAGCGCACGCGGCAAAGCGGTTGGCGGAGGAGCTGCTGCTGGACTTGGGGCGGTGCTACGCGTATGGCGACGGCTTGCACGATCGGTGGTTGATGGAGGCAGTGGGCCGGCCGACGGCGGTGAACCCTTCAAGAGAACTTGCGGAAATTGCGCGGACGCGAGGGTGGCCGGTGCTGAATTGGGAAGGCGAAGAAAGCTTGACGCAGAGACCGCAGAGAAGTCGAAGAGCAGCGCAGTGCGATGGCATAACGTCGCGCTTCCGGCGTGCGGAGCGCTGAACATTTGCCGAGTGAAACTGATGAGATCGGAGAACGCCGAATGAATGACCCGTCGAGACAGAACTATCGAGCAGAGGAAGCGGCGCTCGCTTGGCGGTCGGAAGTGGGCGTCGCGAGTCGTGTGGAGTATGCGGCAAGTCTCGAAGCCGACAAAACAGGAATCGTGCATTGGGTCACCCGTGAAGCAGCGGCGGCGTGGTCGGCTTGCGGTGCATTCGAATGGGTGGCGCTTGGGTATTTGGCAGCATCGGGGGTGCTAATCGCAGTGTTTGCGGAAAATCTTGCGCATCCCAGGAAGCTGTTCGGCGTGCAGACGCTGGCCGCAGCGCTGATTTTGATCTTGTGCCGTGTGGAAGCCAGAGTTGCTGAGCGCGCTGAGCAGCGGGGCGGCACGCTTTCCGTGAAGTTCTGGCGCTTCTGGCGGCACTGGTATCCGCACTTGTTTTTTCTGTTTTGCTTTGAAGAGTTGGGAAGGCTCGTGCATCTGGTGACGCCGGGCTGGCAGGACGCGAAGCTCATTGCCGCCGATTACTGGCTGACCGGCGTGCATCCGACGGTGTGGCTGGAACAGTTTGCAACGCCGTCGCGGAACGATTTCATGCAGTTCGCGTATCTCACGTACTTCACCTATCTATTGGTGTTGGGTGGGGTCTTGTATTACCGGCGGGATTGGCGTGGCTACTGGTCGGTGATGACGTATTCGGCCGTGGGGTATGCCATCGGGTATTGCATTGCCATCTTTTTTCCGATTGAGAGCCCATGGTTTTCGATGGCGGGGGCGTGGCAAGGACCGTTGCAGGGCGGATCTATCACGGCAACGATCAATTTCATCGAACACTTCGGGCGCGTGCGGGGCGCGGCGTTTCCCTCCGAGCATGTGGCAGGTTCAGTGGCGGCGTTGTGGGGCGCGTGGCGGCACCGGCGTTGGTTATTTTGGGCGATGCTGCCCATTGTCGCGTGCATGTGCGTTTCAACGGTGTGGGGTCGGTATCACTATGTAGCGGATGTTTTCGGCGGGATGGTCACCGGGACGATGGGGTACGTGGTCGGCAACTGGTTGATGAAGACGCGAGGGGCAGTTGCCGTAAGCGGACAGTAACTTAGGCGAACGATTGTTGCATTTGAATTCCAAAGTATCGCCGTACCAGGGGATCGACAGAGAGAAACGGCGCACACGAGGAGGGGTGAATGCGCTGTGAACGAATGGAAGTGGTGTTTCAGCAAGAAGGACGCCTGAACATCTGGCCAAGCATTTTTACAAAAACGAAGATCACGATGTTTGCATGCCAGTCGCTGGCTTTGCTTGCGCTTGCTTGCGGAGGGGGAGGAGGTTCCGTTACGGGGCCACCGCCACCGGCGGCAACCCCGGAATGGTTTTTTGTCGAGAATTTCTCCGGCAACGTTAGCGGATTCAGCGCCAGTTCGGGAAAACTGGCACCGATTCCCGGCTCGTCAGCAATGTTTCCGTTTGCGTTGACGAATTTCGCGGTCAAACCCGATGGCACGTTTCTCGCCGCGATTACGACTACGGCTCAGCTCGCCGCGAGCTTCCAGATTGCCAACATCGCATCCGGGGGGGCCATATCCGTGCAATCCCTGATGTCGACACTGATCACACCGAGTGGAATCGCCATTTCATCCAAAGGGATGCTGGCGGCCGCTGACACCAAAGATTCCATCGTGCAATTATTTCTGGTCCAGAACAACGCGATCTCCACGGGAGGATCGGCTGCGACGGGAGCACTTCCGCAAGATGTCACTTTCAGCGCGGATGGAAAGACCCTGTATGCCGGGAACATTGGTGACGGCAGCGTTTCGGTATTTTCCATCTCCGATGCCGGAGCGCTTCAACTGGTGCAGACCGCCAAGTTTTTTGCCAATCCGGGCAGTCCGGGGGTGGCCATCGTGCGAATTCGCCTGAGCCCCACCGGAAACAAGTTCGCGGCTACCACGCTGGATGGCGTGCTCTATGTTGCGGACGTAAACGCTGCGGACCAGACGCTTTCCAACATTCGACAAGTCCAGGTGGCAAATCTTGCCAACCTGGAAGAAGTGATTTTCGATCCCAGCGGGGTAAACGTCTACACGGCTGACCAGGACAATGGCGGCATCTTTGGATTTTCGATCACTAACGGCACGGTGAAGCCACTGCCGGGCTCACCATTCTCGACGGGGACTCTGCCTGGTGGACCGACGGGGTTGGCAATCAATTCTGCCGGGGACCGTATGTACGTTGTGATTGGCGCGCAATCGGCAGTGTTTACGTATTCAAGAAATACGAGCACCGGCCAGCTCTCCGCAACGGGCGATGTGGTCAGCAGCGGAGGATTCCTCGCGGGGCGCATCGTGCGTGTATCCGCCCACTAGCCGGCTAAAGCCGGGCGGGGTTGTGGTGAAGATGCAAGCTCGAACGACTTTGCAATTTGCAGGAGCAGATGCTCGTCGGTGACCGCACCTATAAGCTGAAGACCGACAGGCAAGCCCTCGGGCGTGAACCCGCAAGGAACGGAGATTGCCGGAAGACCGGCGAGATTCGCCGGACGATTCAAGCGGAGGAGCAAAGAGCGTGTTGGGTAATTAGCCCCGCAGACTGCCGTCGTTTCCTCGCCGATTATCGGGGCAGGAATCGGCGTGGTAGGGACCACGATTGCATCGACATTTGCGCCGGCCATCGCTGCATGGAAGTGTTCAATGAAGGAGTAGCGGACTTCCATGGCCTGGAGGTACGCCGTGGCGGAAACTTTTGTGCCCACTTCGAGCCGCGTGCGCACATCTTCCCCGTATTCTCCGGCATGGGCTGGAAACCACCCGGCTCGTTGATGAAAGTGAGCCGCTTCGGCCCAGGCGATTTGATTGCCCGCGTCTACGGTTTCAAACAACAATGGAACCGACACCTCTTTCAAATTGCTATCTGATTTTTGAAGGAGTCGAAGCGCGCGCTCAAATGTGAATTCGACCTCCGGCGAGACGACATCGGAGAAGAATCCCTTCGGCAAGCCAAGGCGGAACCGGCGGGCCATTCGCGGACGTTTAGTGGCGCTTTGCAAACTTGGTTCGCCCTTGCCCCGAACAAAAATAGGATCAAGCAATCTGGCTGCGTCAGTGGACGTGCGAGCCAAAGACCCAACGCAGTCAAGGTGTGGAGACAGTGGAATCACATCCCTAACAGAGACACGGCCGAAGGTGGGCTTGACGCCAACAATCCCGCAGAGCGCTGACGGAATACGGATGGAACCGCCGGTGTCCGTGCCGATGCTCCCGTAGCAGAGCCCGGCTGCGACGGCGGCAGCAGAACCGCCACTGGAGCCGCCGGAGATCCGCGAGAGATCCCAGGGATTTCGGACGGGACCATAGTGGGGATTGTTGGATGTCACGCCGTAAGCGAACTCGTGCATGTTGGTCTTGCCAAGAATGACGGCGCCGGCTTCTTTCAGCAGGACGACGACTTGAGCGTCGTGCTGGGGAATGAAATCCTTCAGGATTTTTGAACCGGCAGTCGTTCGAATGTGTTTGGTGTAGATGTTGTCCTTCAGCGAAATGGGAATGCCGTGGAGCGGGCCGCGGTCGCCTTTGCGGCCGCGGGGAGCAAACAGCTCGGATTCGGCCTTTTTGGCTTGCGCGAGAGCAAGTTCAGCGGTGACGGTGATGTAGGCGTTCAGCTTGGGATTCAGCCGCTCGATGCGGGCGAGCATGAGCTTGGTCAACTCGACGGGAGAAAGTTTGCGTTTTCGAAAGAGTTTTGCCACGTCTTCAATCGAGGCGAACGCGAGATCGGTGTCGTTCATGGCCGTCACACTCAATCACCAGCAAATTCGCCCGAGCCAAGCCACGGCGCGGCAAGCTCCCAGCTAAAAGATTTTTTCCTGGTGGCGCAGATTCCCGAAGGTGCCGATGTTCGCGATAATGAACGCGAGGCGAAACTGATTCTCGGCTCGCACCTGGCCGAGGTTGATGCGGCGATATTCCACGGCGAGGCCGCAGCAGCCACCGTTGTAACTGAGCTGGACGATCTGATTTTGCAGCGTCTTGTTCTCGAAATCGTAGCCGATCCCAGTAATAAGATTCAGGCCCTTGCGCGTTTCGCTGCCGTAGCCGACGAGTGCCCGAACCTGGTTCGAAAGCGGCTGCTGGAAATTGGTAGCAGGCACCAGAGAAGGATTGTCATTCAGGCGGAAGTACGCCGTGGTGACAAAGAATTCCCGATAGGGCTTTACCTTCAGGAGCGTGCCGATGGTGACGAGCCTCTGAATTTGGGGATCGTACTGAAGAATCTGTTCAATGTCGTAGGGGCCGCCGGGAGAGATCTTGAAATCGCTCACGATGGGGGACCAATTGCGCGGACCAAAGGCAAAAGCGAAAGACGAAATCGAGTCCAACGCCTGAAAGACGTTGCGCTGGCCGTCGACGATGGCGCCGCCAAATGTCGGATCAAAATAGTGCTTCTGGACAATGCGCCAGGAAATCAGTTCCTGTGGCTGATCGTCGCCGTCTTTGCGGAAGAGCCGCTGCGTAAAGCCATATTCGACTTCGCTGGTGTTGGTCAACGTGGCATCGGAATCGAAATGGACGAATTCGGCGAAGCGATTGACCCCGGTGACGTAGCGGTAAGTGAGAGATGGTTCGATGGTGTGCTTGTACCGGCGCCGCGTCTTGTCTTTCTGCAAGGAAGTGCGGTCGAAGAACCGTTCGAAGGTGGGCGGGCGAAGCTCGACGGTGAACTCGCCGGTGTTGCGGGAGATTGCGGAGGAAGTAAGAAGTCCGGCGGAATTGTAGGAATCGCCGTAGCGGGTGGTGCGGAAGGCGGCGGAAGTGGTTACTCCCAACCACGGGCCGAAGTGCAATGGAACGGTGACCCGCGGCGCCAGTTCATAGCGGTCCACGAAATTGGAAGTTTGAATCGTTTGGTCGCTGCGGAACACCACACCGGCGAATCCGTCGAAGCCGAAAT
>Ga0210405_10001434_pt1 | contig 27148 bp, 21 predicted proteins | sample IncBWH11MmetaG_FD_155492 | JGI IMG/M metagenome (GOLD analysis project Ga0210405, IMG submission 155492) | Forest soil microbial communities from Barre Woods Harvard Forest LTER site, Petersham, Massachusetts, United States - Inc-BW-H-11-M | ecosystem: Environmental > Terrestrial > Soil >...
ATCACCCGCGGTCGGCGTGTAACCAGGTCGAGCCGTAAAAGTAAAGGTCTTTGAGCCGGTTCCGATGGCCTGTGAAGTCTCAGAATGGCCGATGAAAGCACCCGAGCCCGCTCCGATGATTTTAATGGCTTTGTTGATAGTAATGCCAGAAGTCCATGTCGCTGTTCCAGCCGGAACCATCAGCGTATCGCCATCTCCGGCCGCGGCAACCGCCGCGGCGACGTCCGTCAGCGAGACAGAGCTCACATTGATGACGGCGGCACCGGCTTCGATCGCGCCTAGGAGAGTCAAAATTACGCCTGCCACGAAGGGCAGATGGCGGCTGTTGAACCCAAATCCGCTTCCTACCGGAGTGACGTCTCGCTTTGCGTTATAGAAAACGACCATAATTATTTCTGTTATGGTTAAAATAGCAGACTGCGTGCCATTACAGCAGGTTCAAGAGCTCGCCGCCAGGCGATTTCATAAGGAGGATGTTTTGAGCTCAAATCTTCTTATGAAAATAAGCCAACTCCAGATCCTCCTCTGGGTCGACGGTCTGGGAAAATTGTCCTACGACGGGATCGTGTTCGGGCATTGGGTAATCTAAAGATATGAGGTAGAAAACGAACCAAATCGGACTGATATTTTTGAACGCCGCCTCTGTCCAATTGTAGGCAATGACAGCCGCCAAAAAACCAAGGCGAAACCGCCCGAATTGAAAATTTCTCAGAAGATCGATGTGCCCTTTTCGATAAGTAGCGACCAGCAATGCTATCAATATTAAAAGGCCAATCAAGCCCAGGTTCAGATAAGTTTCGAGAAAACCGTTGTGAGCCTGATTTGGCTGCCACCAGTGTTTTGCCCAAAGCGCCTCCCGTCGCTTACCCAGCCAGAAACTCTCAAAGCCTGCGCCCAAAATCGGGTTAATCTTGATTCTCAAAAGCTCCTCCCAAAGCGCTGTCCTATCGGTGAGCGTTGGGTCTTTATGCAAAAATGCTAACGCATAATCAAAAATCCCGAACAGGCTTTGTGCGATTATGATCGCGAAGGCTGTTATAAGTACATACGTGCCAATGAGTCTCTTGTTCACAAACCGAATACCAAGCAAGACGACTGTCATCACCGCCAGCAGCAAAGAGATTGACGAAGTTGAACTATGAGCCGTCACAAGCAGCCAGGAGATCGCGATCAGTAAACCGACGACTAAAAAGAGCTCCTTACGTCTGGCCCTACTTCGCTCGGTTCGCCGAATTTGCACCCAGTACCAAAAGAAGAAGAATCCCAAGATTAGACAGTCACAACCGAGTGCATTCTTGTTTGCGGTAATACCCGTATTTGTTGCTCCCCCGCTCCACAGGTCGAATCCGCGGCCCAAGTCTGGATAATACTTAATGAATAAGATCGAAACCGGGACAATTATGTAGGCGCATCTTTTCATTAATCTGATCAGTGCCTCTACCGGGTCCGGTTCTGTAAAGAGGACGAGAACCATAACTGGATGGCCCAGCACCTTGATCCATCGTTTGAAGGAGACAAACGGGAAGTCCGACCAAAAGATGGCAAGAAAGCAATAGACGAAAAAGATGGTAAGCCACTGATTGTTGCGAATAATTTCCGAAAATTGGATCCTCCGCTTGTAAAGCACATACATTCCAGCCCCAATCAGGGCAGAGTAAATGCAGGCATCCAGGGGACTACCCTCCTCGAGCGAGATCGCACCCAAACGAAAACCAAAGATATTGAGCCATTCCGAAGCCTGCCTAGTGCAAATGATCAGCATCCAAATAAGTGGTAGCCATAATGCCCCCGTTACATTCGGTCTTTCGCGGATATCACGCCTAAAAAGGAAAATAACGAACGCAAGTGTCAGCAGCAGCGCAACTGTTGGCGGTATGTGCATATCCAAATATTCTCTAAGGCTTGCTGGGCAAACCCCGCGCGGTCAATGGCTCACCCAATCGATCTAACCAACGGTTTTCCAGAAAACATCGATTGAATTCCCAGAACAGTTACTTAGAAGATCCCGAAAGTCTCTGGCGTTGACCCACCGCTCTCCAGCCAACCGCGGCTCGCTGTCGACAACATAGTTGAAACGCCCATGTGGCGCCAGGCTTTCAAGGATGTTCAGACACTCTAACCCTTCGTCTTTAAATTCCGGAAGATTCACCTCGAACGAGAGGTATGGGACAGGACAGCGTAAACCCCGTAATACGTTCGGTTCGTGGCCTTCGACGTCGATTTTCACAAAAAACGGAAAGCCGTACGCACCAATTAGATCATCGAGCGTGACGGCATCGACAATTCTGCTCTGCCCGAAGCCCAAAGGTGCTCCAAACTTACTGCCATTGACTCGTAAAATCTTAACCCACTTTTCATTTAATGTGTTCTTCGCCGAGCCCGGTTCATCCACCCAAAGGGTCTGCGAACCATTCTTATCGCTAATGGCCTTTCCCACGACAGATACTGGCTTTTTAACCACCCGGTACCGGAGAAATCTCTCTTCCAAGATCGTCTGATTTGCTTTATCGGGGTCCACTGCCACGACCTTTGCTCCCAACCGGAGAAAGATCTCAGTCTTAAACCCCTGGTTCGCACCGATATCAAAGATAAGATCTCCTTTACGAAGTCCTACCAAAAGCTCCCTGTAAAAGGCAACTTCACGATCTCTTGCTTCAATGATTTGCTTATCTGCGATCCTCCAAAAAAGATCATAGAGATATGACGCCTTAGCGCGTTCGTAGAGCCCTATCCGCTTAAGCGTTCTTTGGGCAGTGGATTTTATTGACAACGTAAATGCGGACCCAGCTCGGGAGTTCTGTCACTAAACGTGAGGCTCCGCCAACTGAGCTGCTGCTCCAGACGCCCTTTCCGACTCTTGAAAGAGGTTCTCGATTCTTTCCGCCACGTGACCAATCGTCTCGTCGCTCATTTCGGGATAGATCGGTATCGAGAGAATGCGTGATTGATTGGCGTATGCGACCGGAAAATCTTCTGAAACATGACCGAGGTAAGCGTAGGCGGGATAGAAAGGCAGCGCTTTTGAGTAATGCAACATGGTCGCGATGCCAGCATCGGTGAGGTGCTTTCTCAATGCATCACGCTCTTCGGTGCGAATGACGTATTGATGATAAACGTGGTCGCGATTAGGGGCTACTTTGGGGGTAACAACATCACCTACTCCGTTCAGACATTCATCGTATCGCGCAGCTAGCCGGCGACGGGCTTCGATCCAAGCCGGCAAATGAGGTAACTTGACGTTCAAAATCGCGGCCTGCAGTCCGTCCATCCGGCTGCAAATGCCTTCCATGATATGCTCCCCTTTTCCCCCATGACGAGCGAAGGCAGCTGCCCATTCGGCCAGATGCTCATCGTTCGTCACAAGGCACCCAGCATCGCCGTAAGCGCCTAGATTCTTTCCAGGATAGAAGGAAAACGTGGCTGCGTTGCCAAACGTCCCCACCGTCCGGCCTTTGTATTTCGCCATGTGCGCCTGCGCACAATCTTCTATAACCCAAAGCTTGTGTTTTCGCGCGATCGCCATGATCGGATCCATATCTGCGGCTTGCCCGTAAAGATGAACCGGGATGATGCCGACGGTCGCCGAAGTGATCTTGGCTTCAATCAGAGCTGGGTCGATCGTGAAAGTATCGTAATCGGTGTCGCAGAAAACGACGCGCCCGCCCGTTTGCGTAATGGTCTCCGAAGTTGAAATCCAGGAATGCGCCGTCGTGATAACCTCGTCGCCCGATTTCAGACCCAAGGCGCGCATTGCGATGTAAAGCGCATCGGTGCCGTTCCCACATGAAACGCAATTCTTGACACCCGATGTCTCTGCCCACGCCTTTTCAAATTCTTCCACCTGCCGACCTCGGATGAACGCCGACTGAGCGATCACTTCGCCAATAGCGGCGTCAATTTCCGATTTGATGCTCAAGTATTGAGCATGCAGATCGACAAACGGAATCTTCATTTCAGAGAACTGATAAGCGGAGAGCGGAAAGCGGAAAAACCGAGTCGCAAAAACATCGTAATTTCAGCGTTTCAGTTCTCAGCATTTCAGTTTTCAAGTCTCCGTAGGAGACGAGCGGGATTTCCCGCGTAGATGCCTGGAGTGTTAATGTCTTTGGTCACGACCGCGCCCGCGCCGATTACCACATGGTCGCAAATTTTAACGGGTAGGACGGTAGCGTTGGTGCCAACACTTACATGGTTGCCAAGTTCTGTTCGTCGCCATAGGTGCCGGTCTTCTCCAGCCGGGCCACCGATGCTAAAGAGATCGTTAATAAACATCGCTCCGTGCGAAATGAAGCAATCATCGCCGGTTGATACCAACTCGCAGATAAATGCGTGGGATTGAATTCGGCACCGCTTGCCAATACTTGCTCCCTTTTGTATCTCGACAAACGGTCCGATGAAAGTTCCATCTCCAATGGTGCAGCCATAGAGATTGACCGGTTCCACCAGGGTGACGTTTTCGCCAAACTGAACATCGACAATTCCAACTGTTCGGAGTTCTGGGCCCACAAAATTTATTGTCCGTTCAAGTCAAAGGGCCGAGCGCGTTCAAGGATCGCAACTACCGTGCGCGCATGCCCTAGCCCGGTGACAGGCGTTTCTGAATTCAAAATACAGTCGCGAAAATGCTCTGCCTCGACTCTGACCGGCTCCGCGAATTTAACTTCCGGATAGAGGATATCTCCGGTGCGATAGTTAAATTGCAGTCGCTGCGGATGATCAAAATCCATATTTTCACCAAGGATCGCTTTCCGATCGATTCCCTTATCGTAAATGGCGATCTTGTTCTCGGCCATGTCATCGTAAATTACCATCTTGCGCGACCCAACAATGATCATCTTCCGAACTTTTTGCGGATCGAGCCAGCTGACATGAATGTTAGCTATAATCTTTCCCGGATACTCAAGGTTAAGGAAAACGACATCGTCGATCCCCTCCTGCATATAGGCCATCCCCTGTCGGGTGACTGACCGCGGCTCTGGGTTTCCAAGCCAGTATTGGATGATGCTGATATCGTGCGGTGCAAAGTTCCACAAGGCGTCGATATCGGACCGAATTCGACCTAGGTTGAGTCGCTGACTGTAAATGTAGCGAATCTCTCCCAATTCACCCTGGTCGATAAGATTTTTTACGTAGCGGACCGCCGAATTGTAAATGAACGTATGGCCGGCCATTATCACAAGCTTTCGATCGCCCGTAAGTGTCGCAAGTTCATCTACCTCGCTAACTTTGGTTGCCAGCGGTTTCTCGACAAACACATGCTTACCGGCACGCAGGGCTTCCCCCGCCAGACGAAAGTGAGTTTCTGCCGGCGTCGCAATGACGATAGCGTCAATTTCGGAGTCATTGAAGACCTTGACGTGCGAATCGATGGCTTGCGTACGGGGGAAGTTCGCTTCGACAAATGCCCTTCGCTCCTTGCTGAGGTCGACCACGTAGCGAACTTCACAACCAGGTAGAGCAGAGAAGTTTCGGAGAAGGTTGGGTCCCCAATACCCACAACCCAGTTGAGCTATGACTAGCGGTTTCGTATTCATTGCGTCTTGCGCACTTCGACTCTTAGATCGCTACTTCTGCCACGCCCGAGCTTAAGACAAAGTCCCGTGACTCATAGGGTTCATCAGTCGCCTTCGCCGCAAGCAACGGAGATGGCCTGATTACTCGTAAGTTCAATGCGGGTAAATCGCTGCCAGACGGACCGGTAGGCACATGTACCCGCGCCGCGGCCCTTTTCACCGGGACATGTTCAAAGACTGTTTCCCGCCGTTTTCGGAACCACGCGACGACGTCCGCTGCCGTCGCAAACCACGCGGATCGCTTCCGTAGGTCATCAAGCAACCTGCCGTAGAATTCGTTCCATAACCTTTCCGGCGCGATACTCCGATCATGCCAGTTGACCGTCAAGACACCTCCGAATCGCTCACAATTTTCTACCAGCGCATCTACGGCCGAACTGCGCTTGTTAGGCGGCAAATTCATATATGCAGGATAGAACAGTGCCGTGTCCATGACATGCATAGGTAGCTCCATGAGCCGATCGGTGGTCAGATGTTTGAATACCTGGGTGGTTCCCGCCCGATACCCAACCGTTTCGTTGTAACCGATCGTTGAATCATACGAGAACCCCGCGTTTTCCAAGAGCTCGGGCGATCGCTTGCTAAAATAAAGCCAGTGCATCCGAACTCCGACATCCGATTGCCCGGTTTCGCATCGGATCCGTTCCAGCTCATCCCTGCCCTTTCTCTCGTCGAACCAAGCGTCGATTCCATGGAGTCCAACCTCGCGGCCAGTCTGCTGAAGCGTGCGAAGCTGATGCCGGACCTGAGCAAGGTGATATTTCGCCGACCGTCTCTTTGATCTCTGATCTGGGGCGCCGGCGCCGGGGTTATCGCTGTCCGGAAGAACAAAAAAAGTCGATTTGAGATCCTTCTCTATTTCAACGTACTTATCGAGTTGCTTCCAAAAATCCTTGTGAAGTCCCAAATAGACCGCTGGCAGTGATAACGCTGCTAACCAGTTTATCCCAACCTGACGGCCAGACCTTCTTCCCTTTAGAAAATCAATCGGTGAACCGACCAAAGCCCGGCCGAGGAAGCCCCACATCGTGTGATCGAGGCAGTGATTCCGGATTCCAAAGTGGTCAACATCGTGGGTAAGGCAAACAATAAAAGAGAACCCCTTGGGGACTGGCGGGATTTCAACCAGTGGGATACCGTGACCAACAATTAAGTTCCGTAGACAATGAATGTGCAATTCCAGGGTGGGAAATTGTGCGCAAGTCGCCGGCTGCCCCTCTGTCAGCAGATGTCCAACCTCTCGAAACAAATCATAGCCCAAACGAATGATTGTCTGTGTCCCCGATCGAGTTTCACCAGAAGCTGATCTTTGTTGTCCGGAGAACTTTAACGGCCCGCCTTTGCCATCGAAAGCCAAGCAACTTCCATAGATCGGGATCGAACTTTCAAAATACGAAAGCAGGACATTGGAATGCAAGCCAAGCTTGCTGCTGCCATTTCCATCAAGTGGCGTGCTTTCGGATCCGTAAACAAGTATCAGCGGCGCAGAAGCGTTCTCTACCGGCGTTCCTGAGCAGAGCACGACATCGTAGGAAGCACCGACACGGTAGAACTCCCATGGAGTCTTAAAGAGCTGAAAAAACTCCGCAACAACGTTACAATCCTCATCGCGTGCCAAAACCCCGATCATTCAGAAGTGGCGAGTTGGCTACACTAACTCACTCGCCACATGGATTAAGTTTCTCTTCTCTGTCTTCCATTGATGGCCCAGATATACTTGCTGTCCGCGTCTAACAGTCTCTGCTACCTCCGTCGGGTGAAAATAAACGTACTCGATCTTACGCGCCAAATCCTCGGAATCTCCTAATTCGAAATAGATTAGCTCATCATCTCCAAAGTAGTCCTGAATACCCGCGGCCCGCGGTGCAATAACCGGCTTGCCAATCGCAAGGTATTCAAAAATGCGAGTCGGGGTGTTGATCGTAGTGAACAGGTTACGGTGATTAGGGATAATGCCTAGATCGCAGCTTTCAATAACTTCAACGATTTGTCTGCGATTTTTCATACCCAAGTAACGAATGGCCGCTCCGAGGCCTCTTTTGCCCGCCGCATTCATCACCTCATCGAAAAAGGCTGTGCGCTCGCCGCAAACAAACAGTTCAGTTGCGGGAATCCTGTGTCTCACCTTCTCGAGCGCATCGACCGCGAGGTCGAACCCATTCCTCTTAACCAGAGAGCCGTGGTATAAAATTGCCAGCGAACGGAGGGATTCTCCATTGGCCCGAAATTCAGCCTTTCGTCCCACCATCGGAAAGACATCTTCGTCGGGCGCATTCATAACAACGGTTATTTTTTCAGACGCACAACTGCGCCCTGAATAAATCTTCTTGCAAGCGAGATTCACGGTCAGCACCGCATCTGAGAAACTGATACTCCATTTTTCCAACCTCTCGAGCAGCCGCACACTGAAGCTCTCTTTCGGAAGGTTAAAGATAGACTGCATCAGCTCGGGCATAGGATCGTGGAGATCTAGAATGACTTTGGCACCCAGAAGCTTTGGCACCAGCGCGCTGAAGACAAGCGCATCGGGCATGTTGTGCACATGAACCAGATCGTAGCGTTGCCTAAATGTCCGCCGAGCCAGAGCGGCAAGCGAGCTTAAAATGAAGGCCGAGTATTGACGAAAATACCTTGCCTTTCCACCGCGGTGCCGCTCCAAAGGCATGCGAAAGACATTGACTCCATTAATCTTCTCCTCTCGAAGATCTTTAGAAGATTGTTGAAGGCAAAAGAGATCGATCGTCACTCCCTCAGCAGCAAGCGCTTCGGCAGCGCGAAGGGGCCGAGGATCGGCGGGATAATAGGAAAAGAGGAGAACAGCTGCACGTTTGCCTCGAAGGCGCCATCGGTTTTCCAAGAGAGCTACACCTCTCCCCGCACCGTTAGCCACCGCGCGACCACCGGGAGTACCACCTTTCGAAAAGGTAGACTCAATCTCCGCGGGGCGTTGATTGTAAGTAGCTTTATTCTCAGATACGATTTTTTCGTGATACGCCCTTAAGTAAGCGGCGACGTCACGTGGAAGAGCGTGCCAGTAATCCCCGCCATACTTGGACAGAAGATATGCGAGTAATTGCTTATAGAGTTCAGCCGAATACTCTCCGCCTTTACGCGAGGTTGCACCGAAAGCCATGTAATCAGGATGCGTATCCACCAACACCATCCCCCCGCGGGAAGCGATCCAATCCAGTTTTCGCAACCAAATATCGATCGCCTGTTCGCGAAGCAGGAGGAAGAGCGTCGAGTCTTGCGGTAGAGTGTAAGGCATCTCCACATACCCCTTATCAAAGCCGTTCGAGCTTGATACCGCTCCGTTTCCGCGGCGAGTCACCCAAAAGGGGAAAATAGTGTGACGCCCTTCTGGTTGCGGTTCGAAAGGATCGGTGTCGAAGGTAGACGTATCGTACTCAATCTCCAGCTCGTGAAGCCAATCGAGCTTATGCAGCATAAAGCCGGACCTGAATCCTGAGGCATTCCATTCTCGCAGGTAGTTATTAATCCTTGTAGCTTTGCGGCTAAACTCCCGTCGCGAGGCAAAGAGTCGGCCATCGTGTTTAAGATCGTGGATTCCTATTTCAAATCCATTCCTCGCGAGTTCATCCCTTAATTCGCCGGGCACCCGATAGTTTCCCTCTGGTATGAAATTAAACGACGACCGAAAGCCGATCTCCGACTCGAGTCGCATCAGGTCCTGACACTTCTGCAATCCTCCTTCACTTTCGACGTCATGGGTCAGAACGACGGCAAATTTCTTACCATCCGGCCAACCGGGCCAATTTTCCGGAGGGCGGTCCGAGCCAGGCATAATCGGCCAGACGTCACTGACCTTATCTCGCAGGCGCAAGGCCAATCGTCGCCGAACCGCTGTTCGCAGGAGTTGCGGGACAAACGGCTTAACCCGGTAATAAATTCGGTTGCGTAACATCGAAATATCTTTAACGGGGTCAGCGAGTCCCCGAAGAACCCTTAGTCAGGGCGCAAGAAAACTCCAACGGTGGAGTTGGCTTAGTTAGGAGCAGCTATAATCGGGTCGACCGAAAGACAGTGCCCACCCAGATACTTGCGAGAGAAGTTAACGGATTAGGTCTCGTCACCAAGCCACTTCACGGCATAGTGATGGGTTTTATTCAAAACCACGGACACATTATTCCGAATATTCACGAGAGCCGAGTAACCACGCCTAACAATTTCACGATTGGTCTGCTCAGCATCAACCAACAAAATAAGCTTGTCCATAAAGCCTGCCATTCCAACTGTAGGGCTGGTCTGACTAAGTGGCGGCATATCGAAGATAATATAATCAAACTCACTTGCTTTCAGATTTGGCATCAGGTCAAAAAACCTTTTTAGGCCGAGTTGGGCAAGACCAGTACTCGGAGACGAAACCGTCGCAAGATAGAGATTATCTCCCGCGGAATCAATTTTACCACCGGATTGGAGCGCGGTTTGTAGAGGGTAGGCTGGCAAGCCTCGAAAAAACGGGTGAACATGCTCAGGCCCTAAGTTGGCGTCCACAAGTAACACCTTTCCGTCGCCCGTTTCAGATAGCGCAGCCGCTAGACCGGCACTAAGGGTAGAGGTTCCTGCCGTTTTCGAAAAAGCGGTGACCCCCACGAGCTTTGGCTTGTGCGTTAACTGATTCAGCTCGAAATACAGAGTGAGCCGGTCGCGGATCGCCTCGGAATAGCGCCTGATAAAATGATCAGGATCCCACGGCGCAACGGCTTTCCGCGAAGCCCGCCCTTGCGTTGCTGCATTACCCTTTCCGTTGGAGCCAACGCTTCGGTGGCGCTCGGGGCACCACGGGATCGACATCAGTGGTCTTACTCCAAGAAAGTTTTCAATCTCAACAGGTCTCTTAATCGACCGATCTAATAGCAGTTCCTTTAACAGCGCGAATGCGATCCCGAGCGCTAGCCCACCTCCAGCCAGACCTAACGCCAGTTTATTTCGCATCCCAGTAACAACAATAGGCGGGGATGGCTGCTGAACGGCGCTGATATTTGGAATCTTAGAGGGATCAAGCGCCTCATCGACGCGGGCTTTTTCAAGCGTTCCCTCGAAATATGTATAATTTGTCTCCTCTAACTTCCGCTGCCGCTCGAGATCCGCAATCTGGGGCCCCATTTGCGACAATTGCTGAATCCGGCTCTGAACGTCCTTCAGTTGAGCGGCCAAGGCGTCCTTTTTCGCTTGGAGGCCAGCCAGACGGGCAGCTTCTGAGGCAGGATCGAGTTGTTGTTGATCCTTACTTGAGCCGATTGCGCTAACTCTCCCTGCCAGGTTGGGATACTTCTTTTCTAAATCCTTACGTGTCCTCTCGAGTCCATCTATCTCGGCCTGGTTCGCTCTCACCAGTTCATTCTCAGGCATATACTTGGCCAGCAACTCCATTTTCGCCTGACGCAGCTGCGGCAATCGCGAAACGACCACCTGATACTGTTGCACGATTTCGTCCGGTGCTTCCGCTCTGCGCGTGGTTTCCGATCCAGTTTTCTCAGCAACTGACCCACCCAATTGTTGAACGCGGGCTTGTTGCTCTGCCAATTCGGCTTCTGCCGAATGCAATTGCTCCTCTGTCCTGGCAGCCTCCGAACTCAAAGCCGCATTACTATCAGTTAAAGAGACAATTCCCGCTTTCGCCTTGAGGTCTCTTAGGGCATCTTCGGTCTGATTTAATCGAGCGCGCACCTGGTCTGTTTGCTGAGTTACAAAATCGAACGCGCCGGCAGAGCGGTGAACTTCAAGATGCTTATTGAAGTAGCGGTTCACAAGTTCACTCAGCACGAGCGTGGTAAGCTCTGAATCGCGGTTCTTGTAGGAAACAAAGATAATGTTGCTTCCTTTTTGAATGCTGACCTCGAGTCCGGTAGTAATTGTTCTTGCGGCAGCCTCCTTGGTTGGCGCCACTGTAGTATGCGGGAGCAACCGCTTGGGACCGATTGCGTCCGCGACCTGAACGGCTAAATCCCAACTGGTAAGAATCTCAACTTCAGAGCCGAGAACGTTCTCTGCCGTCCTGGTCACTCCCCCGGCACTTCCGGGGTTATCGATAGCATCAACGCTACTCCGCTCCACCAAATAGCGGACCAGCAACTTGGCTTGTGACTCATAGACAGGCGGATACAGGAGGTAAACACCAACTGCCGCTACCAAGCCGGCAACGCTGCAGACGATAATCTTCTTCTTATGCTTAAATAGAGCGAAGAGAATATCATTTCGATTCAGATTCGAATCATGAGGCACGGTTCCTGGTCGCGGCGCCAGCCCCTTCGACATTACAAAATCCGCCCTCTTGACGACCGCCTTAAGTGGGATTTCTGGCATACTTTCTGACATACTACAATGAATGGAACTTTTTCGTTCGGTTCGCCTAATCGAGATGAGGATAAACTAAGGCTCCCGCGAGCCGATTAACTCGTAATGGTAGTCTGCGAAAAAGCCCGTTAGAGAAGTCGTGCGCGTTGCGGCAGTTATTGACCCACACATTGGGTCCAAGAGCAAATTTAAAATATTCGATAATCGATTCATCAGTTCCCCATGAGAGCTTGAATCTGCGTAACCCGTTTTCATTGATTGCTGTCCGACCGAAATCGAGCGTCTTGACGCCGTCGCTGATCAGTCGCTTAATGCCCTCCCACATCACGAGGTTGTTCCCGCGCGCTGCCTGATCCCTTTCATCGGAGGCTCCAAACTTGTATAGACCCGCTTGCCTCGAGAAGAAAAAAACGGCTCCCGCGGTTGATTTGGTCGCTTTTTTGGCGAGCACAACGAAACCTAACCCGGCCTTAATAACCCTCTCGTGAATGTTGAGGAAGAAAGATAATGGCTGAGGCGGAACCCCATGCCGTCTCCGCGTTCGGACATGAAGCTGGTAAAAATTCAACATCGCTTGTCGAGTGTCGGTCGTTTCAACGACTAGCCCGCTTTTTTTAGCCTTACGGATTGCGCGCCGGACGGGGCTGCGAAACCGAGTGAAAAGTTTTTCGGCTCCAAGGGTTAGATCCAGTCTGTGACCGTAGTATCTCTCGGAAGCCGCGACGGATGGCGGCAACATTTCCTTTCCTCCTCGTAGCTCGAAGTAGCGCCACTTCCGATCGCGACCAAGTTCCAGGAGCACATCTGTTAAGGACATTTGTCCGCATTTACCGAACGTGAGTGGTTGGCAGAAGTCGCTAAACGGAAGGCAAACACCACGTCTCCCCGTGAGTGGGCTTGCCACTTCCATAAGAGGCATCAGAGTCACAGACTCGTCGCCCTGAGATATCTTAAGGTATAATGACCGATGCCCGTAGGTCTGGCAGAGTACTTTAGCCCACGCGGATGTGTGAAACAATGTGCAATCGGGATGGGCGAATACCATCTTGTCCCATTGCGAATCACAAATTGGATCGACAATCGTTACTTTTTCGTTGCCTCTAAGAAAGGGTAACTCTCTTAGGACAACCTTGTCTGTATCTGGACTCTTAACAGCCTCTACCACCGTCTGCGAATGGGCACCGCGCAAATCGCCCTTCGGGTCAGAGCTAAATTCCCCAGGCTGCGCAGACACGGTTCAGACTAGCACGCTATTCGCTACAGCCTCTTTGACGCAGACCGCGACCGTCTCGATTTGCGCTGAAGTCAATTCCGGAAACATCGGCAACGAGATGCATTCCTTGGCGATTTGCTCCGAAATAGGAAAGGCCCCGATCTCGTAGCCAAGGCTTCCGTAAGCTCTCTGCAAATGGACTGGCACCGGGTAATGCACGCCACAATGAATACCCTTTTCATTTAGCAACCACATGACCTCGTTCCTTTGGTGGACGCAGATCGGGTAGACATGATAAACGTGTCGAGAATAAGAGGCCTCGAGCGGAGTCCTTACTTCTTCGAGTCCGACGAAGGCATCATTATATTTAAGCGCGTGAGCACGTCGCAAGGAATTCCAGCGCTCCAAATGCGCCAGCTTTACTGACAAGACGGCGGCCTGTATTCCGTCCATCCGGCAATTCCAGCCCACCATTTCGTGATGATACTTGCGGACTTGACCATGATCCCGGAGGATGCGGATCTTCTCTTGCAATTCGAAGCTGTTGGTTATGACGGCGCCCGCCTCACCGAAAGCGCCCAAGTTTTTTCCCGGATAAAAGCTGAAGCAACCAACGTCACCCAGTGAGCCAACTTTCCGTCCCTTATATTCGGCACCATGGGCCTGGCACGCATCCTCAATCACCGCTAGTCCGTGCTCACGGGCAAAGCGAAGAACCGGGTCCAAGTCTGCCGGTTGCCCGAAGAGGTGAACGGGAATAATAGCTTTTGTGCGTGAGCTGACTGCTTCTTCGAGCCCGGCCGGGTCCATCGTGTAAGTGTGCTCATCGACATCGACAAACACCGGCCGGGCTCCTGAATAGGTGATGGCTTCGGCGGTCGCCATAAACGTGCTCGGCACGGTTATGACTTCATCTCCTTGCCCTATTCCTAAAGCTAGCAGTCCCAGCCAAAGCGCCTCGGTCCCACTGCCCACGCCAACGGCATACTGGGAGCCACAATAAGCAGCAAACTCCCGCTCGAATTTTTCAACAAACGGTCCGCCGGCAAAGGCGCCGCTGTCGATCACCTCGGCGATGGCTTCATCCAGCTCAGCCCGAATCGGTTCGTGATGAGCGCCTAGATCGACAAAAGGCACTCTATTTCCCAAAGGAGACTGATCCATTGCTAAACTTAATGTGAGCTAGCTGGCAAACGCGGCCGTGTTCCCGGGATCGGTAGGAACTTGCTCACGGGGTGCAAGCTGAGCGACCGGCGTCACAAAGTTGATCGGTGCACCGTTTGCTTTCAAAGAAGCAGATGCCGCCTCTAACACTCGAACGAGCTCAAAGCCCGATCGACCGCTCGTTATCGGAGTTGCACCGGTTTCGATGCATTCTAAAAAGTGCTGGCAAACTGCCTTGAGCGGTTCTTCCTGATGCAGATGCGGAATGTAGCTGTCGCCATAGTGATAAGAGTACTGGAACTCAGCGAAGGTATCATAATGAGGTGGCCGCTCCACTCGCACATCATAAACCTTTATCTTCTCATGGGTTTGTAAATCGTCATAAACAATCATCCGACGACTACCGACAATCGTCATCTCACGGATCTTGCGGGGTTCTAGCCAGCTACTTTGAATCGTCGCGAAGCGTTTGTGACGAAACATTAACGACATGTTGGTAACGTCTTCGATCTGGGCGGTCACGTGGGCGTTCCCCTGGCAGTTCACTGATACCGGAGATTCACCCAAGACATGAAGAATGATCGAGATATCATGTGGGGCCAAATCCCATGCCACATTGATGTCCTTTTGGAATAGCCCCAAGTTGAGTCGGCGCGAATTAATGTAGCGAATGTCGCCAATATCACCGGCGTCGACAATCTCTACGATTTTTCGGACGGCAGCAGAATATAAAAAAGTATGATCGACCATGAGAGTCAAGCCGCGGCTTTCCGCCAGATTGATCAACTCCTCACACTCGGCGGACGAAGCTGCCATTGGCTTCTCAATAAAGGTGTGTTTACCGGCGAGCAGGCTCGCCTTAGCCAGCGGGTAATGCGATTTTACCGGCGTCGCAATCACAATCGCGTCCAAGTCGAAGTCTGCAAACAATCTGTTGTAATCAGTGATACACGAAATGGACGGGTAAAGCGCTCGAACGTGTTTTAGCCGGGCTTCGCTGGCATCACAAACCACACTAACACTACAGTCAGGCAGAGTAACAAAGTTGCGGACGAGCAGTGGCCCCCAATACCCGCAACCTACGATCCCGATTGAAATATTTCTTTTTGTCACTTTGAGCGTGTACCGTTACGGCTTGATTGGGGCGCGCCGTTGCGGCCAGAAATCGCTGCCATCGATTGCGGAATGCTGCTCACCGAGTGAGAAGTGTGGCGGGAGCGATATCTCTTTAAAGCTGCGATAGTTTCGAAAACTAAGACCGGAAGCGTCTTCAAAATGACGCCGAGATCGAACCAAAGCGACATTTTGTCGATGTAAAACAAATCCATGAACATCATCTGATTAAAAGTCGTCTTATTCTTGCCGCTGACCTGCCAATAGCCGGTCAGCCCAGGAGGCGCATTGACTCGCCTTTGCTGCCACTGCTCGTAACGATTAAATTCGCACGGTAGGCAAGGACGTGGTCCAACCAGACTCATGTCCCCCCGAAGAACGTTGAAAATCTGGGGTAGCTCATCGAGTCCGCTCGCCCGAAGAAAGCGCGCTCCCGGAATGAGACGAGAGTCTCCGGCCGCATCAAGCTTGGTCATCGGAACCTCGGAGCGCATCAAGCTGGCGAAATAATCTTCGTGGGTTCGGGTCTCCACATTTACCTGCATCGTTCTGAATTTGAAAATGAAGAAGCACGCTCCGCGAAAGCCGACCCGTTGTTGACGGTAAAAAACTGGACCACGAGACACAGCCTTAATCGACAAGGCGATGCAGATCATGAGTGGTAACCAAATCGGCAAAGTGAGGAGAATAAACGTAATATCTAACGCCCTCTTCCAGAGCGGAAATCCGCCGACCTCTTCAGCGACAGCAAGTCGAGAATGGCCTTTGGATCGATGCTCGGCACCGACCCCTCTGCTAATCCCAATTCTCGCCGAGGCGGCTGCCGCCGCCTTAAGAGGGGCAGCAAAAGCAGGTTGTTGAAACCTTTTCAAAATAGACTTCGCCCTTACTCTATTCATTTCCGACTGCGATAACCGTTCCTGCTAAACGAAAATCCTGGCAGGAATAGAGATGCTTCCGATTTAGGCAAGCTGCCGCCCTTGGTCGCGTCCCTTTATTTCAGGCCTTGCTTCACTCAATTTTTCTGTTCGAGGCGTTTTGCCACACCCCGAACTCCCTGACACCAACTCCCTTACGGGCTCGATCGACCGAACAATAGTTTGGTCAATGCGATCGTAAGAGGATTCCACCAATATTTTCCGGAAATGTTGCGGGAAAGTTCGGGAGAAAATGTAATTTCTCTGAATTTTCCTATTACACTTGGATAGGCATAGTCACTCGACTTGCAACGGAGCGGCAAAGCTTTGAAGTTGCCCAGCAAGAAACCGGGCGTCTGACCAATTGGTTCGTTACAAGTGCACATTTGGGGGATCGTAATCACTCCGGTGCCATTCGTCCGCCTGCCAAAGCCCGGAGCGGAAAGTGATGGTGACCAAAACTTTTATTCTAGTTGGAGGAAGGAGACTTTCCTCACGCATTGACTTAAACTGTGTACCCATGCGCTCTTTCCGTTAATCATGAAAAACCCCAAGTCATCAAGGGTTGGTCCAGCACACTTGCTCCTGAGGCTAGCCGTCGCCCTAATCGACGCGTTTGCACACTCAAGGCGTATTAAATTTACAGCAGTTAGGCAAGACAATTCTTCCCGTGAAGGTTACATTTGCGTAACGCGGCGGGGGGAGTGCCAGACACAAAAGCGAGGGGCGCCAAGCCTGACCGTTATATCCCCTTGTGCCCGTGGCAATTAAGAAATTCCCAGTCAAATCAGCCCCCTGGCCAAACCAGAGCTTGGGAATGTGGCTCGTCGCAGAAATTAAAGGGATTTTCACTTGCGGGAAATGCCTTCCACCCCCAACACGTCTATTTTCGTCTACAAAAAGTGCCACCAGACTCGCGGCAACCGCGGTGAACAGAAATCCACCGTTTTGAATATTGACTGGGGTTAACAGCCGTCCAGTTGAGAAAGCGAAAACTAAATTCGTTTTCGTGGAAATTTGATTTGTTATATGTTGATGGCTTGTCCACGCAGCCCGCGATAACGGAAATCAATCCAAACTTGATGGCGATTGATCGAACGCCCAGCCGGCTGCTGAACGTTCTTGTCGCATTACTCCTCGGCCTCTTGTGGTTCGTTTGTTGCCGTCATTTGAGCGCGGAATGGAGTTATAACGAACAATATAATTACGGGTGGTTCGTTCCGTTTTTCGCGATCTATTTGTTTTGGCTGCGGTGGGAGGATCGACCGAAACCGACGCCCCCAGTTTGGAAATTTGCCGCCGGACTTCTCATGGTTTGCGCGGCCCTAACCCTGTTGCCGTTGCGCGTATTTGAAATCGGTAGCGCCGATTGGCGGCCGCTGGGCTGGGCACATATGGGAGCTGTCGCGACGATTACTTTGTCGCTCATTTACCTCACCGGAGGCGGCACCTGGCTCCGCCATTTTAGTTTTCCGGTTCTTTTTTTCTTCGTTGCCGTGCCATGGATCACGCCGATCGAAGGACCAATTGTGCAAAATCTCATGCGAGTGATCGCCGCAAGCGCGGCGGAAACGCTCGGACTTTTCGGAATCCCAGCCCAGGTGGAGGGCAACCTGATCCGCCTTCCGCGCGGGCTAGTGGGAGTAAACGAGGCGTGCAGCGGCGTGCGTTCGCTGCAAACATCGCTGATGATTGGCCTACTATTTGGCGAGTTGAAGCGGCTGAAACTTGTTCCCCGACTGGTGCTGATCGCTGGCGCGCTCGCGATTGCCCTTGTCGCAAATTTCCTGCGGGCCACTTTTCTGGTCTGGATTGGATCGTCTCGCGACCTGGCAGCGATCAGTCAATGGCACGACCTGGCGGGTTACGCGGTTGTCGTTTTGGTTTTTATCGGCACGATGTGGATTGCGTCGGGCTGGAAAACAGCACGAAACGAAGAGACCACGAGTCCGAAATCTGGCGATTTCCCCGTTCTCCCCTCTATCTTATATCTCCCGGTTGTTGCGTTACTCCTTTGGGTCATCGCAGTCGAGATTGGCGCCGAGTGTTGGTATCGGATTCATGAACGTAATCTGATCGCTCGAGCCGGGTGGTCTGTGCGTTGGCCGGAAAGCGCGCCAGGCTATCGAGAGATCAAGATTGATAACGAAGTGCGTCAGCAGCTGCGGTTTGACTCCGGCCGCGAAGCGAGGTGGACGTTTGCTCAAAACGGCCAGGCTGGGTTGCCTCCCGGTGCCGCTTATCTTTTCTTTTTCCGTTGGAACCCGGGAAGCGGCACGATTTTGCGGGCCCGGGCCCATCGCCCAGACATTTGTTTGCCTGCGGCCGGCTGGGCCCAAATCGGCTCCGGCCGGCTTGAGACCTACAACATCAACTCGAATAGCTCGCTGCCTTTTCAGCGCTTTGATTTCGTCAAACAAAACAGCAATGGACAGCCGCTTCGTGCCCACGCCTTCTTTACCCTGCACGAAGATGTAGCGCATGAAACAGAAACCGGTGCTGCCGCTAACGCTGGTTTGTATTCAAATTGGGATTTACCCGACCGTTGGCGCGTTGTCCGGAACGGAATCCGCAATCGCGGCCAGCAAGTCCTCGAAATCATCATCGTGCCCCCACCCCAGGCTGACGACTCCACGGTTGAGCAGCAATTTGCCGAGCTGGTTCCAAAATTGATCGAACCTGCGAATTAGCGGAGACGAAAGTGAGAAAGGCTTAGGCAAGAAATGTCAGAGGCCGATTTCCTGCTTACCCCAGAGGAACTGCTCCTTCGTCGCCGCAGGCGTCGCCGCATCCTGATCATCGCCTTGGCAGTCTTACTTTTACTTATGACCGGTGTCTTTGCCGTTAAACCTGCGCGCAATACCATTCGCGGTTTTCAGGCCCGGCGTCACGCTCGACAGGCTTTCGTTCTTATCGATCAGCAGAAGTGGGGTCAGGCACGCGACGAAGCTACCGCTGCCTATCAACTTCGGCCGGATGAGCCGCAGGCCATTCGAGCGGTAGCGCTTCTTCTTTCCCGCGCCGGACAAGGCGAAGCGCTCACTTTTTGGAAGGACCTCGCCTCCAAAACTTCCCTTACTCGGGAAGATTTACGGGAAGAAGCTGGCGTTGCGCTGCAGGCGAACGACGCTCCCGCAGCCGGAGAAGCGGTTGGAAAATTGCTTGGCACGCCCGATGGGAAACCGACGCCGGCCGACTTCCTCCTCGCGACCGAAGTGGCGATGCGCCAACGAGAGTTTGATAAAGCGAGTAAGTTTGCCGAGCAAGCGTTGGCTGATCCGGGGGCGACGCGTCAGGATCAATTGCGAGCCACGGTTGCTCTGGACGGCGTTCTCCGAAATGGAGGAGCAAGTTTGGTCGGCGATCCCAAGCGGGTTGGGGCGCGGCTCGTAGAAATTGCTCAAGGTGATGACGATGTCGCACTGGAAGCGCTCGTCGTGTTGGCGCAAGGCGTCTTGACTGCCCCTCCCGACGGAAAAGAATCGCCTCCGCCGCTGCCGGCTGGAGAACTCATCGCAAAGATTGAGCATCATCCGCTGGCCAAGCCGTCGCATAAGTTACTGGCGACGGAGGTGGAGATTTCGCAGCATCCCGACCAGCGCGAGCAAATCGAGCAGCGCACAATTGATCGCTGGAAGAACGGCAGCAACGAGGAACTTTTTGCGCTCGCCGCTTGGCTCTATCGGCACGGCGAATACCAACGCGAGCTCGACGTTCTTCCGTTAGAGCGCGCTACCCAAACACGCGAACTATTTCTTCAGCACGTCGATGCTTTGGGAGCACTCGACCGCTGGAACGCCATCCGGAAAATTTTGGAGAGCGAGCGCTTTCCACTAGATCCCGTGATTGAACATATGTACCTGGCGCGCTGCTATGAGAAGCAGGGCCAGCAACAGGGCGCCGATAACAACTGGCAGCGCGCGCTCCAAGAAGCGGCCGGGGATTTGAACAAATTGCTTACTCTTGGGGAATACGCCGAGAAGAATGGCGCTCACCAAGTGGCCGGGACCGCTTACGATGCGGCCGCCGCGGTTTCGCCGAAATCGCGGACCGCGCAGCTTGGCCGACTACGTGAAGTTTATGCGGTTGGCGACACGAAACGGGTCCACGCCATCCTAATTGAGCTTTTGAAACTGTGGCCTAACGACACCGCGTTGCAAAACGACGAAGCCTACGCGCGACTACTTCTTTTGCCGCCTGACATCAAACCGGATTCCAACGAGCTCAAATCCATCAAATCGCTTGCCGAAGCGCTGGTGCAGCAGGAGCCGGCCAGTCTACCGCATCGAACTTTGCTTGCGCTCGCGCTGCTGAAACAGAATCGTCCCTCCGACGCCCTGGCGCTTTACGCCAATCTTACTGTGCCACCCAACGCCATCAGCGCCTCGGCCGCAGCGGTGCACGTCGCCGTGCTGGCGGCATCGGGTCAAACGGCAGACGCCAAGCAAGAATTGAAACTTATCCCCATTGACAAACTTCTTCCGGAAGAGCGTGCGCTTATCGCCAACTTGTAGGCGGCAATCAATCTCATTTTTGTTCGGTCAGGTCAGATTTTCAACTTGCTCCAACCCGTCATAGAACTTTCACCGGGCCCTCACTCGTGCTAAAGTTTGCGACCGCGACGTTATTAGAGGGTTGGTACTGGTAAATGTTTGACGCCTTCGCAAAACTCGATCCTCTGCTTCAAGTCATCGCGATCGTTGCTATCGTGGCGTTCGTCGTGGTCGGAGCCCTCCGTCTCCGTCTTTATTTGCGAAAACGCCGGATGCGCAAACGCTCCAAAGGCTGGGTCACCTTTTAAAGAAGGTGGAAAGGAACAGTTGGGAGAGGCAGTTCCTGCATTTCTGTTAACCTAAAAGCGCCTCTGCCACGTCTGATTGGATCACGCCCCACAGCGGTGGAGTTTCTGGACGTCGATTGTTTAATAAAGGAGAAAACCGACCGCCATCTCTCAGCGTCTCAATAATGCCAGTCCGGCTCGGACCTCAACAACTCAACGTCTCAACTTCTGGTTAGTGTTTGTCGGTCGCCGAGGTCGATGTCTGCGTCTTGACGGACGCCGACGCGTCTGTGGACGACGACGTTTTTTCCGGCGCCTTAGAGGATGATGTCAATTTTTCCTTGGGCACCTGAGACTTGGTCGTTTCCTTTTGCGTTGCTGTCGACGATTTCGCGTCGCCAGCCGATTTGAGTCCAACTTCCATCAGACTGCTCGAGAATTTTCCGTCGCTTTTGCTGCTGGGAAGAGTCTTGGTGTCGACCACGCTGACATTCTCCCGTGGTAGACCCGAACCGGCGACGCCGCGTTCGTGGGGGCCGGTCGCAGCGGTGTCGTTAGTGCCACCATAAGAATTTGCGCCGGTAACGGAGGTGTTGTTTGAGGGAACGGATTGTGATCCGGTAGACGAACTAGTCTGGAGCCCGCCGGAAGAACTGTTAGGCGTCAGCGGGCTGGTGTAATCGTTGCTGGTACTCGGCGCGGGACCGGCGAAAAGCGACGACGAGACCGCAACCGATCCCCAACCCAGAACTGCAACTGCGACTCTGACCTTCGATCTCAGAAAATTAAGTGGGCTCATAATAACAAAGATTGATTAGGAACCGCTGCCAACATTCTGCGACCCGGATATTTACAACCTCCAGGCCAAAAAGAAACCAAAAACCCCTGCGACGCGATACCCTACGGCTCAGTCACCCGCTCGTCGGGCTTAAGATTCGTAAACAGACTGCGCTTGGGATCGAACTCAATGTTCCGATCATTCGGCGTCGGATCTGTCATGAAAAATGCTCGCACAAGATCACACAAACCTGTAACCAAGACGTCAGGTAAGCGGAGGCGATAAGATGCGTATATTGGTCGTCGAAGATCACTGTGACACCCGAACGGTATTGGCCACCCTATTGAGTCGATGCGGCTGCCAAACCGTGATCGCCAAGAACATGAAGGATGCCCGCAGTCGTCTGGCCACGATGACGTTTGATGCGCTAATCAGTGACCTTAACCTACCAGACGGAGATGGTCTCGATCTTGTGGCCGAAGCAAAACGACTTCACGGCTTAAAAGCAATTGCGGTGACGGGACGAACTGAGGTCGTGGAACGGGAGCGCGGGCTGCGGGCGGGATGCGATTTTTACCTGACCAAGCCGGTCGATTTTCATCAGCTACGCTGCGCCCTCGGAATTCCGTCTCACCATTCCGCCGCTTAAAATTGCGCTCCCATGCGAGCGCAATTCTTCCGTTTGATAAGGGATGTTAGATAGGGTGGAGATCGCCGCCTCCCGAAAGCCCTGTGGGGTCAATTTGAGAGACGGCGTCTTTAGTTCCCCCCAGAACTACTCAGATCATAGATTCAGCAGACCTCGCCGGTAAAGACATTTCGGTAGATGCGACCCCGTTTTTAATGGTCGCCGTCGGGTTTGGTGGTCGAGGATTTGTCGGTCGAGGTCGTCGCGTCGCCTTGATCTTTCTTCGCAGCGTCGCCGGTTGTTGTGGCAGCGCTCGCTGTCGACGAGGACGACCTTTTCGATTGCCTCGCTGCAGCGGCAGCATCGGCTTCGTCAAGATTTTCCGCCAGAGTTGCGGTGGTGGAGAGATTTGAAAAGACAGCCTGGTTTTCGGCAGATTGAGTCGAAGCACTCGGCTCTTTTTCAACCGCTGCTGCAGTTTGCTTCGAAGCATTGGACCCTTTCTCAGTAGTTACGGGTTGCTCTTTGGAAGCGCTCGATGCCACTTCCGTCGGCGCATTGTGCAATTTAGCTTCGTCCAGTTTTGGCTGGGTTGATGGGATTCCGATGTTGAGCAAACTCCCGCCAAAGGTCGTGTCCTTTATGCTCTTGCTCTTCAAGTCGGCAGCGCTCACCAGTTGCTTTTTCTCGCCCTTCCCAAATTTCTGCGGACCGGCCACGAGCGAATTGGCGAGGTCACGATCGTCATTCTGGCTTTGCCCGAAGGTGGTCTTACTGAGGACTCCCGGGTCACTTGGTGCGAGTTGGCCATAGGCGAGCGGCGAAGCGATTACAGTTGCGAGAAAAATAAAAATAAGGAGCGATTTCATATTCATCAGGCACGGGTCATGGCCGAAGTAATTGTTAGAAGCGGAACAATTGCGAAATGCTCGTCGCCGTTGTCACTGTAGTTCACAACCAATGATGTTTTCCGCGCCGAAAAGGAAATGAAATCACGGCGTGGGATTTCAAATACTCGGCCGGCGGCCGTTTGGATCCGGAACGGTTTATTCTCTTCCATCAGATCTTGAATCAGTTTCGCTTCCATAGGGGGTGCTAACTAATACCTAATTTTTGCGTTCGACGCAAAAATTTCCGAGCACAAGAACGTCCATATTCGTGCGCAGGAAGCAATCCAGCGCCTCCTCCGGGTAGCACACTACAGGTTCATTCTCGTTGAACGACGTGTTGAGCACCACCGGGATGCCGGTCAGCTCGCGGAAATGCTCAATCAGCCGATGATAACGCGGATTGGTCTCCTTATGAACGGTTTGCAAACGGCCGGTCCCGTCAACATGAGTCACGGCGGGGATCATTTCCCGGTATTTCGGCCGAATCTGAAAGACTTCCATCATGAACGGAACGTCGTCATCGGTTTCGAACCATTCGGCCACTTCCTCGCGCAAGATCGAGGGCGCGAACGGCCGGAATGATTCGCGCCGTTTGATCTTCGCGTTCAAGACATCCTTGATTGTCGCGTTGCGAGGATCGGCCAGGATCGACCGGTTCCCCAACGCGCGCGGTCCCCATTCCATTCGACCCTGGAACCAGCCGACGATTTTCCCGTCGGCAATCGCCTGCGCCGTTTTCTTCAAAAGTTCTTCTTCGTCCCCGATGTAAGAGATGGTGCAACCTGCGGCCGAGAGTTCTTTCTTCTTCCAATCGATGAGGGCGTGAATCTCTTCCTCGCTCGAGTCTGGCCCGAGATAGGCAGACATCAGAGGTCTGAGATCAGAAGACAGATGCTGGTCCAACCCTTTGTTGAGAGTTGAGAGAACAAGCATCGCCGCGCCGATTGCGCCACCGGCGTCGCCAGCCGCGGCAGGTAAATACATTTTCTTGAACGGCGTCCTGCGATAAACCTTCCCGTTCGCGACCGAGTTCATCGCGCAACCGCCTGAGAGCGCGAGATTGTCGCTCGGATGTTTTTTGTGCAGCGTTTGAAGCAAGGCGAAGAACGCTTTCTCGTAGGTCGCCTGGACCGAACGGGCCAGATCCTTATGCTTTTGTTCGATTGGATCGTCCGGTTTGCGCGGCGGACCGAGAAGTTCGATTAGCGCGGGCCGATAAAGCGTACCGACTTCAGGCGCGCAATCCTTCCACGAATAGGAAACGTTACCGATATGGTGCCGGAAAAACTTCAGATTTAATCGAAACGTTCCGTCGGGACGAATGCGCACAACTTCCCGGAGCGGATCGAGAAAAGTCGGTTCGCCGTAAGGCGCGAGTCCCATCACTTTGTATTCGTCGCCGTAATGCGGGAATCCGAGGAACTGGGTGAGCGCCGAATAAAAAATGCCTAACGAGTGCGGAAAATAAACGCGGCTGTCGATCTTCACTTCGTTCCCCTGCCCCACTCCGAAGGCCGTGCTGGCAAAATCGCCGAAACCGTCGATCGAAATACAGGCGGCTTCGCTGAATCCGGAAACGAGAAAAGCCGACGCCAAATGCGCGAGGTGATGCTCGACATGATGCATCTCGGCTTTGATTTCGATTCCGTAGCTCGTTTGGAGTGCTTCCTTGACCGACGCGGCGCTGCGGATGTTTTTGATCTTCTGCGCCATCAATTTCGGATGCGGCCAACGGGTCAGGACAAATCCGAGCCGGCGCAAATTGTTCACGCCCGGTTTGCGATTAATGGCAATGTGATCGATTTCCTCGAGCCGCAATTTCGCCTCCTCCAGGCAGTAATTGATCGCGCTCGTCGGCAGACCCGCCCAGTGCTTGATCCGGCGGAAACGTTCCTCCTCCGCGGCAGCCACCAGTTTGCCGTCGAGGAACAAACAGGCCGCGGAGTCGCCGTGATAAGCGTTGAGGCCGAGGATCGTAGACATCAGAAGTCGGAGGTCAGAAGTCGGAACCAGTGAATCTCATTCCGACAAAAGAAAGGAATCGGATTTTTTCATCATTTGTCCCAGCATTCGCCCAATTTCCAAGCAGACCGACGCTGGCGCGCGATGCTCTTCGGCCGAGATGTAACCGCAGTCTCGCGCAAAATCTAGCGAAGAATCTGTTTCGCCATTGTCGATTCGTTGGCTCATGGTTCAAAGGGGGCACACTCTTGGATTTCTATCCGGCGTCCGACTTCCGACGTCCGACATCTGTGTTGCGCAGCGGCGGCAGGTTCTCGCGGTAACGAAAAATGAGCGCCGGCAATTTAAATGCGCTCAAATATCGCGGCCCGAAAATGCGCGGCTGCCGGAGAAATCGTAGCAGCCAGCCAAGATAAAATGTGTCCGCCCACATTGGGATCGGCGGCTGATCGCCGGTAAGAAAAGCCAGCGCAGCCCCAATACAATGGATGGCCGGGCGCGAGTGAAGATTTTCCTTTAGAAAAAGGCCGAGCTTTTCCTGAACCCCACCGCCGATTCCAACCACGACGTGGGCCGGCGGATGGTTGTCGATCTTCGCCACGAGCGCGTCGTCGCGGACTTCCGTTTCGTAGCGCGGCGCGACGTAAGAATCCGCCGTGCCGGTAAGATTGACACGCCGCAACCATTGAATCGTTTTTTCGTGCGCAGATTCGCTGGGAACAATCCAGAGCACGCGCTCATTCGGGCGTGAACCTAAACGCGCGACCAAATGTTTAAGGAATTTTAAACCTGAAATGCGCTCGACACGTCGGCCGGTAAAAATTCTCCAAAGCAAGACCATCGCGCCGCTGTCAGCGATTGCCATGTCCGCCGAAACCAGAGCGCGCCGGTAACCCTCGTCGCTTTGCAACTTCACCAAAGCGGGCGCCGCCGGAACTACCAGCAGGCCGCCGTTGGCCGACATCGCATCGACGGCTTCATCAGCCGTCCCATTGAAAAAGCGAACGCCAAGGATCTGTTCGGTAGAAGACACAACAAACTCGGAGCCTCGATACGCAAAGGTTACGTTATTCACAAGTTGTGAAGCAATTCGAGTTCCCTACAGAGCCATCGGGTTTTTCCTTATTTCTCGTTGTAATTCCCAGTGCGACGCTAAGATAGCAACGCCAGTCCTCTGACAAATAGTGGTCGCGAAATTTGTTGTTCCCAATCTCCAGCTGCGTCGAAACACTTAAACCACGCCTTGGCGCAGACACGGCTACTGCTGATTAGCAAAGATAGTTTGCTCGCCGTTCTTAAATTGGATGAAACCGTCGCGAATGCTGACCACGCGCAGAGTGGCGGTGCCAATGGGCGTTTGCACGTTGATGGTCTCGCCTTCTCCGACCTCTACTCCATTGACGATTGCGACTGGACTGCGCCCAAGAGCGATAGAGCTAACCTTGAGCATGTCGGACGAGACCGGAATGAAATTCGTAGGCTCGGCAGGCGTCAGGCCAACAGCCGCACTCGCGATGCCGGCTTGGTGATGAAGCTCGTGGATTAGATACCCGGAACCACCGACCACAGTCGCACTACCAAGCGCTACGGCGGCCATCAAACCGAGATGCGCAAAACTAACGAATGCGCGCTTGTTAATCCGGCGAAATCCCCGGAAGCCAAGGAGAAGCATAACCTCGATTAAGCCAGTGCCATGCCACTGGGTTTTCGGGCAACAGGCCGACGTCAGAGATCGGACATCAGACCGCTGACTTCTGGCTTCTGACTTCCGACTTCCGACTTCCGACTTCCGACTTCCGACTTCCGACCGCG
>Ga0210405_10001435_pt1 | contig 27145 bp, 25 predicted proteins | sample IncBWH11MmetaG_FD_155492 | JGI IMG/M metagenome (GOLD analysis project Ga0210405, IMG submission 155492) | Forest soil microbial communities from Barre Woods Harvard Forest LTER site, Petersham, Massachusetts, United States - Inc-BW-H-11-M | ecosystem: Environmental > Terrestrial > Soil >...
TTGAATCAAAGATGCCCAGATTGAAAGCGCGTTCGAACACGACCAGCAGCAGCGTGATCGCAAGCACCGGTGTTCCGAGCAACTGGATGATGCTGGTGGCGTAGTGCGCCCAGATGAACAGCGGCAGGCGAGACCATGTCATACCCGGTGCTCGCATCCGATGAATGGTCACCACAAAGTTGAGGCCAGTGAGGATGGACGAGAATCCCGCGATGAAGATTGCGATTCCCGCTTCAATTACCCTGGTATTGCTGAAGGCCGTGCTGAACGGCGTGTAGAAGGTCCAACCCGTGTCCACGCCGCCGGTGAGCATGCAGTGAACGTAGACGACTCCGGCAATGATGTACAGGTACCAGCTCAGCAGATTGATACGCGGAAACGCCAGGTCCTTGGCGCCGATCATCAAGGGGACGAGGAAATTCCCCAGCACGGCGGGGATGGAGGGAATCAGGAAGAAGAAGATCATCACCTGGCCGTGCATGGAGAAGAGCTTGTTGTAGGTATCTGCCTGCACCAGATCGCCCGCCGGGGTTAACAATTCGAGCCGGATCAGGAGGGCAAAGAATCCTCCGACGAAGAAGAAGAACGTGATCGATGCCAGGTACAGAAGCGCGATACGCTTATGGTCCGTGGTCAGGAGCCATGAGCGAATGCCGTATTCCTGATTCAGATAATTTTCGCGTTCAGCAGTAACTGCTACGGTCGCCATTGCTATTCCTTAGGGTTTTGCGAACTCGTGCCGACGGGAGCAGGGCTGGGCTTGCCTGCTGCACCTGACGGAGCCGGACTCAACGACTTGATATATGCCACCAACGCATTCAACTGTTCTTCGGCCACGAGTCCCTGAAAAACCGGCATGATTGGCTTGAATCCGCTGACGATTTTCGCGCTTGGACTCAAGATTGATTCGCGAATATAGTTTTCATCGGCCACGACGGTTCGCCCATCTTCGAGTTGCACGGGCTTGCCGAAGATTCCGACCAGGTTGGGTCCGCGGCCCTGAGTATCGGAGCGATGGCAGGTGAGGCAACCCAATTGCTGAAAAAGACTTTCGCCGCTGGCTGCAAGCGATCCGGTGGTGCCGCCACCGGAGAGCCATGCCTGGTATTGCGCCGGTTCCATGACCACCACTTGTCCGATCATGCCCGAGTGCATGGTGCCGCAATATTGCGAGCAAAACAGATGATAGACACCTGGCTTGGTCGCGCGGAACCATGCGGTTGTGTAGCGCCCCGGCAGCACGTCCTGCTTGATCCGGAAAGCGGGAACATAAAAGCTGTGGATCACGTCCTGCGAAGTCATAATCAGTTTGACATCGCGCCCTACCGGCACGTGCAGTTCGTTGATCTCGCGCTGACCCTCCTGATGTTGGAGCTTCCACATCCACTGCTTGGCTACAACATAGACTTCGGAGGCTCCCTGGGGCGGAGTTCGCTCGTGGAAGTAAATCACCGCGCCCCACAGGAAAATAACCATAAAAATTCCGAGAGGAATGATCGACCATGTTATTTCCAGTGCAGATGAGCCTTCAATCTGCTCCGCCTCGACTCCGTGACGCTGACGATACTTCGTCGCAAACACCAGGATCATCGTAAAGATGGCCGCACACATGAACGCCGACAACGCCAGCAGAAAAATGTAGAGTGCGTCTACATTGCCGGCTCCGGCGGCGGCGCGTACAGGCCAAAGTGGAAAGTTATCGAACATAATTAGTCGTTGCTCGTTGGTCTTTGGTCAGCGGCCGATTCCTCGCGACGGTCGAACCCATTCGGAACATCGCAGCGAGGAATGTCCCAAGGATCAGCACCGTAGCGCCTGCTGCCAGTTGCAAAATCCTGCTGATGATCGCTCCATACTTCCCCGTGTTCGGATCGTAGTGATAGCAGTAAAGCAATACCTGATCAACCACGGTGCCGATTTTATTTTCTGACGCCTGAATCAATCCCAGGCGTAGATCCTTGGGAGCAAACTCGACTCCGTAATAGTATTGAGCGATTTTTCCCTCGGGCGTCAGCACCATGATTGCCGTCGCATGAGCAAACTGGCCGCTCCGGGGATCGTACTGATACTGGAACCCGGCCGCCTTGGTGAGCGCATCGATCGAGGCGGCTGGTCCGGTCAAAAAATGCCAGCCCTGTGCCGCACTGGTGCGCCCGTAGCGCTTCAAGTACTCTGCTTTCTTTGCGGATGCCATCTCCGGCGTTTCTTTGGGATCGAAACTCACCGTGAGAACGTCAAACTCCTTTCCCACATCGAACTTCAATACCCGCAGTGCGCTTTCGAGTCCGCTTAACACTTCTCCGCACAGCATCGGGCACTGGTAGTAGACCAGATTCAGAATTATCGGCTTCTTGCCAAAGTAGTCTCCCAACTGGACTGCCTTGCCGGTTTCATCGCGAAACGTGAGACTGGGCTGAATCTGTTCGTTCAGCCGTTGCTCAATGCCGACGTTCTTCAATCCTGGTGGACGCACGTTCGCGGGCGGCGACAGGATGCCCTGCGTCATACCCTGGCCCCACGAAGACGGGGTGAGAGCGCACGCCGCTAAAACTGCTGTCGCGATCAGCCTCAAAATGCTCGATCTTACCTGACGGCGCACTGCCACTTTCCTTTCCATTACTTCGGCTCTGGTGGCTTGGTCTGACGCGATGTACCGCTCGTGTCTGAATGTTCCGCGGTTTGATTCGCAACATTCACCGCGGACGGTGGAACCGTTCCCGCCTTCGGCGTAATCGGCAGTCCGCGTTGCGCTACCAACTCCATGGCTCGCTCGATCGGGATGTGAACTACTCCTGACTTTTCGTCGACCCAGCCGTAGCTGTTTAACGTTTGCTCTTCTTTCAGCCGGAAATCGCTGATTTCAATTCGCTCGTTTCGCTCCAAGCGCGGCTCGGGAAACTTCTTGATCTCGTCCGGCGATACGATACGTGTATTGGTGTCCACCTGCTGCACCAGCGGACTCTGCTGAGGATGCCGCGCTCTCTGGCGCGCATCCATGAATTTGTACAGTCCCAAAACCACCAGATAAACCAGCACTCCTCCCACAACCAGGCTGATCAGGAACGCGTAGATTGCCTGGGCGCTCAGGTCCTGCCGCTCGAAACCTTCTTCCCCATGCACGTGTTTTAGGTCCTCACTCATGTGCTGGTTCCAATACCTCGCTCGCGGCCACATCGTACGCGGGCAGAAGCGGCAGAGAACTCAAATTGCGGAAGAAGTAAGCCAGCCAAAATCCGCCAATGGCAACCGGGACCACTACGTCCGCCAAGGTGAGGCTCAATGTTTTCGAAAAGTTGGGTTCTATGATCCAGAAAAGATCCAGGTAGCGCATGACCATGATCCAGGTTGCGAGCCAGACCAACCGGCGTACGTCGCGTTTGAAGGGGCGCGAAAGCAAGAGCACGAAAGGCACAGCGAACTGGAATATTACGAGGAACAACCCAATGAATCCCCAGCCGCCGTTCAATCTCCTTATGTACCAGGTGATTTCTTCCGGCAAATTTCCCGCCCAGATGATGAGCCACTGCGAGAACGAGAAATACGCCCACACCATGGTGAAGGTGAGCATCCACTTGCCGTGGTCATGGACGAAATCAGGTTTCAACATCTCTGACATGGGCTTGTAGTTCACCAGAATTCGCTCCACGACAACTGCGAAACACATCGCAGACAGCAACTCGCCGATCAGAATCAAGAGACCATACATCGTGGAAATCCAACTGGGATCGATGGACATCACCCAGTCGATGGCGGCAAATGAAATGGTGAAGGCGTAGAGAATCAGGCCTGGCCCGCTTACTGCCTTGAAACGCGCGGTGTTGTCGCGCGATGAAGGGCTGTCCTGTTCTTTTGACCACTTGGTGAGCAGGAACGACAATAGATTCCAGATGCCAAGATAAATTACCGCGCGAATGATGAACCCTTGGACATTGAGGTACGACTTGGCGAGATCCTGCAAGTGTTCGCGGAGATGTTGGTCCGCGATGGAATCCAGAGGCCGAGCCCACACGTAGAGTTTTGGCATTCCGAAAAGGATTGGAATAAACAGCACTGCCATCAGCGGCAAGCATCGCATGGCTCCGCCTAGAATCCTGCGGATGACCATGCCCCATCCGCCGCCGGTGAGGTGCCGGATCATAAGAATCGCCATCGATCCAAGAGTGACTCCAAGCCAGCACATGTAGCCGAGCAGGTAGGCCCGGAAGAACTCATCCGGACGAACGAACGCGAGGACAAAGGAAATCGCGGCGAAAATGAGGCCGATGATAAGTGAGCGCCGTTGGATGGTCTTCACCACCGGCGGTGCCATCAGGTCCAGATTGTTCACATGCGCCGTCATTTCGATTCGGCTCCTTGTTCGCCACTGGCAGCGGGCTGGAGTTCGGGCAAAGTTGCCCCCGAACCGGGATCGCCGCGAAACACTGGCGCTTCGGACGGAACTTTCTGTCCCGGCGCGACATCGCTCATCGTCGCGTCCTGACTCAACTGCAAAGCTCGGATGTAAGCCACAATGCACCAGCGATCGCGAGGTGGAATTTGCGAGGCGTACTCCGGCATCGCGCCAAATCCTTCGGTCATCACGTCGAAGAAATATCCCAATGGCGCTTTGCGCAAGCGTTCGGTGTGATAAGACTGAGGAGCACGAAAACCGCGCTGCACGATCATGCCGTTGCCGTCGCCGAGGCGGGAGTGACAGGGAGCGCAGTAAATATTAAAACGCTCACGGCCGCGGGCGAGCACATCGTCGGTGACAGGGAAAGGCATATAGTCGCCAGGATTATTACCGAGTTTTCCCGTATAGAAATACACGTCTTCATCCAACTGTCCGCGCGCCACCGTACCTTCGACCGGAGGTCGTGCCGAGCGCAAGTCCGCATAAAAGTCACTCTCGGCGAGCGGCTTGAAGCGAGGTTGATCTTGCATATCCTGGCGGCATCCGGCCAGGATCAGCGTAGCCAAAAGGATGGAGTACGTTCGTATTGCCGGTCCGGCCGAGCGAGGACGCCCGGCCTCCATTTTCGGCGAGATTTTGCGAAGGTTCAGCATGGCTTCAGCTGGGCACCTCCGAAATCGATCGCGGGGCCAGACCCTCAAAAAACCGGCGGGTTTCGGTCGGGCTGTACTTGGGATCGGTAGAAAACACGATGAGGAAGAAGCGATCTTTGGTCGCGAAGGCGAAGCGCCGCACATTGAACACGGGATGGTACGGCATGGGCAGACCGTTCAACGCAAGCATTCCAAACACCGCAGAAATTCCCCCGAACAGAATCGTCATCTCAAAAGTCACCACGATGAATGCTGGCCACGAATGATAGGGTTTGCCACCCACATTAATCGGGTAACTCACAACTGAAATCCAGTACTGCAGGGCGTAGCCGGACAAACCTCCCAGCAATCCACCGATCAGCACAACGAGCGGGACGCTGTTTTTATGAAACCCAATTGCCTCCGCCAAACCTTCCACCGGAAACGGGCTGTAGGCGTCGATCTTCAGATAACCGGCTTCGTGGGTGCGATGAGCTGCGTCCACCAAGTGTTGCGCTGAATCAAACTCGGCCATCATCCCGTAAACGGGAGTGCGTTTCATTCCTTCACCTCCGCCTCGGGCAGCAAGGTGCGCATTTCGAAGATCGAGATCATCGGCAGGATGCGCACGAACAGGAACATGGCGGCCAGGAACATGCCGATGGTGCCAATGTAGGTCATCCAGTCCCAGCGCGTTGGGTAATACATTCCCCAGGAAGAAGTCAGGAAATCACGATGCAGGCTTACCACCACAATGATGAATCGCTCCAGCCACATGCCGACCAGAATCACTCCGGATATAAGGAACAAGGCAGTTGGACTGGTTCGCAGTTTGCGGATCCATAACACTTGCGGGACAAAGATGTTGCAAGCCAAAAGCGCCAAATACCAGGGAGCATATGGCCCGTGCAGGCGGTTCCAAAGCAGGAACGCATCGTAGCGGTTCCCGCTGTACCAACCCATGAACCCTTCAATGGCGTAACCATAAGCCACGATCAGGCCCGTGGCCAACATGACTTTTGCCGAGTTCTGCAAATGGCGTTCGGTGATGAAATCTTCGAGGCCGTAGAATTTGCGGATCGGAATCGCCAGCATCAGCACCATGGCGAAGCCGGAATAAATTGCGCCCGCCACGAAGTAGGGTGGGAAGATCGTCGTATGCCAGCCGGGCACAATTGCAACCGCGAAGTCGAAACTGACTACGGTGTGAACAGAGAGCACCAGCGGAGTCGCGAGTCCGGCGAGAAGCAGGTAGGCCGTCTCATAGCGATGCCAATGCCGCGCCGAACCACGCCAGCCAAGGGCTAGCATTCCATAGATAATTTGCGCCGCGCGATTTGTGGATCGATCCCGCAGTGTGGCCAGATCGGGAACCAGCCCGATGAACCAGAACAATAGGGAAATCGTTGCGTAGGTGGAAACGGCAAAGACGTCCCAAACCAACGGGCTGCGGAACTGCGGCCACACCTTCATGGTGTTGGGATAAGGGAAAAGCCAGTACGCGAGCCAGGGACGGCCCACGTGAATCAGCGGAAAGAGGCCAGCGGCCGACACCGCGAACAATGTCATGGCTTCGGCAAACCGGTTAATCGAATTACGCCAGGATTGTCGCAACAACAACAGGATGGCCGAAATCAGCGTGCCCGCATGACCGATTCCAATCCACCACACGAAGTTCACGATGGCGAAGCCCCAGCCGATCGGAATGGTGACGCCCCAGATGCCAACGCCACGGACGAATAAATATCCGACGGCGAATAGCATCATCATGGTGAGCAGGAAAGCGATGCCAAAACCAAGAAACCAACCGTTGGAAGTGGGGCGCGTCAGGACAATCGAGCTGATCTTATCGGTGACTGTGCCGAAGGTGTATCCGGGCTCGATTACCGGAGCGCTATCGCTAGTGGTCGCGGGTTGTCTTGGCTCGTCCATCTCTCGATCGTGCTCCACCTAACTTTCCAACTCTGGATTCGGATTGCGAATTTCGGCCAGATATGTGGTTCGGGGCCGGGTATTGAGATCGGCCAGCAAACCGTAGTTGCGCGGGATCGCCTTGAGCTTCGCAACCCGGCTGTTGGGATCGTTGATATTGCCGAAGGTGATCGCATTGGCCGGGCAAGATTGCTGGCAGGCCGTCTGCAACTCACCGTCCTGGATCTTGCGGTTCTCGCGCTCGGAGTCAATGCGATGCTGGGTGATGCGCTGGATACAGTAGGTGCACTTTTCCATGACGCCGCGGCTGCGCACGGTGACGTCGGGATTGCGCATCATTTTGAGTTGCGGCGTCTCCCAATCTTGAAAGAGAAGGAAATTAAAGCGCCGCACTTTGTATGGACAATTGTTAGAACAGTAGCGCGTGCCCACACAGCGGTTGTAGACCATGTCATTCAGGCCTTCGGTACTATGTACGGTCGCGCCCACGGGACAGACGACCTCGCAAGGCGCGTTCTCACATTGCATACAAGGGACGGGCTGGAAGTATGCTTTGGGATTGTCGCGGTCGCCCTGGTAATAAGCGTCCACGCGCAGCCAGTGCATGTGGCGGCCGATCACAACCTGCTCCTTCCCGACTACCGCGATGTTGTTCTCCGATTGGCAGGCGACCATGCAGTTGTTGCACCCCACGCAAGCATTCAAATCGATTGCCATGCCCCAAGCGTAGAGCTCTTTGTCATACGGATACGGTTTGTACAAGGTCAGCTCCGCCGGAGGTTGTTCTTCCTTCGCGAAGTCTGGTTCCTTGCGGTACTCTTCGAGACTCGCAGAGCGCACCTGCGGGCGCGAGCCTTCCGGCGTGTCCATCGTCTGGTAGCCCTGGGTCGTAGCCAGCTTATAAGTGCCGCCAGCCTGGGTGATATTTATGCCGCTCGTGAACCATGGCGCTGAGCTGGAACGCAGCTGGTACATGTCGAAACCTGCACCGGTCCCGGCTCGGCCTGCGCGCTTGCGTCCGTAGCCTAGGAAAACGGTGACCGAATTGTCAGGATGCCCGGCTTGAATCCAGATGGGAGCGGTCACCTTCCTGCCATTTAATTCCAACGTGACCAGATCCTCGCTCTTCAGCCCCATCCGCGCGGCCATGGCCGGGCCGACGAGCACCGGGTTGTCCCAGGTCATCTTCGACATCGGCTTGGGCAACTCCTGCAGCCACCCGTTGTTAGAGAAGCATCCGTCATAAACGCAGGGATCGCGGCGGAAGTTGATCTCGATGGATTTATCATCGCTGACTGGCGACGGCGGAAAGGCTGCGGATTTCAGGCTGACTGACTTCGGTGCAAACGTTGTTCCGTCAATCCACCCGTCGTGCAGTGATTTCCGCCAGAAGGCGTCGAAGTCCGCGCCTGCGTGCTGCTTCTTCCAATAGCCTTGTACGACTTCGTGGCCCGTGGCTTCGGCTTGCCCTGCAAGCAGTGCGGTAATTTCATAAACACTCTTGCCGCCATAGAGCGGAGCGATCAGCGGCTGCACGATGCTGACCGTGCCGTCATATGCCCGAGTATCGCCCCACGATTCGAGATAGTGCCCCTCGTTCACATGCCATTGGCAAAGTTCCGCCGTCTCATCCTGGTAGAGGCCGAGGTGTACCCGCATCGGAATACTCGTGTTTTTTAGCGCATCGGCGAAACCAATGTCAGCAGGTGTATCGTAGGCTGGATTTCCGCCCATGATGAAAAGCATGTCCACCTTGCCGGCGCGCATGTCGGCCACAAGATCTTTGATGGATTCGAATTGATTGACCGGATTTGCGTCGACTGGCTCGGTATAAATGACCGTCTTGCCGATATTGCCGAGCACCTGGTTCATGGCATGCGCGAAAGCATGCGCAACGGGAGGCTGATGGTCACCGGCGATGATGATGCTCGAACCGCGATGGCTCTGCAGATCCTGGGCGACTGCGGCGACGTATTTTGCCTGCTCCTTGTCCAGGACGCCATCGCCGCCGGAATTCATTCCCAGCACCGTCCCAAGTGCCCTCGCGCACACCTCAACGTGGGTTGATCGCAGTGGCAAGCGATGGTCCGCCTTTGCACCGGTTGAGCTCATCGTGCTCTCGACCACGTAGAGGCGGTTCATGCTGCCGGCATCAGGATTGCGCCGCTTGGCAAAATCGCGGATGTAGCGCGTGCTCCCAGGAAATCCCGCGTACAGGAAATCGGCGTCGAGCGAAACGATCACGTCGGCGTTTTCCAGCCGGTACTGCGTTTCCACCGGCTGGCCAAAGGCCATCTTCGCGCCTTCGAGCACATTGTCGCGGTTCACCGGCTCATACACATGCCACTTCGCCTGCGGATAAAGCTTGAGCACCGCCTGCAGCTGATCCGCCAGCGCGGGTGAAGAAACCGTTCGCGTCAGGATGCGGATGCCCGCTCCCTGAACGGCTTTCTGCGCGCTGAGCGGTCCGCGGATTGCTTCGAGGAATCCTCCCCAAGTGCGCACGTCGCCCAAATACGCGATGGTCTGCGAGCGGTCGGGGTCATACATGCCGAGGATCGAGGCCTGCGCGAACACGTCTGTTCCGCCAAGGCTGGCGGGATGCTGCGCGTTGCCTTCAATCTTGGTTGGACGATAGAGATGACTCTCAACGAGAATCGGACTCGCATATCCGCCCAGAGTGAAGGCCGTGGCATAGAACATCGGAACGCCAGGAATCACCGCTTCCGGCTGCCGTACATAGGGAACAATCGGCTCCAGCGGCTGTTTTGTGCAGGCCGTCATTCCAGCCATTGCCAGCGAAGCCCCCATCAGTTTCAGAAAACCGCGGCGCGAAACCGCATCCAGCCACTCTGAGGCGCCCTTGGGAAACTCGCGATGCATCATCTCCTGGAACTCGGCGCTGCCCGCAAGTTCTTCCAGACTGCGCCAATATTCCGGACCCCTCGTCCCGGCGATTTGGGCGCGAGCTGTTTCGAGATTCAGCTTGTCCTTCTTGCCCGGACAAACGTCCTCGCGGTGCTGCTTATTGTTCTGCTCTTCCATTTTCTTATTCGAACTTCGTTGCCGTAGAGAACGTAGCTAGCTACTTCTCCACAGAAAACGTCGCGCGCGTGCCGGTTGGACGGGCGAGACCCCCGTCCTCCATTATTTCCCGAACTTCACCGGTGACACGTCGAACAACTCGTAATGTCCGTCACCGTTCGCAACTTATATTTCTTCACCAAATCCGTGCCCAGCGAAAACTGATCCGTATAAATCTTTCCATCCAACTCCACGGGCTTGTCACTTGAAGGCTGCTCGTAGCGCATATTGAACACCTGGTCTCGAGGCCGCAGATTTTTCTCCGGTGCGCGGTGGCAATCCAGACACCACTCCATTTGCAGCGAAGCGTAATTGAACATCAGCGGCATCCGGTCGACTGGACCGTGGCAGGTGTTACAGCCCACGCCCTTGTTGATGTGAATGCTGTGATCGAAATAAACGAAATCCGGGAGATCGTTGACTCGAGTCCATACCAGGGACTTGCCGGTGCGAAAGCTCTCGCGCACAGGTTCGAGCAACGGCGCTCCCGTCCAAATTTGCGAATGGCAGTTCATACAGGTCTTGGTTGGAGGAATCCCGGCGAACGAAGATTTCTCAACCGAAGTATGGCAATAGCGGCAGTCGATGCCTAGCCCACCGACATGGTGCTGGTGGCTAAAGGGAACAGGTTGAGGCCGCACCACTTTGGCGTAGGTGATGTAGGGCGACCGTTGCAGTTCGAGCAGTGCCCAAAGCAAGGCCGAGACCAAAAATACTGCCCCGTAAATCGTGGCACGGGAGATTGTGTTCGTACTGCGATGAAAAATCTGCATCGACTTTCAGTGCAGCAGGGATGTCGAACTCCATCCCCAGTTCAATACCGCGCTGTTTGGAGCAAGCAGTCACAGAAAGCTGTGATGTCGCATATGAAAACTCGTGATTATAGCAGTTCGCGACTCATTGTGATTGGGCAACAATTCAATTCCAGCAAAACCCGGGACTATCGCACCAGGAAAAGCATGTCGAAAATTTTAACAAAATCGCAGCGCTTACGCTCTACTTCGAAAGTCTTACGACCCGATACCTCGGATGAGACGAACGGACTTACCGCAGGTTCATCACGAGCAACTTTGGTTCAGTCATGTCCTCGATCGCATACCGCAAGCCTTCACGCCCCGACCCCGATTCCTTAATACCGCCGTAAGGCATGTGATCAATGCGAAATGTCGGAACGTCCCCGGCCATCAAAGCCCCCACTTCGAGTTCTTCGTAGGCGCTGAATAACAGCTTCGCATCCCGCGTGAAAATCCCAGCCTGCAAGCCGTAGGGAGAATTATTAATCTGCTTCAATGCATCGGAAAAATCGTCGTAAGACTCGATGGTGACGACCGGAGCAAAAATTTCCTGGCAATTCACCCTCATCTCCGGACGAGTACGGGTTAGAACGGTCGGTTCGAGTATTGAACCCTGACGTTGTCCCCCGCAAAGCAACCGGGCACCGCCACGGACAGCCTCCTGAATCCAGTCACTGGCGCGGATGGCATCGCTTTCACGAATCAGCGGGCCAACATCGGTGGACTCTTCCAGCGGATCTCCCGTTCTAAGTTTCTTGACCCCCGCGACAAAAAGCTCGGTGAACTTTTCGAGGACCGATCGCTCGACCAGGATGCGCTGTACCGAAATACAAGATTGCCCGGCATAAGCGAAACCACCAGTCACGCACCGCTCGGCCGCGTAAGTCAGATCGGCATCGCTGTGAACGATGACGCCTGCGTTTCCTCCTAACTCCAGGGTGACCTTCTTCTTGCCGGCTCGGCTTTTGATGTCCCAGCCAACCGCCGCGCTGCCCGTAAAGCTGATCAGCTTAAGGCGCTCGTCGGTTACCAGCAATCCAGCGTCTTCGTTGGAGAGCGGAAGAACATTGAGAGCACCGTCTGGCCAGCCAGCCAGCTGCACCGCCTCAGCCATCAGCAAGGCCGTTAGCGGAGTCTGCGGAGCCGGCTTCAGCACCATCGTGCAGCCACAGGCAATCGCGGGAGCAACCTTGTGAGCCACCAGATTGAGTGGAAAATTGAACGGTGTGATCCCGGCGATCGGCCCTAAAGGAAAACGGCGCACAATCCCCCAACGGCCCGCAGTAAATTCCTGCCAATCGAGCGGCAGATATTCGCCGTAGATCCGCGTGCTCTCTTCGGCAGCTACAGTGAATGTAAACACGGATCGTTCCACTTCACTTCGCGCCGCCTTGATCGGCTTTCCCGCTTCGTGGGCCAAAGTGTGGGCAAACTCTTCCTTGCGGTGGGAGATATTCTCCGCCACCCGACGCAGCACGCGTTGCCGTTCAAATGCGGGAAGCCTTCGAGTAGTTCCGAAAGCTTTTACCGCTGCCGCGATAGCCGCCTCTGCGTGCGCGCGCTTCCCCTGAAACACGCGGCCGACAACACTGCCATCGTAGGGAGCTCGAATCTCGACTGCGTTGCCATCCTCTACCCATTTACCATCGACGAGGAATCCATGCGTCGCGACGGGAGTTGCAGTCATCTGTGCCATGGCGGAATTCTTGCGCCTCCCCAGGAAGCAAAAAAAGATTATAGGCTTTTTGCACGATGCAAGAGTGACGTCAGGCGATAATGGATTCGGATAGGCCGCCATCAGGAAGACAGATAGTGCTCGCATCTATTGCGGAGACCGGCGAGTTGTTGCGGAAAGGGAAGTTGTCACCTGTTGAGCTGACGAAGAACTGCCTGGCGCAGATCGAAAAGCTCAACCCCACGCTGAATGCCTTCGTCACGGTAACCGCCGAGTTGGCTCTTAAGCAGGCACGCGCCGCCGAAACAGAAATCTTGAGCGGACATTGGCGCGGGCCTCTGCACGGGATCCCGCTGGCACTAAAAGATCTTATCGATACTGCTGGCATTCGCACTACCGCTGCCAGCGCCTTGTTCAAAGATCGCGTCCCGGCGGAAGATGCTGAAGTGGTTCGCCGTCTAAAAGAGGCTGGAGCCGTCCTGGTAGGTAAGCAGAACCTGCATGAGTTCGCGTACGGCGGCAGTTCGATGATCAGCTACTACGGTGAAGTTCATAATCCGTGGGATCCCGCGCGCATCGCCGGGGGATCTTCGGGAGGTTCGGCCGCGTCCGTGGCCGCGGGTCTTGGATTTGGCGCCATTGGAACAGACACCGCCGGCTCTGTTCGCGAGCCAGCTGCTTTGTGCGGAGTCGTCGGCTTGAAGCCCACCTACGGACGAATCAGTGTTCGTGGCGTAGTCCCGCTCTCGCTTTCGCTCGATCATATTGGCCCAATCGCGCGCACGGTTTCAGATGCTGCGGCGATGCTGCAGGTAATCGCAGGTCACGACGCAAACGACGCGCACAGCGCCGACGTGCCGGTTCCTGACTACGTCGCAGGTGTCCGCGATGGAGTGAAGCAGTTGAGGATTGGTCTCCCGAGGAAATTTTTCTACGAAGATCTCGACCCGGAAATCGCTTCTGCCATAGAACAGGCAATCGGCGTATTAAGAACCCTCGGCTGCGACCTGTCCGAGATCGAGATTGAAGTCCCCACTGATCGCACATTGCAAACCGCTGAGGCCTATGCCTACCACGCGGAGTTTGCCTCGCGGAGTCCCGAACTGTACCAACCAGAAACGTTGCGCCGCATCCGAAGGGGCGAGGACATCAGTGTCGCCGAGGTTGAGCAGCGGCGCCGTGAGCTAAACCAAATCCGCAGCGAGATCCACAAACTATTTGAAGGCGTGGACGTTCTTGTAACACCGACTACGCCAGTTCCCGCGGCCGCGATCGACGAGCTCAAGAAGGACCCGGAGCTCCTCCGTCCGCACGAACTAATGCTGCTCCGCAATACTCGCCCGGTAAATGTGTGGGGACTGCCCGCGATCTCGGTTCCTTGCGGATTCACCGCGGCGGCCCTTCCGATCGGGCTTCAAATCATCAGTTCGCAATGGCGGGAAGATCGAGTTCTACAACTTGCTTATGCCTACGAACAGGCCACGGATTGGCACAAACGCAGTCCGGGATTGATTGAGGGATAACGCTACTCGACTCGGCGATGAGATCCTCCGCACAAGAACGCCCAGCGCAGAACCGCAGCAGGGCCACATCTTTCCTTTTATGACGAGGCCGATTGTTAGTATGTTCTGGTGCCAACTAAGAACGCCGATAAGCCTCGACTGACCATCCTTCGTTCTGAACTCCTTACTCGCATTCCCTGGCTGATTCACGGATTCAGCACTCGAGCCGGCGGATTTTCACGCGCTTATGGCGGGCGCAGTCTCAACCTCGGCTTCACCAAGCAGGATTCCAGCAGCGCGGTCGAACGCAATCGGGAGGCTTTCTTGCGGCAACTCGGCGCTACCAATGGCAAGAAGTCGTGGCCGCTGGTCACCTTGCGCCAGATTCATTCCGACCTCATTCACTGTGTTGACGGCGCGCCGAAAGAGCCTTTGGTCGGGGATGGCCTCATCACCCGCGCGCCTGGCGTTTTTCTTGGCATCCAAGCTGCCGATTGTCTGCCGGTTATTCTGGTCGACACCACGCAGAGGGCTGTGGGAGTCTTTCATGCGGGTTGGCGCGGTACGGTCAAGCGCATTGTCGAAAAGGGAGTGGGAGAAATGCGCCGCTGCTTCGGCACGCTGCCCAAAAATATTAAAGCGGCCATCGGCCCCGGAATTAACGCCTGCTGCTATGACGTCGGAGCCGAAGTGCGCCTGCAGTTCGAATCGCAGTTCGCTTATGCGGAGGATTTGTTCCGTGAAGTCAAGGAATCCGACCCGGTTCGCGAAAAGTACCCGCTGCTGTTTCTGACGGCACGGGCTCCAGGGCACAGTGAACTCCCAACGAAAATCTTCCTGGATCTGGTCGAAGCCAACCGCCGTCAGCTGATGAACGCCGGAATCCCACCAAGGAACATCAGTGCATCGACGCAGTGTACTGCCTGCAACCCAGACCTCTTGTTTTCTTATCGGGCGGAAAAAGGAATCACCGGCCGGATGATGGGTGTTGCAGGAGTCAAGCCTTCTCAGCAAAAACCAACAGACCGCTAAGTGGACCGGTTATGAAATCTCGGGCATTGCTTGTAATTGGTGGTACAGTTTCAGCCTTACTGACGCGCAACGCGGGCGCAAACACACCCGGTTTGCTGGAGGCGGCTTATGTTTTTCGGTGTGGGCTTGCTTTACATCATCATTGTCGGATTGATAGCCGGCTGGGCGACGGGCAAAATCATGAAGGGCACCGGCTACGGCGTGCTGATGGACATTTTGCTCGGGATCGTCGGCGCCCTCGTCGGAAGCAGGATTCTGGCCATGCTGGGTATCTTCACGACCGGCGGGCTGATTCCAAACATCCTCGTCGCAATCTTCGGTGCCGTCATCCTCGTCGCGATCGTTCGAGCCATCAAAAAAGCCTGACCGATCGCTACTTCTTGGACTTTTGAAGCCGCTGTTCGAGTGCAGCGACCTCGTCCTGCAAGCCCTTCGGAAGATGGCTGCCGAACTTGGCGAAGTGCTCCTTGATCAGCGGAATTTCCGCCAACCAACCCTCGACATCGACACTGAGCAGTTCGTCCAGGTGAGCACCTTTAATGTCGAGGCCCGAAGTGTCGAGATCGGCGACGTCGGGAATTCGCCCGATCGGGGTCTCTTTCGCGTTCACTTTGCCGTCGCAGCGCTCGAAAATCCATCTCAGCACCCGGCTGTTTTCGCCATAACCGGGCCACAGGTATTTGCCATTTTTGTCCTGGCGAAACCAGTTGACGTAGCAGATCTTCGGCAGCTTGGAGGCGTCGGAATGCTCGCCGATCTTGAGCCAATGCGCGAAGTAGTCGCCCATGTGATACCCGCAGAAGGGAAGCATCGCCATGGGATCGCGGCGCAACTGTCCAACTTTGCCGGTGATCGCGGCCGTGGTTTCGCTGCTCACGGTAGCTCCGAGAAACGTGCCATGCTGCCAGTTGAACGCCTCAGTGACCAGCGGAACAATTCCGGCGCGGCGTCCACCGAATAGAATGGCATCAATAGGCACGCCCTTCGGATCTTCCCACTCGGGAGCAATCACGGGGCATTGTTTGGCCGCAGCCGTAAAGCGCGCATTGGGATGGGCGGCCTTCCGGCCTGAATCCGGTGTCCACGGCCGCCGCAACCAATCCACCAACTCGGCGGGCTTTTGCTCCGTCATTCCCTCCCACCACACATCGCCGTCCAGGGTCATCGCGCAATTGGTGAAGATAGAATTTCGCGCGACGGTGAGCATGGCATTGGGATTCGACTTCTTGCTTGTGCCGGGCGCCACTCCAAAGAAGCCGTACTCGGGATTAATGGCGTACAGCCGTCCATCGGCGCCGAATTTCATCCAGGCGATGTCATCGCCGATGGTCTCGACCTTCCAACCTGGAATGGTCGGAACCAACATCGACAAGTTGGTTTTGCCGCAAGCGGAAGGAAAAGCGCCGGTGAAGTACTTGACCCGACCAGCAGGGCTGATCAGCTTGAGGATGAGCATGTGCTCCGCCATCCAGCCCTCGTCTCGCGCCTGCACCGAGGCGATGCGCAGGGCATGACACTTCTTTCCTAACAAGGCATTTCCGCCATACCCGGAACCATACGACCAGATCTCACGCGTCTCCGGAAAATGGCAGATATATTTGTGCGCTGCATTGCAGGGCCAGGTAGAATCCTGCTGGTTCGCGCCCAGCGGAGCGCCGATAGAATGCAGTCCGCGGACGAACTCACCGCTGTCTCCGAGAATATCCAGCACCTGCTTGCCAAGCCGGGCCATGAGGTGCATGTTGGCGACAACGTAAGGCGAGTCGCTGATTTCAACGCCAACTTTGGCCATCGGCGAACCAATCGCACCCATGCTGTAGGGAATCACATACATCGTTCGCCCGGCCATTGAGCCCGCGTAGAGTTCCGTGAGCTTGGCTTTCATCTTTGCGGGGTCTTCCCAGTTATTGGTCGGGCCTGCGTCCTCTTTGCTGCGCCAGCAGATGAACGTTCGATCTTCCACGCGGGCTACGTCTGCTGGATCCGACCGGACCAGCACACTGTTGGGACGCTTCGCCGGGTCCAGCGGGATGGCCGTTCCGGTGAGGATCATCAGCCGCAGCATCGCCTGATATTCCTCCGGCGAGCCGTCGCACCAGTGGACCCGATCGGGTTTGCACAACTGCGCGACCTCTTCAACCCAACGCGCCAGTTTGGGATGCCGACGATCGTGGGCAGTTAATTCAACTTCTACCGTGATACTGGCCATGGTGATGTCTCCGATCTTACGAACTGCGGCCACGCGCTGGAACCCCGTAACCAGGGCAGAAGCTGCGGAGTTCCCTACCCAACGGGCTGATTGCCAACTTTCTCTTCCACCGCCGCATCTAGATGCTCAAGCGTCTGCGCCACGGTTAGTGAATACATTTCCTGCCCCACCCCTTCGCCGGATTCCAACGCGTTCTTGAGATAGTGCCCGGCAATCTCTACGGCGAGTGGATCGGTAATCAATTTTCCGGTGCGCTTCTGGTATTCCACCCACGCGGGGTGCGGCAGTGCAATCCAGACGGGACGTCCATCGACCAGAAACTTGACGTCCACTGCGTCCGCGTGACGAGTGGCAATCGCCACGATAAGTGCCTGATAAATACAATGCACATCCTTCTTGGCCCAGCGGTCCACAGTATGGAAGTCTTTGTACATGCCTTTAAAACTATATCGGACCACTCGGGACGGTAGCAAACCGGCGAACCTGCGTGCAAGTTGAATTATGATAAACGCTTGCTCGAATGCTGCTGGCTGACTCTTTAGAAATACCATGAAGAATCTCGGCATCCTCCTCTCCGGACGCGGTTCGAACTTCGAAGCCATCGCCAGTAATGTCGCCGCCGGGCATATTCCTGATGCGCGCATCGCGGTCGTTATTTCCAACAAGGCTGACGCTCGCGGAATTGAAACCGCGCGCGGCCTCGGACTTACCGCGCTGGTAATTCCGTCCAAGGGCAGGGGCCGAGACGAGCACGATCGTGAGGTCGTAGGCGCCCTGCGCAAGCATCAGGTCGACCTTGTGTGCCTTGCAGGATACATGCGGCTTCTCTCTCCGTGGTTCGTGCAACAGTTTCCGCGGCGCATTCTCAACATTCATCCGTCTTTGTTGCCGGCGTTTCCAGGATTAGAAGCTCAGGAACAAGCCTTCGCCTACGGAGTGAAGGTTTCAGGCTGCACGGTGCATTTCGTGGACGAGGAACTCGACCACGGTGCCATCATTCTGCAGAAGGTTGTTCCCGTGCTCGACGCCGACGACGAACATACCCTCGCCGCGAAGATCCTCGAGCAGGAACACATCGCGTATTCCGAAGCGATCAATATTGTGCTAGACGGAAAGTTTGAGGTTGTGGGGCGGCGGTTGAGAGCCCTTAGCCGCTGAGCGCACGTGGGGACAGCCGCCACCAGCCGTCCCACCGAGCGAAGCTCGACAGGTACATTGCTTATAATCGAAAGTCCATGCCAAACTTCGCCCCCGTCGACGAGCAGTTAGCCTACATTAAAAAAGGCAGCGCAGAAATAATTCGCGAGAGCGAGTTGCGTTCCAAGCTGGAGAAATCCCGCGCCACTGGCACGCCACTGCGCGTGAAACTCGGTATGGATCCCACTGCTCCGGACCTGCATCTCGGACACACTGTGGTGCTCCGCAAGCTGAAGCATTTTCAAGATCTCGGTCACACGGTAATCTTCCTGATCGGCGATTTCACTGGAATGATCGGCGATCCGACAGGGCGTTCAGCTACGCGTCCGCCGTTGTCCCGAGAACAGATTGAGCAGAATGCCGAGACCTACAAGGCCCAGGTTTTCAAGATTCTCGACCCGCAAAAGACCGTCATTGATTTCAACCGCCGCTGGTTCTCGAAGTTCACCGCTGACGACTTCATTCGCCTGGCAGCCAAATACACGGTCTCGCAGATGCTCGAACGCGAGGACTTCCACAAACGTTTCCTCGAAGAGAAGCCAATCGCCGTACACGAACTGCTCTATCCGCTGGCTCAAGGCTACGACTCGGTGGCCCTCGAGGCCGACGTAGAACTCGGCGGTACCGACCAGAAATTCAATCTGCTGGTAGGACGCGAACTACAGCGCGCCTATGGGCAGGAGCCGCAAGTAGTGCTGACTACGCCGATTCTCGAAGGCCTCGATGGCGTGCAAAAGATGTCGAAGTCACTGGGCAACGCCATAGGCATCCACGAACCACCGCTCGAAATGTACGGAAAGATTATGTCGGTCTCCGATGAGATCATGTGGCGTTACTACGAACTGCTAACGGATGTGTCGATGACCGAGATCGAGAAAATGAAGCGAGAGTCACATCCAATGCAAGCGAAGAAAGAGCTTGCCCGCCGCATCGTGGCGGATTTCCACTCAGCCGATGCTGCGACGAGAGCTGGCGAGGATTGGGCGAAACAATTCCAGAAGGGTGAAGCGCCAGAGGATGCCAGAACCATTCTACTTAAATATAGCGAGGTTGCGCCGACGGGCTTGGAAGGCATCGGACCCGGCGGCGCCGGCCAAGGGCTTGCGGGGATTCTCGGGCTGGGCGACGCTGTCCCGATCAGGCTCGACAAATTGTTAGTGCGTTGTCGCCTCGCCGACTCAGCAAGCGATGGCTCGCGGAAGATCAAGCAAAAAGCGGTTCGGATCAACGGCGAAATCGCAACTGAGCATGTTTTGAAGATTCGGCTACCGACCGAGCTGACAATCAGAGTTGGGCGATCCATCTGCAAAGCTTCGATTGGCTGAGGCGTAGTCGTTTTGGCCCGACCAATAGTGTTTAGGAGCCCTAATTGGATTATCAAAACTGCGGTTGTATACTTTTCACACTGCGGCGAGGCAAACTGAGAGTCGAGAGCGCACATCTAACTCCGCTAACCGAAACAGTCTCATATTGTCTAACTGTTTTTCGCACTCCAGATACTGCTCGGAGACTATGAATGCAAGACGACGATCCACTGAAGGACGATCCCAAGCAACAAGTTGACGAAAATGCTGGCGTTTCCCGCCGCGACTTCCTGAAGATTTCCACCATTTCGGCCGCGGCCGTGCCCATCCTCGGAACCAAAGTCGTGCAAGCGGCGGGTGAGCCGGTCAAGGTTTATGGTCCGGGCAAGACGCCGGTTGAGCTCACGATCAATGGCCAGAAACACACCCTCCAGCTTGAACCCCGTATCACCTTGCTCGACACCCTTCGCGATCAGCTCGACATCACCGGTGCCAAGCGGGTGTGTGATCGTGCAGAATGCGGCGCCTGCACTGTGTTGATCGACAACAAGCCGGTGTATGCGTGCTCGGTTCTGGCAATTGAAGCACAGAGCAAATCCATCACCACGATCGAGTCGCTGATGCAGGGCGAAAATCTCAATCCCATCCAACAGGCATTCGTCGACAACGATGCTTCGCAGTGCGGATTCTGCACACCGGGGTTCGTTGTCGCCTTCAAGGCCGTGCTTGATAAGAACCCAAACGCGAGTCCCGAAGAGATCCGCCACGGCCTTAGCGGGAATGTTTGCCGATGCGGCACATACCACGGAATCCATCTTGCGATTGCGCAGATGGCTCAAAAGGGAGCGTGAGCCATGCCAGACTACAATTGGCCTGACGCTGAGCATCGCACCCTGATCGGCAAGCGCATTTCGCGCGTGGATTCGCCGGTCAAGGTTTCCGGCCGTGCCAAGTACACCTACGACTATCACGGCGCGAACATGCTGTTCGGCAAAGTTCTGCGCTCGCCTTACGCGAAGGCGAAGATCGTCAGCATCGACACCAGCGCGGCGGAAAAAATGCCGGGTGTAAAAGCGGTCGAGATCATTCAGAAAGTTGGCACCACGGCGCAGTGGGCGGGAGATGAAATCGTCGCGGTCGCCGCAGTCGATGAGTCCACCGCAGAAGACGCAGTGCGGCTGATTAGGGTTAGCTACCAGCCTTTGTCATACCTGGTCAGTGACGCCGAGCCCCCTGCTGGGGCTGGCGAAGCCGCGGGCCCGATGAGCGAAGACGACATTGACGACGCCATTAGCAACCAAGTGCCAGACGCCCAGCTGGTTCAATCTCTTCAGGAGCACGGCGTCAGCTTCAAAGTCGACGATGACTTCTTAAACGACATGAAAGGCGAGGGCGCGTCCGAGGCGGTTCTGGCAGCGATCCGCAGCGCCCCGTATCACCAGGCGACGGGCGGCGGCCATTCCGCCTATCAAAAAACTGCGGCACAAACCACTGGAGATCCCGACAAAGCGTTTGCCGAAGCCGAGGTCGTCTCTGAAGGACTTTACGGCTCTACCGTGATCGCTCATTGTTGTCTCGAACCGCACGGCTCGGTCTCCGAGTGGATCGACAAAGATCATCTGTTCACACACATCTCGACGCAGAATGTTTCCGGCATCGCCGCGCAAATGGCGGAACCGATGGGAATCTCCGCGGCCAATATTCGAATTCATCAAGACAACATTGGTGGCGGCTTCGGCAGCAAATTCGCCGCCGATCGCTGGGACATTACGGCCGCGAAGCTTTCGAGGAAGGCCGGCGGAAAACCAGTGCGGATCATGCTGGAGCGGGACGCGGAACTGAAAGTCGCAGGCGCGCGTCCTTCCGCCTACGCTCGCGTAAAAGTGGCGGCGAAGAAAGACGGCACCCTCACAGGATGGCAATCGCAATCCTGGGGAACGGGAGGCCCGGGCGGAGGCGGTGCGCCGCCGATCCCATACGTCTTCGGGATTCCGAACTTGCATAAGGAACATACCGCCATTCGCAATAACATCGGCCCCGCCCGCGCGTGGCGCGCTCCTAATCATCCGCAGGCAGCCGTTATCACGATGGGCGCACTCGATGATCTGGCTGCAAAACTCAATATGGATCCTTTTGACCTTTGGATGAAGAACCTTGAGATCACGGGGCCGCGTCGCGACGTCTATCGCGAGGAGCTAGCCATCGCCGCCGATCTGATGGGCTGGAAAGAAAAATGGCGTCCGCGGGGTCAGAATATTTCGGGTGGCATAGCCCGTGGCCTCGGGCTCTCGATTCATACCTGGGGCGGGCGCGGTCATGAGAGCGATTGCGATCTGACCATTCATCCTGATGGCTCGGTCGACATAAAAATGGGAACGCAGGACCTCGGCACAGGCACTCGCACGACGATCGTGATCGTAGCGGCCGAGACCTTGGGCATCCCCATTGAAGCGATCAATCTTTACATCGGCGACACTCTCTATCCTCCCTCGGGCGGCTCCGGCGGTTCGACCACGCCAGGCGGAGTTAGCTCCTCGACTCGGCGAGCCGCTGTGGATGCCCGGGAATCGCTATTCGCTAAAGTTGCCCCTGCTCTGAACGCACAGCCTGGGGATCTGGAGTGCGTGAATAGCACGGTGCGAGTCAAGAGTGACCCCACTCGTTCGTTGAACTGGAAACAGGCCTGCTCCAAAATTGGTGCCATGCCGGTTACAGCGCGCGGACACAACGATCAGGTTGCCAGCAAGAATCATCCCGACTTGACCAACAGCGGTGTAGGTGGCGTAGGAATGGCCGATGTTGAAGTGGATGTCGAGACCGGCATTGTAAAAGTAAAGAAGATGGTTTCGGTACAGGATTGCGGCCTCATCATCGACCTCAAGACGGCCGAGAGCAGTTGCTACGGCGCAATGGTTATGGGCATCAGCTACGCGCTATTTGAAGAGAAGGTAATGGATCAGGCGACTGGCCGCATGCTGAATCCGAATATGGAGTTCTACCGGCTCGCCGGGCTCAACGACATTCCCGAACTTGTGGTCCATATGATGACCGGCAAGGGCTATGACGAACGCGGCGTGATCGGATTGGGCGAGCCCCCGGTGATTTCCCCGGGAGCCGCGATCGCGAATGCAGTTGCCAACGCGATCGGTGTGCGCGTTTCGTTCTTGCCGCTCACGCCCGATAAAGTGCTCGCGGCACTAAGCCAGACTCAAAAGGCAGGTGCATAAATGCGATCGTTTGAATATGCGAGTCCCGTCACCAAAGAACAGGCGGTTGGACTCTTAGGCACGAGCTGGGGTCAGGCGGAAGTCCTTGCAGGAGGAACCGACCTTCTGGCTTTGATGAAGGATGACGTGGTCCATCCCAAGCGCGTCGTGAACATCAAACAGATCAAGGAAATGACCGGAGTCTCGATTACGCCGCAGGGACTTCGCATCGGCGCGCTCACAACCCTGGGAGAGCTGGCGGACAATGTCAATGTGGTTAAGGCCTATCCCGCATTGGCTGAAGCGATCAATGATGCTGCCAGTCCGCAGATTCGCAACATGGCTACACTTGGCGGCAACCTCTGCCAACGTCCGCGCTGCTGGTATTTTCGCGGTGGTTTTGGACTGCTACCTAAAAATGAATCGGGCAAAGACCTCGTCGCTGAAGGCCAGAACCGCTACCACGCGATCCTGGGTAACGACGGCCCTGCCAAGTTCGTCAGTCCCTCGTCCATCGTTCCGGTGCTGATGGCGTACGGAGCTGCGATTCGTGTGGCCGGGCCGCATGGCACACGCGATGTCGCGCTTCAGGAGTTCTACGTAATCCCGAAAACCGAAACTGAGCGGGAGCACGACCTGAAGCCGAACGAGATTGTTGCGGAAGTGATCCTGCCTCCGGTGCGCGAAATGAAAGTCGCACATTATGAGATTCGACAGAAGCAGGCTTTTGACTGGCCGCTCGCCGTGGCCGCCGTTGGGCTGACAATGAAGGGCTCGCAGCTATTTGGGTCTCGCGTGATACTCGGTTATGTCGCGCCCATTCCGTGGCGCTCCGGCGATGGCGAAGTGGCGCTCAATAACGCCGCCCGCATCCACGGCGGTATTTCGGTGGAGGTTGCGGCAGCGGCCGCCGAAGGCGCACTTCAGAACGCAAAGCCGCTCAGTCACAATGCCTATAAAGTTCAACTGGCTAAAGTTGCCGTCAAACGAGCCATCTTGAAAGCCGCGTCGGAGGGTGCCGCATGAGCAGCCGCTCATCTCTTCCGGAGTCCGATCGTTTCAACACCAAACATCCCGATCTCTGCCCGGCCCTGCGCTGGAAAGCACAATTCATCCTCACCGAGCCCGATCCGACCGTCCCTCCATCGAATGAAGGTCTGTTCTGGTGCATCCACACTCAGACTTGCATAGGCCCCGACGGCAAGTTGGCGGAGCCGGGGAATTGCTCGTCCTCTCGCCGGAAATGCCACGGCACGGGAAAATGCGGATAAGAAAACCCCGCCTGGCCGTCTGGAACCTGCCATCCCGCTGATGCATAATATAAGCACGGCCGGGCCCTCGTCCCGAGAGCCCGCATTCATTGTGGGGGTGGCTGTATGAAGCGCTGGATTCGCGCGCTCAACGTTGTGGCTGTCGGATTCCTCACTCTCTGTCAGGGTACCGCACAAACCGCGCCCTCTACCACCCCAGCCGCCGGTAACGACTATTCTTTTAATGTTTCGACCATTCAACCGTGGACCGATACCGGCTTGGAGCTTCAAGCGGGCGATGTTCTAGAGATCACCGCTGGTGGAACACAAAAATGTGATCCGCTGGGCGTTAGCGGCACTTCCGCTCAAGGACTTCCCGTGGAGAGCGGGCTTCCGGGTGCTTTGATCGCTAAGCTGCAGGCGCAAGGAAGTCCGGTTCTGATCGGAAGCAGCAAGGAAGTTAAGGCCGATGCGCCCGGCCATCTGTTTCTTGGGGTCAACGCCGGGGGCAAACCACCCTGCAAAGGGAGCTTCGCAGTCAGCGTGCATCGCCAAGTCGGGGCGGCGTCAAGCCGTGGAGATGTTCTCAAACAGCAATTGGTTACTGCCGCCGGGATATTCCTTGCCGGGCAGTTAGGCGTCGGCTCTGCGAACTCAGCCACGACGCCGGCTCTGAAAATCTCTAACACACCTTTGGACTCCGGCTTGCGTAAGGACATCGATGGCCTACCCCGCCGCGTCAATGACCAGTTCAAGAACCTGGGAGATATGGTGAACTTCATTCTCGTTGGTTCGCAACAGCAGGTGCAGGCCGCACTTGACGCAGCCAATTTCCACGTAACCGATACGGACAACAAGAAGGCCGTGCTCGAAGCCGCGATGACAACTTATGAAAATAAAGATTACGTGGCAATGCCGATGAGCACGCTCTACTTTTTCAACCGCCCCCAGGATTTCGGTTACGAACAGGCTGAGCCTATTGCCATGGTCGCAAGCCGTCATCACTTTCGTTTGTGGAAAGCGCCATTCACGTGGAACGGACAGACCGTGTGGGTGGGCGCCGGAACGCATGACATTGGCTTCGCCAAGGACAAGCGCAACGGGAACGTTACGCACAAGATTGATCCTAACGTGGACGGCGAGAGAGAAAATATTGGAGCGAGTCTAGAAAAGGGTGGCAAAGTAAAAAGTATGTCTTATTACCTCCCGCCCAATCCCGTACAGCAAGCGAAAAATGCGACGGGCGACGGCTACACTTCGGACGGACGGATTCTAGTCGTGTTCATGCAATAAAGAGGCTTTAGGCCCTATGATTAGAAAAAGGTAAGCCTGCCGCTTGAAGCCTGTTGCCTCCCTCCATATGAGATAATTTTTCAGATGGTGTCTTGAGGAGAAATATGGCTGAGCGCACGGTACTCTGTGTCAAGCTGCACAAAGAACTTCCAGGGCTCGATGAGCCACCCTTTGACACGGAATTTGGAAAGAAGATTTACGAAAACGTCTCAAAGCAGGCATGGCAGGGTTGGACAGAATTCTGCAAGATGTTGCTCAACGAGTACCGCCTGAATCCGGCTCGCCGGGAAGACCAGGAAGCCATCGTTAAACAGATGGAGCAATATTTCTTCGGCGAAGGCGCTGCCCCTCCCAAGGAGTACGTGCCGCCCGTGCAGAAATAGCCGCACTGCGGTCGGTCGAATCACGCGCGACATCGCCGCACGCGATTCGCAGCCGTAGTTACCTTGGCGGATACTGTTTACCGCATTGTTACCTGTATTTCATCATCCCGTAACATTCCCGCACTAGAAATGAAGAGGTATGGATCCGCCCGTCTACGATACGCTGATCCTTTCCGACGTCCATCTGGGCTCGGAGTGCAGTCGTGCGCGCGACGCGACCCAGGTGCTGAAGGACAATCGCTTCCGGCGGTTGATCCTTCTAGGGGACATTTTTGCTGATCTCAACTTCGGCCGGCTCACCAAGGAACACTGGAAATTCCTCGGGTACATCCGCAAACTTTCGAATCCCAAACGCAACGTAGAGGTCATCTGGGTGGAAGGAAACCACGACCAGGGCCTGACCGACATTATGTCGCACCTGGTTGGCGTCCAGGTGTACCAGGAGTATGTCTGGCACTACGCGGGGATGCGACACCTGGCTATCCATGGCCATCAGTTCGACCGCCTCGTCGCTAATAACCTGCGGCTTAATTATCTTGGGACTCTGCTCTATTTGCGGTTGGAGAAGCTTGATCTCAAGGGGAAGCCGGTGGCGCGGTTTTTTGATCGCCTGAACACACGCTGGCTGCGGATGTCGACGAAAGTTGCCTCGGGAGCGCTGTTTCATGCACGGTTGAATAAGGCCGACCGAATTTTCTGCGGACACACCCACGTCGCCATGCAGCAGGAGCGTGATGGACTGCACTATTACAACGCCGGCGGATGGATTGATTCCAAGCCCACCTACATCACTATCGACGAAGAGGGAGTGCGGATTCATGAATACCAGGAGCGACCTGACCATCGTGATTCCAGCGAAGAACGAGGCGAAACTGATTCCACGGTTGCTGAATTCTCTGGCGAATCAGGATTACCCGGAGATGCCGAATACGAAAATATTGGTAGCTGATGCGGGTTCGACCGACGGCACTCCCGAGATCGTGATGCAATTTCGTGATCGGCTGCAAGTCACCGTGATTCCCGGAGGCTTGCCGTCGGTCGGCCGCAATGCCGGTGCTGCGCTCGCTGAGACCCAATATGTCCTCTTCATCGATGCAGATGTCGAACCAACCTCGAATTCTTTGATCAGGCGCGCCGTGGAACTCGCACAGAATAAGCATCTCCATTGTGTTACGACGAACATCATCTGCCGTGAGGGCAACTGGCTCGATAAAGCTATTTATCTCGGCAACGACTTCTTCCAGCATCTGTCCCGGCTG
>Ga0210405_10001437_pt1 | contig 27141 bp, 28 predicted proteins | sample IncBWH11MmetaG_FD_155492 | JGI IMG/M metagenome (GOLD analysis project Ga0210405, IMG submission 155492) | Forest soil microbial communities from Barre Woods Harvard Forest LTER site, Petersham, Massachusetts, United States - Inc-BW-H-11-M | ecosystem: Environmental > Terrestrial > Soil >...
AAAACACCTCGCCGACGTGCAGACCGACATAGGCCGACGTTGTCGGCCGGTCTTCCGCGGAACGGCGGGCGTTGAGCGCCCTCACGTTTTGCCGGAAGCGATGCTCGGCCCGCAGCGCGGCGCGCCGGGCCGCCGCCAAATCCTTGTTGGTGAACATCGCCAGCACGCCGTCGCCGATCAGTTTGAGAACGTCGCCGCCGGCATCATGGATGGCGTCGATCGCGGCTTGCGCGTAGTCGTTGAGAAACGGGATGATCTCGTCGGGTGTGATGCTCTCGGTGATCGCGGTCGAGCCGCGCAGATCGGAAAACCACAGCACGGAATTGATGCGTTCGGTGACGCCCCGCGATATCCGCCCGCGCAACACCTGCTCGGAGGCGTCGCGCCCGAGATAGACCCGGCCCAGCGTTCGCGCGATATCCACTTGCGCCGCCGACTTGATCGCAAGCCCGAGCACCGGCACCAGGTCGCGCAGCGCCGCAAAGCCCTCTTCGTCGAAGCCTTCCGGTCGACGAGTGAGCCAGTAGGAGTAAACGCAGTCCATCTGGCCGATGCTTCCGCCTTCACCGAACCGGTGCACGAAGGCCACGAAATGCCGATGACCTCTTTCGGCGAGCTCGGGGATCAGGGAGAAGTCGAGCGAGGCGATATCGGCAAGATCGATCCGCAGCTCGTCATGGCCGTGTTCGAGCATGTGATAGAAGGTCGAGCGACGCCAGTTTTGCGCGGCATCGCCGGCGCTGGTCGAGCCGTACTCGAAACTGTCGGCCTCGTTGGTTTGAGTATCGTTCCAGCGAAATCCCCGGCCCTCGAAGATCGGGTGAAGCGTGTCGATGAAAACGAGGCCGCGCGACAACTCGAGACCGGCCGCGCGGCAGCGCTCGCAAAAACCGCGGAGCAGGTCGTTTTCCGGCACGCCAGTCAGGCCCTGACGGACCAGCCAGTTGATCAGGCGCAGGCGGGGCGTGAGTTCCATACGCCATTATGCACCGCAATCGTGCGTGACGAAAGACCGATGCGTGATGGCGCAGGGATGCATCGGAAGCTATGTAACCTCACCCTGAGACTCTCGAAAAGCAGGCCACAAAATCAGGAATTTAGGGGCGTCATTGCAATGACGACCAGCTCGCTCATCGCTTCGCCTCTTTCAGGACGACCGCCGCCTCGTCTCCGGCACGCAGCAGCCAATTCATCAACAGGAGCGCGGCGACCGCGCCGCAAAGCTCGGCTGCGATGAAGCCTGCAAGGTCGACGGGGCGAATGCCGGAAAACGTGTTCGTCATTGAACGCGCAATCGCGACGGCGGGATTCGCAAACGAGGTCGATGATGTGAACCAATAGGCCGCCGTAATGTAGAGGCCGACGAGCCAGGGGACGGCCGGGCGATTGAATTTGGCGCCCGCAAGAATGGTCGCCACCAGACCGAATGCGGCAACGCCCTCCGCCAGCCATTGCGCGCCGCCGGTTCGCATTTTCAGCGACATCTCCCATGCTGGCAGCGCGAACATCGCGTGCGCCACCATGGTTCCAATGATGCCGCCTGCGATCTGGGCCAGAACGTACGACACCCCCTCGCGCGGCGTGAGTTCGCGTTTGAGCGTGAGCACCAGCGTGACCGCCGGATTGAAATGCGCCCCCGATATCGGCCCCAAAATGCTGATCAGCACCACCATGATCGCCCCGGTGGGAAGTGTATTGGCGAGCAGCGCGAGCGCAACGTCCCTGGTGAGGCTTTCGGCCATGATGCCGGAGCCGACCACGGTGGCCACCAGCAACGCGGTCCCCAGCGCTTCCGCAGCCAACCGGCGCGGCAGATCAAACCCGGGCATCAGCTCGCCTTCTCCTGGCCGGATGTCGCGCCTTCGGTACGACCGATATCGCGCAGCCTGGTGCCGAGCGACAGACGGTCGATGCTCTTCAAGGGCAGGCTGGTGAAGGCGCCAATTCGATTTTTGAGATAGCGGAAGGCCGCGACAAAGGCCGCCTCCTTCTCGATATCGGTACCCGCGACCTCGGCGGGGTCCTCGATGCCCCAATGCGCCGACATCGGCTGGCCCGGCCAAACCGGACACGACTCGCCTGCCGCGTTGTCGCAAACCGTAAAGACGAAATCCATCACCGGCGCATTGGGCGAAGCGAATTCTTCCCAGCTTTTCGAGCGCAGGTCGTCCGTCGGGTAATCGAGACGCTGGAGCACCCGGATCGCAAAAGGATTCACCGCGCCCTTCGGCTGGCTGCCGGCCGAGAAGGCGCGGAAATGGCCGCGTCCTTCCTTGCGCAGGATCGCTTCCGCCAAAATCGAGCGCGCGCTGTTGCCGGTGCACAGGAACAGAACGTTGTAGATGCGCTCAGAGGTTTTCTCAGACATGAGTTTGGGCTTTCCTCTTTGATTTTGGCGGACAACAGGGCGTAAGGTCTTCGATCAGCGGCGCGCAGATTTCGGGCCGGCCCTCGCAACAATCCTTCAGCATGAACAAGACGACGGTGCGAAAGCGCGCGAGGTCGGCGCGATAGACAATCGAGCGGCTGAATCGCTGCGCCGAGACGAGCCCCGCGCGCGACAGCACCGCGAGATGTGACGACATGGTATTTTGCGGCACCGCCAGCGCTCTCGCGATGTCGCCGGCAGCCAACCCCTTTGGCTCGTGCTTCACCAAAAGCCGGAACACCTCCAGCCGGGTCGATTGCGCCAGCGCCGCCAGCGCAAGAATGGTACTTTCTGATTCCATATATCCAGACTTATGGATATATGGCTTTCTGTCAACCCGACGCATAACCCTCCGTCGCCATACCGCTCTGTTACGCTGTAGAGGACCTCAAAGGGCTACTGTACTGCGCCTGAAATGACATGGCCGATGGAATAACCGATATCGCGGGGATCGAGATTCCCTCCACTAATCCAGTGTTCCTGGCGGTGGCGGGGATCCACATTCTGCTGGGGCTCGCCTGCATCGTCACCGGCGCGATTGCGATGCTGAGCAAGAAACGCGCAGGCCGCCATCCCCAAAACGGGACGATCTATTTCTGGTGCCTGGCCGGGGTTTTCCTGACCGCGGCTGGCCTCGCGGCGGTGCGGTGGGCCGAAGACTATCATTTGTTCATCCTTGGAGCGTTGGCGTTTGCGGCGGCCTTTTTCGGCCGCAGAGCCCGGCGGGAGCGCTGGCGGCATTGGGTCAGGTTGCACATTAGTGGAATGGGCGCGTCCTACGTTTTGCTTCTAACAGCGTTTTACGTGGACAACGGCAAGAGCCTGCCGCTCTGGAAGGAGCTTCCGCCGGTGACGTATTGGCTGCCGGCGGTCGTCGGGATTCCGCTTATTGTCCGTACCCTGTTGTGGCATCCCTTAATACCTCGACCGGACCCGCATTAGTCGAACAGGGCTCGGCTCTATCTATTTCGATATTTCTAGAAATATAAATTGACAAAGCCCCCGGACCGTGAAAGATTGGCAGCATGAAACTGGATGACGCCGCCGCACATCTCGAAGCCCTGGGCAATCCCACCCGGCTCAAAATCTACCGGGCGCTGGTTCGCGCCGGAGCCGCCGGGCTTGCTGTCGGCCGCCTGCAGGACAAGTTGAAAATTGCACCCTCGACGCTATCCCACCACATCAAGACGCTGGTCGTCGTCGGCCTCGTCAATCAGGTACGGGATGCAACCACGCTGGTATGTCATGCGAACTACGATGTGATGCGGGGTTTGGTGGATTTTCTGGTCTCCGAATGCTGCACCGACGCCGCGGAGGGCGACGAAACCAGAGCGGCGTAGTTTCTTGCGGCCTTTAATTTCGGTATTTCCAGAATGATAGGAGAATGCCATGAGTGAAATGAAGACGGTGGCCGTCATCGGAGCCGGCCCGGTCGGTCTCGCCGCAGCCGCGCATCTCATGGAGCGGGGCCTTCGGCCGATCGTGCTGGAGGTCGGCCCCAACGCCGGTCACTCGGTGCGGCAATGGGGCCATGTTCAACTGTTCTCGCCCTGGGAATACAACATCGATCACGCAGCGGCGCGCCTGCTGGCGCCCTCCGGCTGGAATTCTCCCGAGCCCGACCAATATCCGACCGGCGCCGAATTGGTCGAGCGCTACCTCGAACCGCTTGCCACCAAGACCGCCCTGGCGACCCACATTCACACTTCCAGCCGCGTCACCGACATCAGCCGCGTCGGTTTCGACAAACTCAAGACCAGGGGTCGCGCAGCCGCGCCGTTCGAAATTCGCTACCAGAACGGACAGGGCGCCCGGATCGTGCGGGCGGAAGCCGTCATCGACGCGTCCGGCACCTGGCACTCCCCAAATCCGGCCGGCACCAACGGCCTCCGCGCCATCGGCGAGACGCCGTCGGCGAACAAGATCGCTTACGGGATGCCGGATGTGCTGGGAAAGGACCGTGCGCGCTACGCCGGCAAAACGGTTGCGGTGCTTGGAGCGGGACATTCGGCCATCGGCACGCTGATCGATCTTGCGCAACTTGCGGAACAGGCACCGGATACCAAACCGATCTGGCTGCTGCGCGGCAACGATCCGGCAAAAGCCTTCGGCGGCGGCGCCAATGACAAGCTCGCCGCCAGAGGTGAGCTTGGTGCCGTCTTCGCGACATTGGTTACGGCGGGGCGGATAAGAATAGAGCGAGAATTTCGGGTGTCACATCTTTCGGCCGAAGGCTCTCGCCTCGTTGTCGGCACCGGGGCCGCCTGCTGCGGCCGCCAGGTCGTTGTCGACGAACTCATCGTAGCAACCGGCTTCCGGCCCAATCTGGATTTCGTGCGCGAACTTCGCATTCAGCTCGATCCAGCCATCGAATGCCCGGTAGCGCTGGCGCTATTGATCGATCCGAACGAACATAGCTGCGGCACCGTGCGGCCCCATGGGGCACGGGAATTGGCGCAAGCGGAGCCGGGCTTCTATTTCGCCGGCATGAAATCCTATGGGCGCGCACCCACCTTCCTGATGATTACGGGATACGAGCAGGTTCGCTCGATTGCCGCCGATATCGCTGGCGACCGCGAGGCAGCGGAACGCGTCGAACTGGTGCTACCCGAAACCGGCGTTTGCAGTCGAACGGCCGCGCCCGATGCGAAAAATCGCTGTGACGGGTCCGCCTTATCGGGTGTTGACGCCTGTTATGTGGCGGATGCAAATGCCAAGCAGGAAGCCAAGACGGGGTGCGGATGGGGATGACGCCGGCAAGGAAATTTGATGGCGGCTGAACGAACCGCCCGCCAGCTACCGATCATTCTGGCGCTCGGCACGACGCAGACGCTGGCGTGGGCTTCCAGCTACTACTTGCCGGCGATCCTGGCCGATCCGATCGCGCGCGATCTCGGTGTCTCCTCGAATTGGATATTCACCGCCTTCTCGGCGGCGCTGGTGATCTCGGCACTGCTCGGCCCGCGCGTCGGCCGCCAGATCGACCTCTTCGGCGGCAGGCCGGTGCTGACCACGTCCAATCTGACGATGGCCGCCGGGCTGGGGCTGCTCGGCGTCACCACGTCGATCCCGGTGCTGGTCGCCGCCTGGCTGTTGCTCGGCATCGGCATGGGATTTGGCCTCTACGATGCAGCTTTCGCCGCGCTCGGGCGCATCTATGGCGACGGCGCGCGGCGCTCGATCACCGGCATCACGCTGATGGCGGGGTTTGCCTCTACCGTGGGATGGCCGCTGACGGCTCTCGGCCTGGAAAGCATTGGCTGGCGCAACACCTGTTTTGCCTGGGCTCTCGCGCATATCCTGATCGGCCTGCCGATCAACTTTTTCATGCTGCCGGGGGTCGCGGGCGCGAAGGCGGCGGCCGCAAGCTCGATAAAACCTCAGATCCCGATTGACCGGACCATGGTCCTGCTGGCGTTTACTTTTGCGGCCGCCTGGACCGTCACGGGCGCGATGGCGGCGCACATGCCCCGAATACTCGAGGCGGCGGGAGCCACGACCGTGCAGGCGGTGGCGGCCGGCGCACTGTTCGGCCCGGCGCAGGTGGTTGCGCGAGTCATCGAGGCCAGTTTTCTCAGCCGCTATCATCCGCTGCTGTCGACGCGGCTGGCCTGCCTGACGCATCCGATCGGCGCCGCCATCCTTGCGGTCGCGGGCGGCGCTGCATCGAGCGCGTTCGCGATCTTTTTCGGCCTCGGCAATGGCATCCTGACGATTGCGCGCGGCACCCTGCCGCTGGCGATCTTCGGTCCAAAAGTTTATGGCTATCGCCTTGGCCTCATCGGCGCGCCGGCGCGGATGGCACAGGCGGTCGCACCGCTGGCGTTTGGTCTTTTGATCGACGTCATGGGAAGCCGCATCCTGATCGTCTCCTCCGCGCTCAGTCTTTCCGCGCTGCTGGCACTCTGTTTGCTGCGCCGGGAGCCGAAGCCGCCGTAAACAGCGCGCTCAGGCGGCGTCACGCATCCTGCGGCTTCGCTGCGCTCGCATCGCCCCTGCACTTGCCTCTTCCAATCGCGGACCATTCGAGCAATACCCACGGCATGGAAACCGACACCGGCCCGGTTGCTGGCTTGCGAAGTTTTGCGCGCTGGGTGACCACGCCGCCGCAAGCCTATGCGGCCTATTTCGTCGCGCTCATACTTGTTGCCGGCTTGTCGTTCTACGTCGGCACGCTGCGCCCCAAGAAGCCGCCCGGCATGGGTCCCCCGCCCGTCGCAGCCCCCCGCAACTGAAGTCTCGAAAACACGGCCACAGCAGGAGCCACCGGCATGACACGCGAAGAAACACCTTCGATCGTCCGCACCAATCCGCCCGAGCTCGGAACCCCGCCCGGCTACTCCCAGATTGTCGAGGTGAGAGCGAGCCGCATCATCTTCATATCAGGCCAGACCGCGCTCGATTCCTCGGGAAATCTCGTCGGCAAGAACGATTTCGCCGCGCAAGCCGCGCAGGTATTTCACAACCTTGCCATCGCCCTGCAGGCGCGCGGATGCGACGCCACCAATCTCGCAAAGCTGACGGTTTTCCTCACCAACATGGAAAATCTCGGCGCCTATCGCGAGGTGCGAAATCGGTTCTTCGCCTCGGTCACCCCGCCGGCAGCGCCGGCGGTGACGCTGATCGAGGTATCGAAACTGTACGGAGCAGATTTCATGATCGAGATCGAGGCCATCGCGGCGGTGTGATCCCGGCTCATTGCGGACGCGGCTTTGGTTTGTCGGACCCTGTTGTGGCGATCCAAATTCCGCGCTTCCTCAGTCGTAGAACTCAGGTGACATCTTGAGCGTGTCGCGCTGCGCCTTGTCGTGGTTGATCCACAGCTGCGCCTTGTCCCTTGTCAGCGTGTCCGCGATCTTTTGCATCGAGGCCAGCGTCTGTTCCTTGCTGACGTTATTGGACGGCACGCCGCGGTTCTCCCTATTGCTCTTGAAGTGGACGGCATCGCCGGAAAGCACGAGCTCGCCGGTCTTGGGCAGCTTCACCAGCAGAGACTGGTGACCCGGCGTATGGCCGGGCGTGGAGAGAATGACGATGCTGCCGTCGCCATAAACGTCGCGATCGCCTTCGAGCTTGGTCACGGGATGCTCGGGTTTGAAGCGCGGCGCGTTGTTGGCGCCGGGCCATTCATATTCGGCCTTTTGGACGTAGAGCATCGCGGTCGGAAACATCTCGACATTGCCGATATGATCGGGGTGGGTGTGCGAGATTGCTACCGCCTTGATGTCAGAGGGCTTGACCCCAAGCTGATCGAGCTGCGCGGCGAGCGTCTTCGGACGGCGCCATGTGACCGATCTCGGATCGGCCGGCGCAAGACCATTGGGCATGGCTGCGACCGCGTCCGGAATGCCGGTGTCCCACAAAAACCAGCCCTGCGCGTGCTTGATGAGATAGCAATTGTCGACGAAGTCCATCGACTTGCCTTCGTTGACGCCCGGCGACCAGCGCGAAATGTCGCCGGCTGTGCCCTCACCGCAATTGAGAATGTAAAGCTTCTCGACGCCCGGCTTGCCGGATTGCGCATGACCGACACCGACCAGCGCGACCGACAAGATCGCTGCCACGAAACCAGCGCTTCGATTCATGTTGTTCCTCCCGGGCATTTGCCGCGTTTTGCTTCGACGCATCGATACCACTTTATCGTGTCCGCGGGCTTGCAAACAATGGTGAGCACGAAACGGCTCGCCCCGCATTGACAGCCGCCGCCGGTTTAGGCTGTAATATGGCGATGGGGGCCTGCGATCCCCCCACGAGGCCACCAGCCCAAGTATCGCGTCCCGTTTCTTTCACGAGGGCGCATCCGTGCCATTCCCGACTTCGATATCAATTGACAAGCTTGCCCGGCTGATCGGCACGGCGAATACGCCTGCCCTGATCGACGTGCGCACCGACGAGGACTTTGCCGCCGACCCGCGGCTCATCCCCGGTGCGGCCAGACGCAACCACCACGAGACTGCGGATTGGGGCAAGGATTTCGCCGGTCGCTCGGCCATTGTGGTTGGCCGGCACGGCAAACAACTCGCCCAAGGCGCCGCCGCCTGGCTCCGACACGTCGGCCTCAAGGCCGAGGTGCTCGAGGGTGGATTCGAAGCCTGGAAGGCCGCCAAGCTTCCGCTCGTGCCCACATCGAAGCTTCCACCCGTCGACACGCAGGGCCGCACCGTCTGGGTGACCCGCGCGCGGCCAAAGATCGACCGCATCGCCTGCCCTTGGTTAATCAGGCGCTTTGTCGATCCGAACGCGGTGTTTTTGTATGTCGCGTCGTCGGAAGTCGCCGCGGTCGGCGAGCGGTTCCACGCTGCGCCGTTCGATATCGACAACGCATTCTTTGGTCACCGCGGCGAGCGCTGCACCTTCGACGTGATGGTCGAGGAATTTTCACTCGCGACACCGCCCTTGTCGCGGCTGGCAACCATGGTGCGCGCCGCCGATACCGGGCGGCTCGACCTCTGCCCGGAAGCGCCCGGCCTGCTCGCGGCATCGCTGGGCCTGTCGCGGATGTATGACAACGATCTGGAACAGCTTGAGGCCGGCATCGCGCTCTACGACGCCTTCTATCGCTGGTGCCGCGACGCCACCGGCGAAACGCATGAGCGGTAGGACATGGTGGCTAGTTTCGTCCGTAGGGCGGATTGAACCGAAGGCGTAATCTGCCATCTCGCCCAGCGTAACGGCGGATCACGCTGCGCTGATCCGCCCTGCCGGTTGGCAACGCTTACAGGTCCCTACTCGACCCCTCGCCCGAACTTGTTCGACTTCGGCAAACCATGCGCGAGGCGGCCGGCATCGGCGCGGTTGCCGCGCCAGTCGGACAATTCCTTGAGCGTCATGCTCTGTTCACGCCCGGCTGAATCCTTCCAGGTCAGTCCGCTCTTGGAATCGAAGGTGGCGACGTCAGACAGCGCCGCACTGGTGTACTTCTGCAAGCGCACTCCGCGGCCGCGCGCCATCTCCGGCACCTGGTCGATCGGGAAGATCACCATCTTGTGGTTGGTGCCAATCACCGCGACGCTGTCGCCGGCGACGGTAGCGATCGCACGGGCCTCGTTCGGCATTTCGACGTTGAGGACCTGCTTGCCCTTGCGGGTATTGCCGACGCAATCGTCCTCATTGACGATGAAGCCCTGCCCTTCATGGCTTGCGATCAGGAATTTTCGCCCGCCCCTGTTGACGAACATCGACACGATCGCGGCGTCCTGGTCCATGTCGATGAACATCCGGATCGGCTCGCCGTGGCCGCGCCCGCCCGGGAGTTTTGCGACATCGAGTGAATAGAAGCGGCCGTTGGTGGCGAACAACAGGAGTTTTGACGTCGTCTCGGCGAAGAACGCAAAGCCGAGCTGGTCGTCGGTCTTGAACGTCAGTCCCGACAGATCGGAAACCTGCCCCTTCAGCGTTCGTACCCAGCCCTTGTCGGAAACCACGACCGTAACCGGCTCGCGCTCGACAAAAGCTTCCTCGATCGCGGCGAGATCGTGCTCGGGCGCATCGGCAAATTGCGTACGGCGCTTGCCGAGCGGCGTCTTGGGCCCGAACAGGTCGCGAACTTTCCGCACCTGCTCGCCGACCTTGGACCATTGCTCGGCCTCTGAGCCGAGGATGCCCTTGATGCCTTTCAATTCGGCCCGAAGGTTCTTGTCCTCGGTGCGGATCTCGAATTCCTCGAGCTTGCGCAAGCTGCGCAGGCGCATGTTGAGGATGGCGTCGGCCTGAACCTCCGTCAGCTTGAACGCTTTCATCAAGGCCGGCTTCGGCTCATCCTCATTGCGGATGATTTTGATCACCTTGTCGATGTTGAGGTAGGCGATCAGATAGCCGCCGAGCACCTCCAGCCGATGCTCGATCTGCTCTTTCCGGTAATTGGTGCGGCGGAGCAGCACATCGCGCAAATGGTCGAGCCACTCTTTCAGGCACTCGGCAAGGCCAAGAACCTTCGGGATGCGGCCCTTCACGAGCACGTTGAGGTTCAACGGAATCCGGCTTTCCAGCTCGGTCAGCCGGAACAGCGATTCCATCAGCAGTTCGGGATCGACCGTGCGCGATTTCGGCTCGATCACGAGGCGAATGTCTTCGGCGGATTCATCGCGGACATCGCCGACCAGCGGCAGCTTCTTGTCGTTGAGCAGTTCGGCGATCTTTTCCACCAGGCGGGATTTCTGCACCAGCCAAGGGATTTCAGTGATGACCACGACCCAGGCGCCCCGTGCGCCTTCTTCCTGCCGCCATCGGGCGCGGGTACGGAACGAGCCGCGCCCGGTCACGTAGGCCTCGGTGATGGCCTCCTTGGAATCGACGACGATGCCGCCGGTCGGAAAATCCGGGCCCTTCACCCATTTCAACAGCGTCTTCGACTTCGCCTCGGGCTTGTCGATCAGGTGCAGCGCCGCCTCGCAAAGCTCGGCCGCGTTGTGCGGCGGGATCGAGGTCGCCATGCCGACCGCGATGCCCTGCGCGCCATTGGCGAGCAGGTTCGGAAATCCGCCCGGCAGCACCACCGGCTCTTTCGACTGGCCGTCGTAATTGGCGCGGAACTCGACGCCGTCCTCGTCGATGCCCTCAAGAAGAAGCCGCGCGACGTCGGTCATGCGCGCTTCGGTATAGCGGTAGGCGGCCGGGTTATCGCCGTCGATGTTGCCGAAATTGCCCTGGCCGTCGACCAGTGGATAGCGCGAGGAGAAATCCTGGGCGAGGCGCACCAGCGCGTCGTAGATCGATTGATCGCCATGCGGATGGAACGAGCCCATCACGTCGCCGACGATCTTGGCGGATTTCTTGAACGGCGTACCGGGGTCGAGCCGCAACAGCCGCATGCCGTAGAGGATGCGCCGGTGCACCGGCTTCAGCCCGTCGCGGGCGTCGGGCAGCGCGCGGTGCATGATGGTCGAGAGGGCATAGGCGAGATAGCGCTCTTCGAGCGCGTCGCGCAGCATGACCTCGTGGATTTCGGCCGGATCCGGCGGAATCAGTCGTTTTCCCATGGGGAGGGGTTATCCGGTGCAGGCGTGATGGACAAGGCGCGAATCAGCGGTTCAATTTAGGCTACCCGGTGGCGTCACGGAACCGCCGCTCTCGCCCGATGCCTGGTCACCGCATTGATAAACCCGTCGCGAGCGTCGGAATGGCCTTGCCCGCGCGGCTCCAGCACGTGGCGGAGCAAAAAAAGCCCCGTGAGCTCGAAACCGTCCCTCAGATCCTGGTCCGACCAGCCGTTCAGGCCCGCTTCGCCCTGCCGCAGGAACCCCGGCAGCCTCAGCAGCCGGTCATGGAACGGCGCGCCGGCCGACCGCGATACCGCGCCGCCGGATTTCGGCGAAACATAAATCAGCTCGGTGGTCGCGCCGGTCGCGGCGCAGTTGTCCAGATCGAGCCCGAAGCCGAGTTCGGCGAGCATGGCGAGTTCGAATTTGATCAGATGCGCCGCGGCTCCGCCGGCATCGTCGAAATCGTCCAGCGTGCGGTCCAGCATTTGGTAGATTTCTTCGTGCGGATCGCGCTCGGGCAACAGCCGCGCCAGCGAGGCCAGATGGGTCACGCCATACACCGCATGCGAGGACGCCAGCAGGGCGGCCGCGCGCATCCGCGTGCCTTCGAGCACGTAATAGCCGAGATGCTCGTCGAGCCGCGCCCGCCATACCGCGGTAACGCTGTTGCCGGGCTGCAGCACGGGCCGCATCCGTTTGCCAGCGCCGCCCCGCACCAGGCCGAGGTGGCGGCCATGGCCGCGCGTCAGGAGTTCGACGATGGCGGAAGATTCGCCATGCCGCCGCACCCCCAGCACGATACCTTCGTCGGTCCATTCCATGGGTCAAAGTTTAGCATGTAGGGTGGGCCAAGCGAAGCGAGCCCACCACCTGCGTATAAATGTTTGAGATGATGGTGGGCACGGCGCGAAGGCGCGCCTTTGCCTACCCTACGCCTTCCGATCACGCGTTGAACCAGCCCTTGGCGTCGCCGGTAAAGGAAAAATACAAGCCCGCCGCGGTCAGCGCGCATGACACAACCTCGATCGCGCTATCGATCTGCAGCCCGCCGTCACCGACGATCTGGAACAGCGAGATGACGGAAAGCACCAGCGAGGCGAGCAGTACCAAGCGCGGCCATTTCTTCCGCCGCTGTGCAGCCAGCCAGACGAAGTAGAACAGCAACAGGATCAGGCAGGCCGCGAGTACGGTGGCAACCATGATCGTCGATTCCGTGATGTCGCCGCTTGGCGTCCGATCCTGGAAGGCGACCGACAGCGCGTCGAGAGTGAGCGACATGTACAGCAGCGCTTCGAACCACAACACGTTTTTGGGGATGTTCATCGCAATGCCGCTCATTCCTCTGGTATTCCTTGATCATTCCTTGGGGAATTCGAGTCCCATTTCACGGTAGCGGTCGGGATCGTCGCCCCAGTTCTCGCGCACCTTCACGAACAGGAACAAATGCACGGGTGCGCCTGCAATCTCCGCGATCTCCTTTCGGGATTCCGCGCCGATCGACTTGATGGTGGCGCCGCCCTTGCCGAGCACGATCTTGCGCTGGCTTTCACGCTCGACGAAGATCGTCTGCTCGATGCGGATGGATTTGTCCTTACGCTCGATCCAGGAGTCGGTCTCGACCGTGGATTGATAGGGCAATTCCTGATGCAACTGGCGAAAAATCTTTTCGCGCGTGATCTCGGCGGCCAGATGCCGCATCGGCGCGTCCGACATCTGGTCTTCCGGATAGTGAAACGGCCCCGGCGGCACCATCTCGGCCAGCGTGCGGCGCAAATCGTCGACGCCGTCACCTGACAGCGCCGAGACCATGAACGTCCTCGCAAACTTCAGGCGGTCATTGGCGGCCTTGGCGAGCGCCAGCAGCTTTTCGCGCGGGACCAGATCGATCTTGTTCAGCACCAGGATCTTCTCGTGCTGGACCGTCGAGAGCCTGGTGAGGACCGCATCAGCTTCCTCATCGATGCCTTCGCGCGCATCGAGCAGCACGCAGACGAGGTCGGCGTCGTGCGCCCCGCTCCAGGCTGTGGACACCATGGCGCGGTCGAGCCGCCGCTTGGGCAGGAATATCCCGGGCGTGTCGACCAGAATGATCTGCGAACGGTTCTCGATAACGATGCCGCGGATCAGCGCGCGCGTTGTCTGCACCTTGCGCGAGACGATCGTGACCTTGGAGCCGACCAGCGCATTGACCAGCGTGGACTTGCCGACATTGGGGGCGCCGATCAGCGCGACAAAGCCGCAAGCCGTCGCAACGGGTGCTGCCTCGTGCGCCTGTTCATCCATCATTGCTGCCGCCCGCGACGCCTTCGCGCGCGATCATCACGGAGGCCGCGACCTTTTCAGCGGCGCGCTTGCTGCCGCCGATGCCTTCGGCCGGCGCCAGCCCCGGCAATTCCACGGCGACCCGAAACTGCGGATCGTGATGCGGTCCGGTGCGTTCGATCTCGCGATAGACCGGTGTCGGCAGACCCTTTCCTTGCGCCCATTCCTGCAGCACCGTCTTGGGATCGCGCAGCGGCCGCCGCGGCTTATGCATGCGCTCGGTCCAGTTGCGCTGCACGAACTGCGAAGCCGCGTCGTAGCCGCCGTCGAGGAACACCGCGCCGATCACCGCCTCGCAGATGTCGCCGAGCACGGATTTGCGCAGGCGGGCGCCCGCCCCAGCGCCTACCGCGCCGAGCTTGATGTCATCGAGCAGAGCCAGCGATTTCGCTACATCGGCACAGCTTTCCTTGCGCACGAGATCGGCGAGCCGCTTCGACAATTCGCCCTCGTCGGCATTGGGGAAAGCGCGATACAGCATGTCGGAGACGATCAGTCCCAGCACGTGATCGCCGAGGAATTCGAGACGCTGGTAACTGTCGCCACGCTTGCGAGAGGATTTCAGCGCGGAAACATGCGTGAACGCCGTGGCGAGCAGCGTTGAATCGGCAAATTTGTGCCCGATGCGCGCCTCAAGGGCGGCGGTGGCGGCCTTGGCACCCGTCTTGGAGCGCTTTTTTTTCCTGGCTTTCGATGGTTCGCGCCCGGCCTCAGGCAGAAGGCTTGCTTCGCCAGGTGACGGTGAAGTTTTGATGTCAGGCGCGTCGTCGTTCATCGCACAATTGAAAATAGGCGATTCCAGCGCACCGCGGTGGGCCAGCGCCAGAACATCCAGGCGTGTTCGCCCTCGGCAATCGAGAAGAAAATCATCTGGGCCCGCCCGACGATATTCTCAAACGGCACGTAACCCACCGCCGACAACACCCGGCTGTCGGTCGAGTTGTCGCGGTTGTCGCCCATCATGAAGAAATGGCCCGGCGGCACCGTGTAGACGATGGTGTTGTCATAGAAGCCATTGTCGACGCAATCGAGCGATTCATAGCTGACGCCGTTCGGCAATGTTTCTTTCCAGCGCTTGACCCGCGCGGTGGCGTCGGACCCGCACGGGTCCTCGCCGATGAAATCGCTCAGCCGCTCGCGCTTCACCGGTACGTCATTGATATAGAGCAGCCCCTCCTTCATCTGGATGCGATCCCCGGGCAGCCCGATCACGCGCTTGATGTAGTCGGTGGAGTCATCCTTCGGCAGGCGAAACACGACGATATCGCCACGCGCCGGCTCGGAGCCGAAGATGCGGCCCGAAAACAGCGGCGGCGACAGCGGCAGAGAGTAATGGCTGTAGCCATAGGAATATTTCGATACGAAAAGATAATCGCCGACCAGAAGCGTCGCCTTCATCGATCCCGATGGGATGTTGAAGGGCTGGAACAGAAAGGTGCGAATCACCAGGGCGATCAACAGAGCATGTACGACGACGCGGATGGTTTCACCCCAACCGCTTTCGGATTTTGTCCCGGATGTCACGCTCATGGCCTTCCTACTTCCCCGTCGCGATCCTCCGCGCGGTGGCAGAACATTTCCCTCACGCGAATCGATGTTCGCTCCGCGCCAAGAAGATGGTCTTGCTTCTGATGTTGTGGGCGAGTTGCGGTTTATTCCCGAATTCGCCCGGCTCCGATATTCCCCCGCGGCGTTTTAGACGGTTGTTCGCAAACGCGCAATCAACAGCCTCATCAAAACTTCCTAACATGCTGATAAGCATGTCATTTTAGTTTTGCCGGGCCTTTAGGGGTGATGAACTGCCCGACGGTTCAAGGTTTGCGGGCGGGGATCGCCGAAATTATGACGAAGGCCTGTGCCAACGGCCAGTCATCGGTAATGCTGAGGTCGATTCTGGCCTCATGGCCCTGCGGCGTCATGGCTTCCAGCCTGGCCAGCGCCCCGCCTGTCAGTTGCATGGTCGGGCGACCACCTGGCAGGTTTACCACCCCCATGTCCCGCCACCAGACCCCGCGCCGGATACCGGTTCCCAAGGCCTTGGAACAGGCTTCCTTGGCTGCAAAACGCTTGGCGTAGGTCGCCACCACCAACTTCTCATTCTTGCCGCGGCGGCCGGCCCTGGCACGTTCGGCGTCGGTAAAAATACGATCCAGAAAGCGATCGCCGTGACGCTCGATGACCTTGGCGACCCTGCGGATGTCGATCAGGTCGGAACCGATGCCAATGATCATGCCTTGGCCGCCCGCCTCTCGCCGGCAGGGCCGGAACTCCCGGCCTTGGTGCGGCCGCGATCCATCGCGGCCCGCATCGTGCGGACCGTATCGGCAAGGCCCGCGAACAACGCCTCGCCGATCATGTAGTAACCAATGTTGAGCTCAACGATCTCAGGCAGCGAAGCGATCCTTTCCGCGGTCGCATAATCGAGGCCGTGACCGGCGTGAACTTCAAGGCCGATGGATCGTCCCAGCGCAGCGCCTGCGACGATGCGTTGCCATTCTGATTCCGCCTTGGCTTCATGGCCGTCGACCACGGCGTCACACCAGGCGCCGGTATGGATTTCGATGACCGGCGCGCGCAGTTTCGCGGCCATTTCGATCTGACCTGGATCCGCGGCGATGAACAGCGACACCCGCACGCCGGCATCCACCAACCGGGCGATGAATGGCGCCAGCGCGTTGTGCTGCCCGACCGCATCAAGGCCGCCCTCGGTGGTCAGTTCCTCCCGCCGCTCCGGCACCAGGCACACGGCGTGAGGTTTGGTCGCAAGCGCAATGCGCAGCATGTCCGCGGTCGCCGCCATCTCGAAGTTCAACGGCTTCGATATCTCGGCCTTCAGCCGCGCCATGTCCTCGTCGCGAATGTGGCGGCGATCCTCGCGCAAATGAGCGGTAATGCCATCGGCGCCGGCCTCGATCGCGACCAGGGCCGCGCGCACCGGATCGGGCCGATGCCCTGCCCGCGCGTTGCGAAGGGTCGCGACGTGATCGACGTTGACACCGAGACGGAGCGGAGGAGCTTTCGGCATAATGGGGCTCGCGCAAGAAATTCAGAAGGCAACCTACATAACCGGAATGTCATGCGCGGGCCTGACCCCGCGCATCCATCCTCTTCGGAAAGATGGATTGCCGCGTCAAGCCCGGCAATAACGAACCGGCTAGCCGTTTACTCGCTCCACCCGTGCAACGACGGCTTTGGCGCGCAACTGGGCAATAATAGCGCTGAGATGCTTCAGGTCATAGACCTCAAGATCGATGGTAAGCTCGGTGAAGTCAGGCGAGCGGCGGGACATGCTGATATTGTCGATATTGCCGTCGTGCTCGGCGATCACGGTGGCGACCTGGGCGAGGCTGCCGGGCTCGTTGACATTATCGACGAGAATCCGGGCCGGAAAACGCTGCGGCGTGGAGTCGTCGACATCCCAGCGCACATCGAGCCAGCGTTCCGGCTGCTCCTCGAAATCCTTCAGGGCCGGCGATTGGATCGGATAGATCGTGATGCCCTCGCCCGGGGTTACGATCCCGACAATGCGGTCACCCGGCACCGCGCCTCCATTCGGCGCGAACTTGACCGGCAAATCCGAATTGATGCCGCGGATCGGAATGGCGGACGGGCTGCGCGTCGGATCGGGCGGCGATTTCAGCTTCAGTTTGGCTGCAAGGCCCTTCTTTGCACCATAGCGCACGACCCGTTCCTCCTTGTAATCGGGATACATGGCACGCGCGACGTCGGAGGCCTTCATCTCGCCGCGTCCGACCGCGGCCATCACGTCGTCGATCGAGGCGCGCGCCAGCCGCGGCAGCGCCCCCTTCAATTTGTCGTCCGCATAGACGATCTTGGCGCGGGCGAACAGGCGCTCCACGATGCGGCGGCCGAGGCCGGCATATTGATCGCGCACGGCCGTGCGCGTGGCGCGCCGGATCGCTGCCCGCGCCTTGCCGGTGACCGCGAGCGATTCCCAGGCGGAGGGCGGCGACGCCTGGGCCTCGGAGGTCAGCACCTCGACCTCGTCGCCGTTCTGCAGTTCGGACGACAGCGGCGCGAACTTGCCATTGATCTTGCACCCGACCGCGCTGTTGCCGACGTCGGTGTGCACGGCGTAGGCGAAGTCGATCACATTGGCCTGTCGCGGCAGCGCAATCAGCTTGCCCTTGGGCGTGAAGCAGAACACCTGGTCGTGAAACAGCTCCAGCTTGGTGTGCTCGAGAAATTCCTCGGGGTTGGCGCTGTCGGAGAGGATCGCGATGGTATGGCGAAGCCAGGCGAAAGCATTGGATTCGCGCTTAAGAAGTTCGGTCGGCGAACCGACGCCATCCTTGTAGAAGGCGTGCGCGGCGATGCCCAGCTCCGCGATCTGGTCCATTTCCTCGGTGCGGATCTGCAATTCGACGCGCTGTTTGCCGGGGCCGATCACGGTGGTGTGGATCGACCGGTAATCGTTTTGCTTGGGCGTCGAGATGTAATCCTTGAACCGGCCCGGCACCACCGGCCAGGTGGTGTGGACAACGCCGAGCGCGCGGTAGCAGGATTCGACGTCCTCCATCACGATGCGGAATCCGAAGATGTCGGACAATTGCTCGAAACCGACCGACTTGCGCTTCATTTTGGTCCAGATCGAAAACGGCTGCTTGCGCCGGCCATAGACATGCGCCACCACGCCGTTCTTCTGAAGGTTCTTGGACAGGGCGCTCTCGATCTCGCCGATCAGGTTGCGGTTGCGGTCGGCCAGCGAATCGAGCCGCTGCATCACCACCGAATAGGCCTCCGGGTCGAGCGAGCGGAACGACAGATCTTCCAGCTCTCCCCGCATCTCCTGCATGCCCATGCGGCCGGCGAGTGGCGCATAAATGTCCAGCGTCTCCTCGGCAATCCTGCGACGCGCCGCGGGCGGCACGAACTCGAGCGTGCGCATATTGTGCAAACGGTCCGCGAGTTTGATCAGGAGAACACGCACATCGTCGGCGATCGCCAGCAGCAGCTTGCGCAGGTTTTCGGCCTGCTTGGCCTCGCGCGACACCAGTTCGAGCCGTTTCAGCTTGGTGAGACCCTCCACCAGCGCGCCGATCTCCTGTCCGAACACCCCGTCAATCTCGGCGCGGGTGGCCTCGGTGTCCTCGATGGTGTCGTGCAGGAGCGCCGCGACAATGGTCGCGTCGTCGAGCTTGAGGTCGGTCAGGATCGCCGCGACCTCCAGCGGATGGGAAAAATACGGATCGCCCGAAGCGCGGGTTTGCGAACCGTGCGCCTTCATGGCGTAAACATAGGCGCGGTTCAGCAGGTCTTCATTGGTGTCGGGGTTGTAGGAGCGGACGCGTTCGACCAGATCATATTGCCGCATCATGCGCGGGCGTGGCGTCTTGCCGGGTCTGGTCTCCGCCCGGGCCGGCACAGCCGAAGACGATGCCACGGCGACCGAATCGGTCGCGGCTTGCATCTGCTCCGATCTGCGGCGCCGGTACGCCATCGAATAATGCCTTTACATATGGACCCCAGATGCGGCCCGCCTCCCAAACGATTGGGATAATCTAGTTCGTTCTCGGGCGGAGCGGCACCCTTCCGAGTCGGGAAACGCTCGATTTTCGGGAACCGAGGGGCGCAGTCTAGCGCGAAACCGCCGCGCTTTTGATCAAATCGGAGACAGCCCGCGCCGGGCTGGTCCGTACCTTTGGGAAGATGGTAACCGGGAAAATACCAATAAAAAGCAAAAGGCCCGAAGCAATGTCCGGGCCTTTGCAAGTCAGATGGCGGGCATACGAAACCCCAGGGATGCAACGTGGACGACCTACTCGTCCTCCTCCGGCTGCTCCTCCGGCGGCGCCAGGCCTTCCAGGCCCTTGAGGAGCTCTTCCTCGGTCATGCGCTCCACGGCAACTTCGGTGTCGTCGGCATCGACGCTGGCACCCGCAGACCCGATCAAAGGCACCGTATCGGGCTCCGGCTCGTCGACTTCGACGAATTTCTGCAATGAATGCACCAATTCCTCACGCAAATCCTCGGGCGAAATCGTCGAATCCGCGATTTCGCGCAGCGATACAACCGGGTTTTTATCGTTATCGCGATCGATCGTGAGTTGCGAGCCGGACGAGATCATGCGGGCACGGTGGGCCGCCAACAGGACCAGATCAAACCGGTTGTCGACCTTATCAATGCAATCTTCTACGGTGACGCGCGCCATCGACTGTCGCTCCGTTAAATGGGAAGGAATATGTTGATTATTTCGGGGTAGTTATAGGGATGGCGGTCTTTTCGCAAGACTAATTTGTGATTTGGCCTTACGAATGTGCTCTGATAACCCAGTTTGGGGAGCCAGCATCGGAGCGCTCAGAGCCGTCACAAACGGCCATGCGGACAAGAAAACGCTTCATTGCGTTGTCAAAATACAGCTTCGATTGCCCTGACCTTCATCATTTCCGGCGGCGTCTGTCCGACCAATCCGCGGGGGGCTTTGGCAGTTTCGTGCCGCTGCGCCAAAAGGCAACCAGTAACAACCACGTGAGAAAACTGAATGTCCCCTGCCTCCAACAAGATCGCGCTCTTCATCGATGGCGCCAATCTCTATGCAACCGCCAAGACGCTCGGCTTCGACATCGATTACAAGCGCCTTCTCAAGGAATTTCAGAGCCGCGGGACCCTGGTCCGCGCATTCTACTATACCGCCATCATTGAAGATCAGGAGTATTCGTCGATCCGCCCCCTGATCGACTGGCTCGATTACAACGGCTACACCGTCGTCACCAAGGCGACCAAGGAATTCATCGACGCCAGCGGCCGGCGCAAGGTGAAGGGCAATATGGATATCGAGCTCGCCGTCGATGCGATGGAACTCGCCGAGCATGTCGACCAGATGGTGCTATTTTCCGGCGACGGCGATTTCCGCTCCCTGGTCGAAGCGGTACAGCGGCGCGGGGTGCGGGTTACGGTGATCTCGACGATTTCGAGCCAACCGCCGATGATCGCTGACGAATTGCGCCGCCAGGCCGACGTTTTTACCGATCTGGTGGAGCTGCAATCCAAGCTCGGCCGCGACCCATCCGAGCGGCCGGCTCCGCGCGAGCCGCGGCATCATGCGCCGCAATTCCTGCAGCGCGCGACCACCATGGCGCCGAGGGGCGCGGACGACGATTTCGACGATTGAGAACGATCCTGCGCACGGCCCGCCACTCACCGCCGACGCCGCCCTGCTGCGCACCGAGCCCGACTGCAATTGCCCGCTCTGCCCGAGGCTCGCGGCCTTTCGCGAGGCGGCGCGGGCCCGTGAGGCCAAATGGTTCAATTCGCCGGTGCCTTCGTTCGGCGGTTCCGAGGGGCGCTTATTGGTCGTAGGCCTCGCGCCGGGCCTGCAGGGGGCCAACCGCACCGGGCGCCCCTTTACCGGCGACTTCGCGGGCGACCTGCTCTACGCGACCCTGATCGAATACGGCTTCGCCAGGGGCGTCTACCTGGCAAAACCCGATGACGGGCTGACGCTGGTCGATTGCCGGATCAGCAACGCGGTCCGTTGCGTGCCGCCACAGAACAAGCCCCTGCCGGTGGAAATCAAGACTTGCCGGCCTTTTTTGTCGGCGACCATCGAGACCATGCCACGGCTGCGCGCGATCGTGGCGCTCGGCCGGGTGGCCCACGATTCAACCGTGAAGGCGTTGGGCCTTCGTGGCTCAGCGGCGCCATTTTCGCACGGCGCGATCCACCGCGCCGGCGCCCTCAGCCTTTATGACAGCTATCATTGCTCCCGCTACAACACCAACACCGGGGTGCTGACGCCCGAGATGTTCCGCAGCGTATTTGCCAGCGTAAGAGCGGATTTGGGGTGAAGATGTATAGGATGGGCAAAGGCGCACCTTCGCCGTGCCCGCCACCATATCAAGGAACGCTTGCCGGGTGTGCGGGCACACTTGCGATACGCCCACCCACCGCCCTCAAGCCGGATTTTGCTTCAGCCAGGCCAGTACGTCGCCGGCATTCCGATCGGGCGGAAACACCGGGTAGAGCACGTGGGCGATGCGCGCGTCATCGATGATCAGCGCCAGCCGCTTGATCAGCGTCAGGCCTGCGACCTCCATGGTCGGCAAGTTCAGTGCACGCGTCAGGGCAAGCTTCTCGTCCGACAAAACCGGAAACGGCAGATGCAGCCGTGAGGCCATCTCGGTCTGGTAGGCGTTGCTCTGCGTCGACAGGCCGAAGACCTGCGCCGCACCAGCGGCCTTCAGCTCGGCGAAGAGGTCGCGGAACGCGCAGGTTTGTGGGGTGCAGCCCCGCGCGCCCGGAATCATGTCCCAATCGTCGACCAGCGCGATCTTGCCGGGTTCGCCGGTTCTGGGATAGCCGAAAACCACGCTGCGCCCCGGCAACGCCGACAGCGTCACCGACGTATCGTCGGTGGCAATCAGGCTGACCGGCGGAATCGTCATACCCACCAGATGCGCGGCGGCGCCGTCGTCGATCGGTGGGGGAATCTTGCTCCAGTCGACGTCGAGCAGGTTTTTCTGGTTCATTGCCTTTCCCTCAACCACACATTCAGACCTCATGGCGAGCAGGCACTCTTGCGCCGTCTCGAACCATGAAGCCGCGAAAGCCATCATCCGTCGAGACGCGCGCAAGAACGCGCTCCTCAGAGTTTGTGAATTTATTCGAGTTTCGACGTTTTCGTGAGGTCTAAGTCCTTGATCTGACTCATATCGAAAATGCCGAAATCAATAGATTCACAAACTCTCAGGATGAGGAAATTGCTCTATCCCCGCGCCCGCAGCAGGCGGCCCTTCTCCCTGCCCCAGTCGCGTTTCTTCTCGCTCTCGCGTTTGTCGTGCAGCTTCTTGCCCTTCGCCACCGCGAGCAACAGCTTTGCGCGGCCGCGTTCATTGAAATAAAGCTTTAGCGGGATCAGCGTCATGCCGTCGCGGTCGACCGCGCCCATCAGTCGGTTGATCTGCTTCTTGTGCAACAGCAGTTTGCGCGGCCGCTTCGGTTCATGATTGAAGCGGTTGGCCTGCAAATATTCGGGAATATTGGCGTTGATCAGCCAGATCTCGCCGTTCTTGGAATCGGCGTAGGATTCCGCGATCGTCGTCTTGCCGTTGCGTATCGATTTGACCTCGGTGCCGGTCAGCGCGATGCCCGCTTCGACGGTGTCTTCGATGGCATAATTGAAGCGCGCCTTGCGATTTTCAGCGACGACCTTGATTGCACGCTCGTTTTTCTCGGCCACGTCAAGCCTTCTTCAGGAGATCGCGGATCTCGGTGAGCAGTTCTTCCTGGCGGGTCAGCTTGGGCGGCGGCGGCGCTGCCTCGTCCTTGCGCTTGAGCTGGTTCATGAGGCGAACGACCAGGAACAGCACGAACGCCACGATAATGAAATTCAGCGTGAGCGTCAGGAAATTACCCCAGGCCAGCACCGCCCCCTGCTTTTTCGCGTCGGCAAGATTGGTCGCCGTAACCGCCTTCGACAGGGGCGCGAAGTAATTGGAAAAGTCGAGGCCGCCGGTGATCGCGCCGATCGCCGGCATGATGATGTCGCCCACCAGCGAGCTCACGATACTGCCGAAGGCAACGCCGATGATGACGCCGACCGCGAGGTCGACGACGTTGCCCTTCATCGCAAAATCGCGAAACTCCTTGAGCATCTGCACGCCCTTGTCTTCAGCTTCGCGAACCGGAACAGCCATGGCGGTAGCGTCGAAGGCTTAGTTGATCAGACCCGCATGCACCATGGCGCTGCGCACCGCCACGCGCGTGGGCTCAGACACCGGCACCATCGGCAGACGCAACGTCTCGTCGATCTTGCCGAGCAGCGACAACGCGTACTTCACCGGCGACGGGTTGGACTCGATGAAGAGATTGGTGTGCAGCGGCATCAGCTTGTCGTGGAGCTTGAGCGCGGTGGCGACATCGCCCTTCTGCCAGGCCAGATGAAACTCCGAACATAGCCGCGGCGCGACGTTGGAGGTCACGGAAATGCAGCCGTGACCGCCATGGGCCATGTACCCCAGCACCGTGGCGTCCTCGCCAGACAGCTGGTTGAAATCTTCGCCCATCCGCGCGCGCTGCTGCGAAACCCGCACCATGCTGGCGGTCGCATCCTTGACCCCGGCGATGTTCCTGAGTTCGAACAGCCGCGCCATGGTGTCCACGCTCATGTCGATCACCGACCGTGGCGGGATGTTATAGATGACAATCGGAATTCCGATCGCATCGTTGATCGCCTTGAAGTGCTGGTACATGCCCTCCTGGGTCGGCTTGTTGTAATAGGGGGTCACCACCAGCACCGCGTCGGCCCCCGCCTTCTCGGCATGCTGCGCGAGCTCAATGGCCTCCCGGGTCGAATTGGAACCCGCACCTGCGATCACGGGAACGCGACCCGCCGCTTCGTCGATGCACCATTCGACGATGCGCTTGTGCTCGTCGTGGCTCACGGTCGGGCTTTCGCCGGTGGTGCCGACCGGCACCAGGCCGTGGGTTCCCTCCGCGATCTGCCAGCTCACCAGCCCCCGGAAGGCAGTTTCATCGAGCGAGCCGTTTTTGAATGGCGTGACCAAGGCGGTAAACGATCCCCGGAAATTCGTCTTGGCTGCCATGGACTTTCCTCCGAACGCGCGGTCTGCGGCATTGCCGCTACATGACCAATTCATATCGGGTCTGACGCCCAGGCGAAAGGCCTGAGCAGTCCCCCGAGCATCGGCTCCCATGCGAAGTTCGGCCGCCCCGCAGCGCCCTTCGATCCGCCCGCCAGCCGCGATTTTGCCGCGGTGATGGCGCAGACATCGGAACACCAGCGTATTTGGTATTTTTTCCACATATTCAATCAAATAGACCTAGGACCACCGCCGTCCGATGATTCGCCGCAAAGGAATGCCGTGACAAAGTCCGCCCGCGCCGCCGCGTTGCAATCGACAGCAATAGCGACAACCTTGGTGCTGGCCATGGGATTATCGGCCTGGCCGGCGGCTGGCTCAGCCAAACCCAAAATTCCGCTGCCGAAGCCGCGGCCGATTGCGCGCAACGTCGTGCCCAAGAACACGACTGCGAACCAGTCGGCGACCTCGCCTGCGACAAATACCGCGGCCAAAGTTGTGCCCGCCCCCGTGATGGCGCCCGCCACGCGCCAGCATGCAGCTCTGCCGCCACCGGCGCGCAAGCCAACCACCCCGGCCGCGGTCGCCGCGACGTCATCGACCTCGCAGGCCGACAAGGATGCACTGGAAAACGTCATCGAGATGGTGCGCAAGCACAAGCCCGCGGATGCCAACCAGGTTGAAGCTGCCATTTCCGATCCGGTGGCAAGGAAGCTTGCGGAATGGATCATCCTGCGCAGTGAAGACAACGGCGCGTCGGTCGAGCGCTATCGCGCTTTCGTATCCTCCAATCCGAGTTGGCCCGCGCAAAGCTTCCTGCGCCGGCGCCTTGAGGCGGCGCTATGGGACGACCACCGCGACGACGCAACCGTGTGGGCATGGTTCGAGAACGAATCGCCATTGTCGGCCAAGGGCAAGTTTTCACTGGCGCGGGCCATGATCGCACGCGGCGACCGGGCCAATGCGCAGCGTCTGGTAAGGGATGCATGGCGCAACGATGCCATGTCGGAGGATACCGAGAACACGGCGCTCGATCTGTTCGGGGCCTTGCTGACGCCAGGCGATCACAAGGCGAGAATGGATCTTCTGCTCTACGGCAGCGAGCACGAAGCTGCGATCCGCGCCGCCAAGCGGCTTGGCAGCAGCGAGGTCGCGCTCGCCAAGGCCCGCATCGCGGCCTACCGCAAGGCCGCCAATACCCGCGCATTGCTCGAGGCGGTCCCGCGCGAATTGCACGGCGATCCCGGCTTTATCTTCAGCAAGATTCAATTGTTGCGCCGGGAAGAGAAATTCAACGAAGCCGCCCAGCTCATGATGAGTGCGCCGAAAGACCCTGGCCGCCTTTATAATCTCGACGAATGGTGGATCGAGCGACGGCTGCTGTCGCGCAAGATGATCGACGTCGGCGAACACCGCACCGCCTACCTGATTGCGCGCGATGCCGCTCTGCCCTCCCGCGATATCTACAAGACCGAGCAGGAATTCACTGCCGGCTGGATTGCGCTGCGTTTTCTCAACGATCCATCAACGGCCGCGCAACATTTTGCACGCATCGGCGTCGGTAGCGTCAACCCGACCACGCTGGCGCGGGCCGGCTATTGGCGGGGCCGCGCTGCCGAAGCCGCGGGCCGCTCTCAGGAGGCCCACGCCGCTTATGCGGCGGCCGCGGAACAATCGACGAGCTATTATGGGCAGTTGGCGCGCGCCAAACTGGGCCTGCCGCAGATCGAGTTGAATGGCGCGCTTGCCGCGCGCGGGCGCGCGGTCGAACGGCTCGAGATCGTCCGCGCCGTACAACTGCTCTACGAACTCGACGAGCGCGACTTCGCGATCCCGATTTTTGCCGACATGGGCGAAAACGGCGATCCCGATGCGCTGGTGGGGCTTGGCGAACTGGCGTCCCGCTACGGCGATGCGCGCGGCATGCTGCTGATGGGCAAGGCCGCGCTCAATCGCGGGCTGCCGTTCGATTTCTACGCCTATCCGGTGACAGGAATTCCCCCGTTCAGGTCGATTGGGCCTGACGTCGAACAGAGTATCGTGTTCGCGATCGCGCGCCAGGAGAGCGCCTTCAATCCATCCGTGGTCTCGCCGGCGCAGGCCTACGGGTTGATGCAGGTAACGCCGGAAGCCGGCAAATATGTCTGCAAGAAATACGGCGCGAGCTTCGACCTCGGCCGGCTGAAGACCGACCCCGTCTACAACACGGCGCTTGGTGCGGCCGAGCTCGGCGGCCTGATCGAGGATTACCGCGGCTCCTACATCATGACGTTTGCCGCGTACAATGCCGGGCGCGGCAGCGTCAAGAAATGGATCGATCGCTACGGCGACCCACGCAATCCCAAGGTCGACGCGGTCGACTGGGTCGAACTGATCCCGTTCTCCGAGACCAGGAATTACGTGCAGCGGATCATGGAGAATTTGCAGATCTACCGCGCGCGCTTCGGCGGCGGAACGCGGCTGCAGATCGAAGCAGACCTGCATCGCGGCAGCATCGAGTAGGTTCGGGCCGGCTTGCCGTCTGTTCGCTTCGCGTGATCGAGCCCGAAGCCAATAGGCGTTTGAGATCAGTTGCAGCCAAAGAAAATCCCCCTTCCGATAGATGCCTATCGGAAGGGGGATTTTTGGTTACGTCAGAACTTCGTTACTTGCGGAACATCGGGGCTTTCGGCGGCTCCTCAGGCGCCCAGAGGCGGTAGCTGAGGGTTGCGAACACCGTAGCGCCGCGGGTGATCGTAGAAAAGTCCTCTCCGGTCGCTGCGAGCGCAACCTTGTTGCTGGCTTTCGCCAAGATCTCCTGGGTGGCCCACACCGAGAAGCTCGCCGGCCCGAAGTTATATTCCACGAG
>Ga0210405_10001438_pt1 | contig 27105 bp, 9 predicted proteins | sample IncBWH11MmetaG_FD_155492 | JGI IMG/M metagenome (GOLD analysis project Ga0210405, IMG submission 155492) | Forest soil microbial communities from Barre Woods Harvard Forest LTER site, Petersham, Massachusetts, United States - Inc-BW-H-11-M | ecosystem: Environmental > Terrestrial > Soil >...
AGCAGCGGCCAGAACAGCTCCCACACCGAGACGTCGAAGCTGAACGGGGTCTTCTGCAACACCCTGTCGCGGGCGCCGAGCCGGTAGCGCTCCTGCATCCACAGCAGCCGGTTGACGATGCCGCGGTGGGTGTTCATGGTGCCCTTCGGCCGGCCGGTCGAACCCGAGGTGTAGATCACGTAGGCGAGGTTGCCGGGGCCGGCGGCGGCGCGGCCGCCGGGCAGGTTGCGGCTCGAGCGCCGCTCCCAGGGCGCCGCGCGCCGCTCCGCCGGCGCGTCTGCGGCGAAGCGCGGGCGGTCGAGGCAGACCACGCCCGGCCCCTCCGCCTCGCCCAGGCGCGGCAGCAGGCGGCTCTCGGTCAGCAGCAGCCGCGCCCCTGAATCCTCGCGCATGTACCGCAGCCGCTCCGCCGGGTACTCCGGATCGAGCGGCAGGTAGGCGCCGCCCGCCTTGAGGATCGCCAGCAGGCCGGCGACCAGCGCCGCCGAGCGTTCGAGGCAGACCGCCACCACCGTCTCCGGGCCGGCGCCCAGGGAGCGCAGGTGTCGCGCCAGCCGGTTGGCGCGGGCATTGAGGGCGCGGTAGGTCAGGGTCGCGTCGTCCGCCGCCACCGCCACCGCTCGCGGGGTCCGCCGGGCCTGGTCCTCGATCAGCTCATGCAGGCAGCGGTCCTCGGGGTATGCCGCGGCGGTGTCGTTCCATTCCAGCAGCTGGTGGCGCTCCGGCGGGCTGAGCAAAGGCAGCGAGGCGATGCCGGCGATGTCTGCGATGGCGGCGATGGCGGCGATGTCGCCGGCGGTGCCGGCCATGCCGGTGGCGCCGGCATCGGCGCCGAGCGCCGTGAGCAGCGTCACGTAATGGCCCAGCAGGCGCCGGGCGGTGGCGGGGTCGAAGAGGTCGCGGCTGAACTCGAGCGCCAGCTCCAGGCCCTGCGGCATCTCGACCGCGTCGAGCGTGAGGTCGAACTTCGCTCCCTGCAGGTCGAGAACGGCGCGTTCCATGGTCAGGCCGGGCGCCAGGGACACCCGCTCGCCGGCCTCGACGCCGGCGCCGCTGCCGGTGTTCTGCAGCACCAGGGCCACCTGGAACAGCGGCGTCACCGCCAGGTCGCGCTGCGGCGCCAGGGTCTCGATCAGCTTCTCGAACGGCAGGTCCTGATGGGCGTAGGCCGCCAGGCTCACCTGCCGGACCTGCTCGGCCAAGGCGCTCCAAGTGAGCGAGCCGGAGAGCGTGGCGCGCAGCGCCAGCGGGTTGATGAAGCAGCCGATCAGCCCCTCGATCTCCAGGCGCTCGCGATTGGCGATCGGCGTCCCGACGACCAGGTCCCGCTTGCCCGTGAGGCGGTAGAGCAGCACGTACCAGCCACCGAGCAACGTCATGAACAGCGTCGCGCCGCTCGCGCGCGCACGGCGGCGCAGCCCTTCCACGATGGGCGGAGGCAGCAGCCGGGACAAGCGGCCGCCGCGGTGGCTGGGCGTCAGCGGGCGCGCCCGGTCGGTGGGCAGCGGCAGCTGGGCGGGGGCGCCGGCCAGGGCCTGGCGCCAGTAGGCGAGATGGCGCCCCACGACCTCGCCGGTAAGCCAGCCGCGCTGCCAGCGCGCGTAGTCGTGGTATTGCATGGGCAGCGCCGGCAGGGGCGACGGCCGGCCGGCGGCGAACGCCGCGTAGAGGGCCTCGAGCTCGCGCAGGAAGATCCCCACCGACCAGCCATCCGCGACGATGTGATGCAGGGAGAGGAGCAGCACGGTCTCCTCGCCGCCGAGCCGCAGCAGCGCGGCGCGCAGCAGCGGCCCGGTGGCGAGATCGAAAGGACGGCTCATCAGCCGCCGGGTCTGGACGCGGGCGGCGGCGGACGCCGCGGGCACCGTTGAGAAGTCCACCAGCGCGACATCGAGGGGTTTCGCCGGCAGCACCAGGTGCGACGGCCGGCCGCCGGCCGCCGGGAACACCGTGCGCAGCACCTGGTGCCGGCAGACGATCTCGTCGAGGCAGCGGCGGAGGATGCCAGCGTCGAGCGCGCCGCGAAACCGCAGGGCCCCCGAGAGGTGATAGGCGAGCGTCCGGGGAGCGAGCTGCTCGAGAAACCAGATGCGTTCCTGGGCGTAGGAGAGCGTCGTCTCCCGGCCGGCGGCGAGAGCAGCCGGGCCCGGCCGGCCGGCTGCCGCCACCAGGCGCGGCACCGATCCCGAGCTCAGCTCGCGCGCCAGCGCCCGCAGCGTCGGATGCTCGAAGACCCGGCGCAGCGGCAGCTCGACGCCGAGCACCCGCCGCAGGCGGGACACCAGCTGGGTGGCCAGCAGCGAGTGGCCGCCGAGGGCGAAGAAATCGTCGCCGGCGCCGACCTGCTCGACCCCCAGCAGCTCCGACCAGATGCCGGCCAGCAGCTCTTCGGCGGCGGTGCCTGGCGGCACGAAGGCGGCGCCCTCCGCACGCGGCCCCAACCTGCCACGGCCCGCCACCGTCGGGCCGCCGGCCGCCGCTTCCGGGCTGGGCAGCGCGCGCCGGTCCACCTTGCCGCTGGCAGTGAGCGGCATGGTCGCGATCTCCACCCAAACGCCCGGGATCATGTGCTCCGGCAGCTGGCGCGCCGCGTGCCTGCGCACCGCCGCCAGATCGAGCCCCGCGCGCGGCAGCAAATAGGCCACCAGCCGGCCGCCGTGCGCGGCGTCCGCCACCACCACCGCGCGGGCCACCGCCGGATGCGCCGCCAGCGCGGTCTCGATCTCGCCCAGCTCGATGCGGAAGCCGCGGACCTTCACCTGGTGGTCGATGCGGCCCAGGAATTCCAGCGCGCCATCGGACAGGTGGCGTGCCAGGTCGCCGGTGCGGTAGAGGCGGCTCCCCGCCGCGTCGCCAGCCGCCGGCTGCAGGCTGGCGAAGGGATCCGGCACGAAGCGCTCGGCGGTCAGCTCCGGGCGCCCCAGGTAGCCCCGCCCGACCTGCACGCCGCCGATGTGCAACTCTCCCGGGACGCCGCTCGGCGACTCGTTGCCGTCGCGGTCGAGGACGTGGAGACGGACGTTGGCAACCGGCCTGCCGATCGGCACCGCCAGCCGCGGGCTCGCCGGGTCGCAGGGCCAGAAGCTGACGTCGACCGCCGCTTCCGTCGGTCCGTAGAGGTTGTGCAGCGGCGCCTCCAGCAGGGAGTAGAACTGCTGCTGCAGATCGCGGGGCAGCTCTTCGCCGCTCGCCAGCACCCGGCGCAGGGTCGGCAGCCGGCGGTTCCCCGCGGTGCCTGCCGCGGCCGCCCCCGCCACCGCCGAGGCGACGTGATCCAGGAAGGCGCGCAGCATGGAAGGCACGAAATGCAGGGTCGTGATCCCGTGGGCCGCGATCGCCTGGGTGAGGTAGGCCGGGTCGCGGTGACCGCCGGGACGGGCCATCACCAGGCGGGCCCCGACCAGGAGCGGCCAGAACAGCTCCCACACCGAGACGTCGAAGCTGAACGGGGTCTTCTGCAACACCCGGTCGTCCGCCGCCAGCCCGTATTGCTCCTGCATCCAGAGCAGGCGGTTGACGATGCCGCGATGGGCGTTCATCGTCCCCTTCGGCCGGCCGGTCGACCCCGAGGTGTAGATCACGTAGGCGAGGTTCTCCGGCCGTACCGGCTTGCCGGCCCGGAAACGCTCGCCCCGCCGGCTGCCGCCACCCGTTTCGGTGCCGGCGGGAGCCGCGGCCTCCAACTCCCCCAGCTCGTCGAGGAGGAGGGTGACGCCCGCCGCCGGGACCTGCGGCGGCGGCGGCGCCGGCGAATCCGGCAAGTCCGGAGGGTGTGGCGGCTCCGGATCCAGCCGTGCCGCCAGCTCCCTGGTGGTCAGCAGGACGCCGGCGCCGGCGTCCTGCCGCATGTAGAGCAGGCGGTCCCGCGGGTAGTCCGGATCGAGCGGCAGGTAGGCGCCGCCGGCCTCGAGGATGGCGAGCAGTCCCACCACCATGGCGCAGGAGCGCTCGACGCAGATCGCCACCACCGTTTCCGGGCCCACGCCGAGCTGCCGCAGCCGGCGCGCCAGCCGGCCGGCGCGCCGCGCCAGCTCAGCAAAGGTCAGGGAGCCGCCGCCGTCGGCCACCACCGCCGGCGCCGCCGGCGTGCGGCGGGCCTGCTCGGCGATCAGCTCATGGAGGCAGGCGTGGTCCAGGCGGCGGCGCAGCGGCGCGGACTCGGTGTCGTTCCACTCCAGCAGCAGCTGCTGGCGCTCGGCGGCAAGCAGCACCGCCATCTCGCCGAGGAGGGGGTCGCCGGCCGCGGCCAGGCCGCGGAGCAGGGCTTCGAAGCGCGCCATCAGCGCCCCGACCTGCGCGCCGGCGAGGCGGTCGGCGTAGTAGACCATCTGCAGCGACAGCTCGATGCCGGGGGCGACCATCACGGTGAGCGGATAGTTGGTCAGCTCCTCGGCCACCACCTCGGAGATCGCGAGGCCCGGCAGCGATCCGAAGAGGGCTTCATCGAGCGGGTAGTTCTCGAACACCAGGATGTGGTCGAAGAGCGCCGTACCCGCTTCGAGGCCGCTCCATCGCTGCACCAGGTTCAGCGGCGTGTGCTGGTGGGAGAGCAGCTCCACCTGCTGGTCCTGCAGCTCGGCCAGCCAGTCGTCCAGGCGGCGCTCGGGAGCGACGCGCAGCCGCAGCGGCAGCGTGTTGATGAACACTCCGACCATCGATTCCACACCCGGCAGTTCCGCCGGCCGGCCCGCCAGGGTGACGCCGAAGACCACCTCGGGAGCGGCGGTCATGCGCGCCAGCAGCAGCGCCCAGGCGCCCTCCACCAAGGTGTTGAGCGTCAAGCGGCGGCGGCGCGCCAGCTCGCGCAGGGCGGCGCTCGGGCCGGCCGGCAGCCGCAGCTGGAGACGCCGCGCCGTGGCGGAGCGCGGGGCGCCGTCCTCCCGGCCCGACGCCGCGGACCGCGGATCGGGAGGCGCCAGCCAGGTGGGGCTCGAGAAGCCGCCGAGGCAGCGGCGCCAGTAGGCCTCCGCCTCCGCCAGGTCGCGGCTCTGCAGCCAGGCGAGGTACTCGCTGTACGGGCGCGGCGGCTCCAGCGCCGGCTCGCGGCCGGCGGCGAAGGCCTCGTAGCAGAGGAACAGCTCGCGCAGCAGCACACCCTGCGACCAGCCGTCGAGCAGCAGGTGGTGCCCGCTGCTGAGGAACCGGTGATCGCCCGCCGCCATCTCGAACAGCGCCAGCCGCGTCAAGGGCGGCGAGGAGAGGTCGAAGCCGCGCTCGCGGTCGGCGGCGCCGTAGCGCTGCAAGCGGTCCTCCTGGCCGCCCGCGTCCAGGCCGCGCCAGGACTCCCGCGCCGTTTCGATCTCGGCCTCCCGGAACGTCACCTGCAGCGGCTTCTCCAGCTCCTGCCAGAAAAAGCCGGTGCGCAGCATGCCGTGCCTGGCCACCAGGTGGCGCCAGGCGCGCCAGAAAGCGCCGGTGTCGAGGCGGCCGCTCAGCCGCAGGCTCAGCTGCACGCCGTAGACCCACGAATCCGGAGCCAGCAACGAGTGGAAGAGGATGCCGTGCTGCACCGGCGACAGCTCGCTCACCCGCTCGATGCGTGAGGAACCCGTGCGCCGGGCCTGCTCCAGCACCCGGTCGAGGTCGCGCTGGCTGACCCTCGCAGTGGGGAAATCCGACGGCGTGAAGCGCTCGATCGCCGCCGCCGCGAGCGCCGCGCAGTGGGCGATGAGGATGCGCAGAGAGGCCAGGAAGCCGGCGGCCAGGGCCTCGACGGTGCCCTGATGGTGACAGCTCTCGCTATAGGTCCAGAGGAACCTCAGGCGCCCGTCCGCGACGGCACCGTTGATCTCCAGCAGATAGCTGCGCCGCTGCAGCGGGCTGCGTGCCGGTCCGGGGCTCTCTGCCGCACGCGCGAACAGCGACGAGGGCGGCAGCGCGCGATCGAGGCGCCCCAGGTAGTTGAACAGCACGCCGGCGGCCGGCAGCGCGCGCAGGCGGTCGGCGAGCTCGGGGCCATCGCCGGCGCCGTGCGGCGCACCGCCGGTGCCGTAGCGGAGCAGGCCGTACCCCAAGCCGCCGCGCGGCACGGCGCGCAGCTGCTCCTTGACCGACCGCAGGCGCTCCCCCGGATCGCCCGCCACCCCGTCGAGGTCCAGCAGGACCGGATAGATCGCGGTGAACCAGCCGATCGTGCCGGCGGTGTCGATGCCCGCGAACAGGTCCGCGCGCCCGTGGCCTTCCAGGTCGACGAGCAGGCGCGGCTCGCCGGTCCAGGCGGCGAACGCCTCGGCCAGCGCGGTCAGCAGGACGTCGTCGATACGGGTACGGTAGGCAGCCGGGACCTCTTCGAGCAGCACCCGCGTCGCCTCGGCGTCGAGCTCCACCGCCACGTCGCGCGCCGAGGCGACGGTGTTGGCGGCCGCTCGGGCCGCCGTCCCCGGCAGACCGGAACCGGAGTCCACCGGCAGGGGGACCACGCCGGTGCGGGCGGGAGCCAGCCAGTACTCGGCCTCCGCCGCCGACGCCGGCAGGCGGGCCGCCGACGCCAGGTGCGCCGCCCAGAGCCGGTAGGAGACGTCTGCCGGCGGCGGCGGTAGCGCCGGCGCTGCCGCCCCGGCGTCCGTGGCGGCGCAGGCGGCCTCCAGGTCCGCCAGCAGGATGCGCCAGGAAACCCCGTCCACGATCAGATGGTGGAGGACGAGCAGCAGCTTCTGGCCGCCGCCGCCGGCCGCCTGCCCCAGCTCGAAGAGCGCCGCCCGCACCAGGGGTCCGTTCACCAGGTCCAGGCTGGCCTGCAGGCCGGCCGCCGCTTCCTCCAGCGCCGCGCGGCGGTGCGCTGCCGGCAGGATCGACAGGTCGACGGCGGCAAGGCGCGCCGGCGCCGCCGTGCCGACCTGCATCCAGCCGCCTTCGGGGCGCGGCAGGTAGCGGTAACGCAGGGCGGCGTGGCGGCGCACGACGGCGGCGACCGCGCCAGCCAGGCGGCGCGGCTCGATCCGCTCACGCAGATCGAGCAGCAGGGACTGGTTGAAGTGATGCGGCGCGGGCAGGTCGAGCTCGAAGAACCGGCGCTGCACCGGCGTCAGCAGCACCTCGCCGGCGGCAGCCTCCGGGCCTGCCGCCGCGGCGTCCGTTTCGCCGGTCGCCTCCCATTCGCCCGCGGCGTGCGCCGCGGCGGCCACCGCCGGCGCGACGTCTCCGGCCGGGGCCGCACGCGCCGCCAGCTCGGCGACCGTCTGGTGACGGAAGAGGTCGCCGATGCTCAGGTGCAGGCCGGCCTGGCGCGCCCGCGCCGCCACCTGCACCGAGAGGATGGAGTCGCCGCCGAGCGCGAAGAAGTTGTCGTGCACGCCGACCTGCTCGACGCCCAGGACCTGCGCCCAGATGGCGGCGAGGGCCGCCTCGGCGGCGGTCCGCGGCCCAACCGGCGCCGCGGCGCCGGCAACTGCCCGCGCCTCCGCCCCAGGCGGCGGTGCCGGCAGGGCGGCGCGATTGCACTTGCCGTTGGGCAACAGCGGCAGCGCCGGCAGGCAGACGTAGAAGGCAGGCACCATGTAGAGCGGCAGTCTCTCTCCCAGCCAGGCGTGCAGCTCCGCGGCGCCAAGCGCGGGTTGCCGGGCGGCGACCAGATACGCCACCAGCCGCGCCTCCCCGGGCGGATCGCGACGCACCACGACCACCGCCTCGCCCACCGCGGCATGGGTGGCGAGCGCCGCCTCGATCTCTCCCAGCTCGATGCGGAAGCCGCGGATCTTCACCTGGTGGTCGAGGCGGCCGAGGAACTCGAGAACGCCGTCGGCGCGATAGCGCGCCAGGTCGCCGGTGCGGTAGAGGCGGCCGCCGGACTCGCCGGCGCGCGCGGCGAAGGGGTCGGGGATGAAGGCTGCCGCCGTCAGCCCCGGCCGGCCCAGGTAGCCGCGCGCCAGGCACGAGCCGGCGATGCACAGCTCGCCGGAGGCTCCGACCGGCAGCTCCTGGGACACCTGGCGCGCGCTCCCGACCTCGCCGGTGAGGTAGCGGCGGTCGAGCAGGTAGAAGCGGCTGCCGGCGATCGGCCGGCCAAGCGGCACCAGCGGCGGCGGCGGGCCGGCCCCGGTGGCCGGCGGCAGGCACTCCCACTCGGAGACCGAGACGGTCGCTTCCGTCGGTCCGTAGCGCGAGAAGAGCCGCGGCGCCTCGCCGCCGCCGGCCTGGTTCCCGAAGGCGGCGAAGAACCGCTGCGGCAGGTCGCCCGGCACCCGGTCGCCGCCGGTGACCACGCGGCGCACCGCGCGGGCGCGGCACAGGTCCTCCTCGGCCAGCAGGGCCGGCAGCAGCGCCGGCGGCGCGTTCAGGTTGGTGACCTGCTGCTCGGCGGCGACCGCTGCCAGGTAGCCGGGATCCTGGCGCAGCGCCGGGTCCGTCAGCACCACCGTCGCCCCCGCCCAGAGCGGCGCGAACAGCTCGACCACCGAGACGTCGAAGGCGAGCCGGGTGCGCTGCAGCACCCGGGCGCCCGGCGCCAGGTCCGCCGCCAGCTGGAAGCGCAACCGGTTGACCACCGCGCGGTGCGGCACGACGACGCCCTTGGGCGTGCCGGTGGAGCCCGAGGTGTAGAGCACGTAGGCGGCGTTGCCGGGGTGCGGCGAGACCGCGCCGCCGGCCGCCGGGCCGGCTCCGGGAGCGCCGAGGGCTACCGGCAAAGCAGGATCGGCGAGCGCGCGGGCCAGCGGCAGGACGCGCACCGCCTCCGGCAGGCCCTCGGCGAGCCCTTCCTCGGCAAGGACCAGGCGCGTCCCCGAATCTTCCACCATCCGCGCCAGTCGCTCGCGCGGCAGCGACGGATCGAGCGGCAGGTAGGCGCCGCCGGCTCTCAGGATGGCCAGCAGGCCGGTCACCAGCGCGAACGAGGGCTCGCCGCAGACGCCGACGACCTGCTCGGGCCCCAGTCCCAGGCGGCGCAGGCGGCGCGCCAGCCGGTTCACCCGCGCCTGCAACTCGCCGTAGGTGAGCGTCTGCCAGCCGCCTCCCGCAAGCGCCCCGCCGGCGGCGCTTCCGGGCACGGCGGCGACCAGGGCCGACGACGACGGTCGCGCCGCCGCCTGGCGCTCGATCGGGAGGTGGACGAGCTCGCCCGCGGCGGCCGCCAGCGCCGCGGTGGCGTTCCACTCGGCGAGCAGCTGGTGGCGCTCCGCCGCGGCGAGCAGCGTCAGCTCGGAGAGGCGGCGGCCGGCGGCGACCGGCTCGTCCGGCCCCGCCAGCTCCTCCAGCAGCTGCCGCCAGTGGGCGCCGATCCTGGCCACCGTCGCCGCCGCGAACAGGTCGGTGCGCCAGGTCCAGGTGCCGGCAAGGCCGCCGGCCGCCGGCCGGTGGAAGGCGAGGGAGAGATCGAACTTGGCGGTGCCGCTGTCGGGATCCAGATATTCGACCGCCAGGCCCGGCAGCGCCAGCGCCGGCGGCGCCGGCTGCAGGGCGAAGACCACCTGGAAGAACGGCGTCTCGGCCAGTCCGCGCTGCGGCGCCAGCTCGCCGACCAGCTTGTCGAAGGGGACGTCCTGGTGGGCATAGGCGGCCAGCGCCGTCTGCCGGACGCGCGCCAGCAGCTCGCCCCAGGTGGGGTCGCCGGCCAGGTCGAGGCGCAGCACCAGGGTGTTGACGAACAGGCCGATGAGGCCCTGCACCTCCGGCCGATCGCGGTTCGCCACCGGCGTGCCGACCGCCACGTCGCTCTGGCCGCTGTAGCGGTAGAGCAGGGCGTCGAAGGCCGCGAGCAGCGTCATGAAGAGGGTGACGCCATGGCGCCGCGCGACTCCCGACAGCGCTCCGGCGAGAGCGTCCGGCAGGCCCATGGCGCGGCGCGCGCCGCGGTCGCTCGCCACCGCCGGGCGCGCCCGGTCGAGCGGCAGGTCGAGCGGCGCCGGCTCGCCGCGGCCGCCCGCGAGCTGCTCGCGCCACCAGTCCAGCTCGGCCGCGAGGCCGGCGCCGCTCGCCCATTGCCGCTGCCAGTGCGCGAAGTCGGCGTACTGGATCGGCAGCTCCGGCAGGGCCCCGGGCGGCGGCGCGTTGCCGCTCACGCCGGCGGTGTAGAACACCGAAAGCTCGCGCGCCAGCACCTCCAGCGAGCCGCCGTCGCTGACCGTGTGATGCAGGTTGAGCAGCAGCAGGTGCCGCTCCTCCCCGGCGGACCTGGCGCCGACACCGGCGGCGCCGGCGGTGTCGGCGCCGCCGGTGCCGGCCAACCGCAGCAGCGCGGCGCGCAGCAGCGGGCCGGCGGCCAGATCGAAGGGACGGCGGGCCTCCTCGGTCACCAGGCGCGCCGCCACCTGCTCGGCGCGGGCGGGCGGCAGGGCGGCGAGATCGACCACCGGCAGCGCCGGGGGCGGCGAGGACGCGGCGACGGCGTGCGCCACCACCTGGCCGTCGGGGTGGGCGGCAAAGCGCGTCCGCAGCACCTCGTGGCGCCGGCGGATCTCGCCCAGGCTGGCCGCCAGCGCCGCCACCTCCAGGCGTCCGGTGAGACGCATGGCTCGCGGCTCGTTGTAGGCGGCGCTGCCGGGGTCAAGCTGATCCAGGAACCACAGCCTCTCCTGGGCAAACGACAAAGGGAGCTCCGCTGCCGCGTCCGGCGGGCGCGGCAGGCGGGCGATGGGCGCCGCCGGCGGCCGGCCCGCCCGCCCCAGGCTCTCCACCTCGCGCGCCAGGTCCTCCAGGCGCGACAGCTGCAGCAGGCGCGGCAGCGCCACCTCGACCCCCAGGAGGTCGCGCAGCCGCCCCGCCAACCGCACCGCCAGCAGCGAGTGGCCGCCCAGCCGGAAGAAGTCGTCGTCGACCGACACCGCCGCCGCGTCGATCTCCAGCACCTCGGCCCAGAGACCTGCCACCAGCTCCTCGGCGGGGGTGCGCGGCGCGACGCGATCGCCGGCCGCCACGGCGGTGCCGGCCGCCGCTGCCGCCTGCACCGGCGGCGCCAGGCGGTCGGGAGCGGGCAGGGCGCGGCGATCGACCTTGCCGCTGGGACCGAGCGGCAGGCGATCCAGCCAGACGAGATCGGCGGGCACCATGTACTCCGGCAGCGACCGGCGCACCAGGTCGCGCAGGTCCGCGAGAGCGGCCGGAGCCGCCCCGGCGCGCGCCACCAGGTAGGCCACCAGCCGCCGGCCGGCGCCCTCGCCGAGCACCGTCGCCACCGCCTGCCCCACGGCAGGATGGCGCAGCAGCGCCGATTCGATCTCGCCCAGCTCGATGCGATGGCCGCGCACCTTCACCTGGTGGTCGAGGCGGCCCAGGAACTCCAGATCGCCGTCCGGCAGCCGGCGGACCAGGTCGCCGGTGCGGTAGAGCCGCGCCCCCGGCTCGGCGCTCCAGGGATCGGGCAGGAACCGCTCCGCGGTCAGCTCCGGCCGCCGCCAGTAGCCGCGCGCCACGCCGGCGCCACCGATCAGCAGCTCGCCGGCCACGCCCAGCGGCGCCGGCTCGCCGCGGCGGTCGACCACGCGCAGCAGCGTGTTGGCGATCGGCCGGCCGAGGCCGACGACCCCGCCGCCGCCGGCCGCGCCGTCCACCGGGCGGGTCGCCGACCAGATCGCGGTCTCCGTCGGCCCGTACATGTTCCACAGCTCGGCGCCGCGGCCGAGCAGCTCCGCGGCCAGCTCCCGCGGCAGCGCCTCACCGCCGCACAGCGCCTTGAACGCGCCGCGGGCGCTCCAGCCGGCATCGAGCAGCAGCCGCCAGGTCGCCGGCGTGGCCTGCATCGCCGTCACTCCCGCGGCGGCGAGACGCGCCGCCAGCCGCCGTCCGTCGGCGCCCTCGTCGCGGTCCACCACCTCCACCCGCCCGCCGACGGCCAGCGGCAGGTAGATCTCCAGGCCGGCGATGTCGAAGCTGAGGGTGGTCAGCGCGGTGACCACGTCGCCGGCACCCAGACCCGGCCGCAGCGCCATCGAGCGCAGGAAGTTCACCACCGCCCGGTGCGGCAGGCCGACCCCCTTCGGCCGGCCGGTCGAGCCCGAGGTGTAGATCAGGTAGGCCAGCGACTCCGCGCCGGCGCCCGGAGCGTCCCGCCCGAGCGGCGCGGCATCCTCGGCCGCGATCCATTCGACCTCCCGGTCCAGACAGACGACGTAGCGCTCCGCGGCGGCGGCGTCTCCCAGCCGCTCGAGCCAGCGCTCCTCGGTGACCAGCACCTCGACCGCGCCGTCGTCGAGCATCGACGCCAGCCGCTCCGGCGGGTGGCCGGGATCGAGCGGCACGTAGGCGCCGCCGGCCTTCAGGATGGCGAGCAGGGCCACCACCATCTCCGGCGACCGGCCGACGCAGAGCCCCACCCGCGCTTCCGCGCCGACGCCCAGCCGCCACAGGTAGCGGGCCAGCCGGTTGGCCCGCGCCTCCAACTCGCCGTAGGTGAGCGAGGCGCCCTGTCCCGCCACCGCCGCCGCGCTCGGCCGGAGCGCCGCCTGGCGCTCGAACAGCTCGTGGATCCGCTCGTCCGCGGCGCACCGGGTGGCCGGCGGCCGACCACCGGCCACCGGGCCAGGGCTGTCCCATGCGGCAACGGTGTCGTTCCACTCGACCGTCAGCTGGTGGCTCTCCGCGCGGGAGAGCAGCGGCAGGGCCGAGATGGGCACGGCGCTTTCACCGCCGTTGCGGGCCGCCCCGCCGGCGCCGCCGGCTGTGTCCTCAGGGTGCGCAAGATGGGTCAGCAGGTTGGCCAGCTGCCCCAGCAGCCGCCCGGCGGTGGCGCCGTCGAACAGGTCGCTGTTGAACTGCAACGAGGCGGCGAGGCCACCGTCCATCGCCGCCATCAGCAGCGTCAGGTCGAGCTGAGCCGCGCGCCGTGGCAAGCGGACCGATTCGAGCCGCAGGCCGCCGAGGTCGAGGCGCGACCCGGCCTCGCCGAGCGCGAAGCCGCCCAGTCCGCGCTCGCCCGCGCGCGCCTCCCGGTAGAGGGTGAACATCGCCTGGAAGACCGGCGAGCGGCTGGCGTCGCGCCGCGCCCCCAGGTGCTCGGCCAGCAGCGCGAACGGGTAATCCTGATGGGCGAAGGCCCCGATCGCCGCCTCCCGCACGCGGCCGAGCAGCTCCGGAAAGCTGGGCTCGCCCGCGAGGTCGCCGCGGATCACCACCGGGTTGACGAAATAGCCGACCACGCCGGCCAGCTCCGGCGCGCCGCGGCCGGCGGTCGGCGTTCCGACCAGCAGCTGGTCCTGGCCGCTGTGGCGATGGAGCACCACCAGGAAGGCGGCCAGCAGGGTCATGAACGGCGTCGCTCCGGCGGCGGCGCCCGCGGCCAGCACCGCGGTCGCCGCGCCGGGATCGAGGCGCATGCCGCGGGCATCGCCGCGAAAGGTCTGCCGTGGCGGCCGCGGGCGGTCGGCAGGCAGCTCCAGCGGCGGCGGATCGGCCGGCAGGGCGGCGCTCCACCAGGCTCGCAGGCTCTCTCCCCGCTGCCCCCGCAGCCGCTCCGCCTCGCGCCACACGTGGCCGGCATAGGAGGCCGGGCCCGGCCCCGGCGTCGCCGGCGACGGCAGCGGCCGGCCGGCGTAGAGCTCGCCGAGCTCGGCGAGCAGCACGCCGAGCGACCAGAAGTCCGCCACGATGTGATGCACCGCCAGCACCACGACGTGCCCGCCCGGTCGCCGCCAGACCGCGATGCGCAGCAGCGGCCCGCGCTCGAGGTCGAAGGGTCGATGCGCCTCCTCGACCATCCGCGCCTCGAGCGCCGCCGCGCTCCACGCCGTCGCATCCTCCTCGACGAGCTCCCAGGCGCCGGCCGGGTGCACGAGCTGCATCGGCACTTCGCCGTCCAGCTCGAAGGTCGTGCGCAGGGCACCGTGCCGCGCCACCAGAGAGGTGATCGCCGCGCGCAGCGCCCCGACGTCGAGCTCCGGACCGGCGCGCGCGGCACCGGCGATGATGTAGGCGGCGTTGCCGGGCGCCATGCGGTCGAGCAGCCAGATGGCGCGCTGGCCCCAGGAGAGTGCGCCGTGGCCGGACGGCACCGCCGCGGCCGCCGCCGCGGGGGACTCGATCACCGGCGGCGACGCCGCTGCCAGCAAGCCCGCGACCTGCTCGACGAGCTCCGCCAGGGTGGGCCCCTGCAGCAGGCTGGCCAGCGGCACCTCCACCCCCAGGTCCGACTCGATGGCGCCGGCCAGCTCGATCGCCGAGAGCGAATCGAGGCCGAAAGCGATCAGCGACCGCTCGTCGGACAGCCGCGACGGCTCGAGGTCGAGGGCCGCGGCCGCAGCCAGGCGCACCGCGGCCAGCACCTCGTCGGCCGGCAGCCCACCCGCCGGCCGCGGGATCGCCGGCGGCTCCGAGGGCTGCGGCGGCGGCTCCGGCCAACCTCCCCAGTCTTCGGACATCGCCGCGCCAGATCAGGCTTTGAGCTGCGAGGCGGGGTCCAGCCGCGCGGCGCGCCGAGAGGGAAGCATGCAGGTCACCGCGCCGATGCCGAGCAGCACGACGAGCGCCGCCGAGAGCGCGAGCGGATCCGTCGGCTCGACGCCGAACAGCAGGCCGGCAAGCAGGCGGGTGAGCGCGTACGCCGCCACCAGGCCGCAGGCCAGGCCGGCGAGCACCGGCCCCATGGCGCGGCGGAACAGCAGCGACCGCACGCTGCCGCCATCGGCGCCCAGGGCCATGCGGATGGCGACCTCCTTGAGCCGCTCGCCCACCGCAAAGGACACGGCGGCGCCGATGCCGATGGCGGTGATCACCAGGGCGAGGGCGGCAAACAGCGACAGCAGGAGGGTGGTGAGGCGGGTCGGCGCCAGCGCCGAGCTGTAGACCTCTTCCAGGGTCTCCACGTCCGCCACCGGTTGCTCCGGATCGATGGCCGCCACCTTGGCGCGCAGATCGGCGAGGAAGGCGGCCGGCTCGCTGCGGGTGCGCACGAAGATCTGCGATCCCGGTCCCGGCAGCTGCTGGAAGGGCACGTACACCGACGACCGGGTCTGCCCGGAGAGGCCGTGCTGGCGCACGTCGGCAACGACCCCGACCACCGTCCGCCATCCCGTCCGCTTCGGCATGTCGAAGGCGATGCGCCGGCCCACCGCGCTGCGGTTGGGCCACCACTGGCGGGCCAGCTCGCGGTTGACGATCGCCACCTCGGGCGACTTCGCATCGTCCTGGCTGGTGAAGCCCCGCCCTTCGAGCAGCGGCACGCCCAGGGTCCGCAGGTAGTCTTCGCTCGCCACATGGAGCTCCGCCCGCGGCGGCGGCTGACCCGCCGGCGTGGGCTGCCCCTCGACGCGGTAGGTGGGCGTCAGCACGTCCGTCCCCTCCAGCGGCACGTCGCTGGAAACCGCCGCGGCGACCACCGCCGGATCGGCGGCGAGCTGCTGCAGCAGCGGCTGATAGAAGCCGGCGACCTGGGGGCCGCTGGCGTACTTGGTGAACGGCAGGTCGATCATCGCGGTCAGCACCCGCTCCGGGCGGAAGCCGGGATCGACGGCGACCAGCCGCACCAGGCTGCGCACCATCAGGCCGGCGCCGATGAGCAGGACCAGCGACACCGCCACCTGCGCCGCCACCATCAGGTCGCGGAAGCGCCGCTTGGCGGCGGTGGCCGTCGAGCGACCGGCTCCCTCCCGCAGAGCGGTCGCCAGGTTGTGACGCAGGGCCTGCACGATGGGCAGCCAGCCCGAGGCCAGCCCGGCGGCGAGCGAGACCGCGAGCGAGAAGAGCAGGACCAGGCCGTCGACGCGGATCTCGTCGGCGCGCGGCGTGAAGCGGTGGGCAAAGGCCACGAAGACGCCGAGGCCGAAGTACGCCAGCAGGCATCCCAGCACGCCGCCCAGCAGCGCCGTCAGCACGCTCTCGGTCAGCAGCTGCCGCATCAGCTGGGCGCGGCTGGCGCCGAGCGCGGCGCGCACCACCACTTCCTTCTCCCGGCTCAACAGCCGGGCGAAGGTGAGGTTGGCGGCGTTGGCGCAGGCCAGCAGCAGCACCAGGCCGACGGTGCCGAAGAGGATCCAGAGCGTCGGCCGGAAACCGCCCACCAGCTGCTCGCGCACCGGCATCACCGTCACCGTCATGCCGGCGACCGCCGCGGCCGGGTACTCGCGCTGCAAGCGGGCGTTGATGGTGCCGATGTCTGCCTGCGCCTGGCTAACGGTGACCCCCGGCTTCAGCTGGCCGAAGAGGCTCACCATGCGAAAGGTGCGGCTGGCGATGGTCGACTCCGCGGAGCGGAACGGACACGACGAGGTGGGCATGAAGACGCGCGCCTTGTCGGGATACTCGGGCAGCGGCGGCAGCACGCCGATGACCAGGATCGGTTTGTCGTTCATGCGCAGCCGCCGGCCGACGATGCCCGGATCGCGGCCGAAGCGGTCGCGCCAGTAGTCATAGGACAGCAGCAGCACCGGATCGGCGCCGTGGCGCTCGTCGTCGGGTCGGAAGTCGCGCCCGAGGATCGGTTTGACACCGAAAGCGCGGAAGAAGTTGGCCGACGTCACGCCGGTCGCCACCCGGTCCGGCTCCCCCTGGCCGATCAGGTTGAAGGCCATCGAGTGGTATTCCATGATCGTCGCCAGGGTCTGGCTCTGGGCGCGGTAGTCGCCCACCTCCGGCACCGCGAAGTCGACGTTGACCTCGGTCTGGCCGCCGGAGCGCGGCAGCAGCCGCACCAGCGAGGAGCCGTGGCTGTAGGGCAGCGGGCGCAGCAGCACGCCGCGGGCGATGCTGAAGATCGCCGTGTTGGCGCCGATGCCCAGGGCCAGGGTCAGGACGGTGACCAGCGAGTAGCCGGGATGGGCCGCGAGCTGGCGGCAGGCCAGCTTGAGATCCTGCAACATGTCCATCTCTCCTTGCCGCGCCGCACGGCGGCCGGCGGCTCCGGGCCGCGGCCACATCTCGGACCTAAACCTCGGCCAGCTGTTCCTCGACGATCTGCTTGCGGCGCTCCTCGCGCGCCGAACGGTCCCGGAAAACCTTATCGTAGTTGTGCGACAGCGCCATCGCCACGTCGCCGAGGGGGTTCTCCATCCCCGGGTTGCCGAACAGGATCTGGTTGAACCACTTGGCCTTCTGCGTGCGAGTGCCGGCGAGGTAGCGCAGGTAGAGCCGGGCGCAGCGCAGGCGGTCTCCCCAGCCCGCCCAGCGGATGTTCTTCCACATGTAGGCGAAGTTGTAGTTGCGGTAGTCGAGCCGGCAGAGGTAGAACAGGTAGACGAGCATCGAGTTGACCCGGTAATAGCGGTCCACCGCCGTGTGATACGGCTCCAGGCTGGCGATGGCTGCCTGGTCGTCGCACAGCAGCGCGTCGAGCGGATCGACCAGGGCATAGGCGCTGTTGAACGCCACCTGCAGGCCGGTCGAGAAGATCGGGTCGATGAAGCCGGCGCTGTCGCCGACGATCACCCAGTGGTCGCCGTAATTGCGCTTGGAACGGTAGGAATAGTCGCGCACGCAGCGGAACTTCTCCACCGTCTTGAGCGTCGGGTTCTTGAGGATCTCGGAGATGAAGGGGATGCCCGCGGCGTACTCGTTGAAGATCTCCTCCAGGCTCTTGGTCTGCACCTCGCGCTTCACCGTCTGCTGGGACAGCACCACCCCCAGCGACAGCGTGTCCTTGGCGATGGGGATGTACCATGCCCAGTCGCGCTCGTTGTGGTGCGTGCAGAGCTTGAAGTTGAGCTCGTCGTCGGCGTTGCTCACCTCGAAGTCGCCCTGCCAGTGGCAGAACACCGCCATCTTGTTCTCGAGCAGCGGGTCGTTGAACCAGTTGTCCTTGAGCTGGTGATTGATCAGCGCTCCCTGGCCCGAGGCGTCGACGATCCACTTGGCGGTGGCGTACTTGAGCTCCTCCGACGGGCCCTGGGAGTAGTCCTTGTACTCGACGCCGACGGCGCGCTGGCCCTCGAACACCACGCGCTTGACCAGGTGCTCCTCGCGCACGTCGACGCCATGGCGCCTGGCCGCTTCGAGCAGCACCTGATCCAGCTTGCCGCGCGCCATCTGGAAGGCCCACTTCTGCGGCTCGTCGCGGTTCTCGCGGAAGAAGAAGACCGGGAAGCTGATGTCGGGGCGCACGAACTCCAGCCCCTTCTTCTTGACGTAGTTCATCGCCGCCAGCTCGTCGTAGACCCCGAGGTCCTGGAAGACGGTGAAGCCGAACGCGGTGATCGACTCGCCGATGTGAAAGCGCGGGAACTTCTCGCGCTCCAGCAGCAGCACCTTGTGGCCGCGCTGGACGAGCTTGGTGCTGATGGTCGAGCCTGACGGCCCGCCGCCGATGACGATCGCGTCGAAGTTTTCGGTCATGCTTTCTTTCCCTTCGCTGGAAGTTCGGCTCAGGGCCGCGGAGCGCGGCTCGCCGGCGCTGGTCCGGCGGCGGCGCGCATCCCCGGCGCGGCAAGGTCCTCTTCGTCGCCGGCCGCCGTGCCGGCGAGCGCGCCGAGGATCGATTCGGTGATCTCCTGGCTGCGCGCCGGCAGCACCGACAGCACGCTGTCGCTGATGCCGTGCGAGCTCTCGCAGAAGCCCTGCAGGTAGATGCCGGGAGCGAAGGCCGGCGCGCTCCGCACGCGGTAGTCACGCTCGACCTGGTACGCTCCGGTCGCGGTGGTGAGCAGGTAGGGGGCGAGGTCGCGCAGCAAGGGATGGTGCTGCGGCCGCTCGAAGCCGGTGGCGAGCACCATGCCGTCGGCCTCCATGACCTCGGGCCGCGCCGCCACCCTGTCCCACAGCGTCGCCACGATGCCGTCGCCCTGGGGCTCCACCTCCCGGAGCTCCAGCATGGAGCGCACCTTGACCCTGGTGTCGCCGGCCACCTTGCGTTGGTACAGCGCCCGGAAGATCGAACGGATGAGCTCCAGATCGACTGCCGAGTAGTTGGTGTCGGCGTGGGCCTGTTGCAGCCCGCGGCGCTCCGCTGCCGGCAGGCCGAAGATCACGTCGGTCATCAGCGGCGAATAGAGCTCGTTGACGAACTCGCTCTCGTCGGCCGGCTTGTAGGCGAATCGCCGCATGGTCGCGGTGACGGTGGCATTGGGGTAGTTCGAGTAGAGATACTGGAAGATCTCCGCCGCGCTCTGCCCGGAGCCGACGACGATGAAGCGGTAGGGAGCCGCCTGATCCGGGAAGCAGCGCCTGGTCCGCTGCAGGAAGTCGCACGAATGGAACACCCTGTCCGTAGCGCCGATGTTTACGCCGGGCGGAATGAACGGCACGCCGCCGGTCGCCACCACCAGGTTCCGCGTCAGGTGCTCCTCCAGATGGCCGTTCTGGTTCTGCCGCGCCGCGACCCGCAGCAGGCCGACGCGGCCGTCGTCGCCGTGCACCGGCACCACCGAGACCACGTCGCGGCTGTACTGCACGCGGTGCGCCAGCTGGCCGGCCACCCAGCGGTAGTAGTGATTGAACTCCATCCGGGTGGGAAACCAGGACCGCAGGTTGACGAAATCGAGCAGCCGCCCGTGCAGGCGCAAATAGTTGAGGAAAGTGAAGCGGCTTTGCGGGTTCCGCATCGTGACCAGGTCTTTCAAGAACGTCACCTGGACTTCCGCTCCGGCCAGCAGCATGTCCGGATGCCAGTCGTAGCCCGGCTTGCGTTCCAGGAAGAGACTGCGTGGTCCGCGACGCTCCGCCGGCTGCTCCTCCAGGCAGAGCGCCAGGGCGAGGTTGGCAGGACCGAAACCGATTCCCAGGACGTCGAGAGGCTCCGCCACGGCGCCGGTCTCGAGGACCTCGCTCCTCATCCGCTGATGCATGGTTCTCAGCCTCTCCCTTCCTGCTGATGGAATTGACGGCCTATCCAATTGAATCGTGTCGTTCGCCGGCTGCCGGGAGACGGCGAAAGGCCAAATCGCGAATCTCGTTTGCGCGGCCGGCGCGGCGAGCGGCGCCGGTGCGAAACTTTGCGTCAGTTTTTCGCGCCGAGGCGACAGACGGTCGAAGGCCTCAGGCGCTCGCCAGGAACCGCCGCGTCGAGCGGCGGCCGAGGGTGAAGGCGGTGACGAGCAGGGTGAGCCCGCCAAAGATCGTGAAGACCAGCGGGATGTTCTTGCCGGCAAGATCGCCGGCGAAGCCGCCGAGCGCCATGCCCAGCGGCATCACCGCGTTGACCAGCGAGGCCCACAGCCCCAGGACGCGGCCGCGCAGCTCGTCCGGCGTGGTCGTTTGCAGCAGGACGGTCAGGTAGACGTTGATCAGGCCCAGCATGGTGCCGAGGGCGAACGCCAGCGCCAGGCTGAGATAGCGGTCGTGCACGAAGCCGACGATCAGCATCGGCAACGGCGCCACGGCGATGAGCACCATCAGCAGGCGGGCGCGCGACGAGCGCTCGACCCTGATCACCCCGGCGAGCAGGAAGCCGGCGATCGTGCCACAGCTCACCGCGGCGAGCAGGAAGCCGTACCATTCATAGCCGGCGTGCAGGTTGATGCGCACGAAGAAAGGCAGCAGCACGGAGAGCGCCATGGCGCAGGCGTTGTACGCGGCGGGGGCGACGAGGTAGGCCAGCAGGCCGGGAGTGCGGCGGATGTAGGCGAAGCCCTCGCGCACCGAGACCAGGAACTGGCGTGCGCTCTCGGCGAGGGCGACGCGCACCCGGGGAGGCGGCGGCGGCAGGCGGACCAGCGCCTCGCTGCCGGCGGCGAAGAGGAAGCTCAGGCCGTCGAAGAAGAACAGCCGCGGTGCGCCGAGCAGGCGGGCCAGCCAGCCGCCGGCGCCCTGCCCGAGGAGGCCGGCGGCCTGCGCCGAGAACATCACCAGCGAGTTGGCGGCGGTGAGCCGCTCGCCGGGAACCAGATCGGGGATCGCCGCCGCGAAGGCGGGCTGGAAGATGCCGTTGAGCAGGCCGGTGACGATGGAGGCGGTGAAGAGGGCGGCCACCAGGGTCGGGTGCGACAGCCTTCCGGACGCCATGGCGAGCGCCGTCGCCGCCATCGTCAGGCCGGCCAGCAGATCGCAACCGACCAGGATGCGGATGCGCGACCAGCGGTCGGCCAGCGCGCCGCCGAACGGCGCCAGCAGGACCGACGGCAGGACGGAAGCGCTGAGCAGCAGCCCCATGAGGCTGGCGGAGCCGGTCGCCTCCATCACCCAGAAGGCGGTGGCCAGCGAGAATGCCTGGTTGCCCAGCGAGCTCACCGTCTGCCCTTGCCAGAGCAGCAGGAAATTGCGATTGGTGAGCCTGGCCGGGGCGGTGATCTTGATATTGGCGGTGGCGACTTCGCTCACCATCGCAATATAACAACCCGCGGCGCCGGCCCGGCGGCGGCGGTCGGGCGACAGGCGTCAGCTTTCCTCCTCGATGTGACCCAATTCGTGTTCCGGCGGGCCGGGCGCGGCGCCGCCGGCCGCCGGCACTAGAATTTTCCGATGCCCGAGCGCACCGTCCACCAGCAGTTCGCGGCGCGGGCGGCGGCGGCTCCGGGCGCCGTCGCGGTCGCCGGCGGCGGCCGGGAGGCCAGCTATGCCGAGGTGGAGCGGGGGGCGGCAGCGGTGGCCGGCCGGCTGCGCGCGCTGGGCGTGGGGCCGGAGACGCTGGTCGCCGTCGCGGTCGACCGCCCGCTGGACTTGCCGGCGGCGCTGCTCGGCATCCTCGCCGCGGGGGGCGCCTATCTGCTCCTCGACCCGGCCGTCCCCCCGGGCCGGCTGGCGCAGCAGCTCGCCGCCTGCCGCCCGGCGGTCATCGTCGCGCAACGCTCTCTCGCCAGGCGTTTGCCGCCGCGCCTGCCGCCGGTGCTGTGGCTCGAGGAGGCGCTCGGCGAGGCGGCCGGCGCCGAGGCCAAGCGGCCGGAGGCCGGCGCCGAGCTGCCCGGCGCAACGTCCGACGCTTTGGCCTGCGCGCTGCCCGTTGGCGGCGGGGACGGGATGATTCGCCTCACCCACGGCAACCTGGTCGATTTCTTCGCCGCCATGGACGCCGCCGGCGGCGACGGCGGGGCCGGCGCGTGGATGGCGGCGATGGGTCTCGCGGGCGGCGCGGACGGCGGGAGCCTGGAAATGCTGTGGCGCCTCTGCCGGGGCTGTCGCGTGACGCCGAGGGGCGAGCGCGAAGGGTCCGGCGCCGCGCGGCCGGCATTCGGCCCGCCCGCGGTCGCCGGCGGCCGGGAGCGCGATCTCGACTTCAGCCTTTTCTACTTCGGCAACTACGCCGCCGGCCGGGCCGCCGACCACTACCGCCTGGTGCTCGAAGGGGCGCGGTTCGCGGACCGCCAGGGGTTCCGGGCGATCTGGACTCCGGAGCGGCACTTCCACGAATTCGGCGGCCTGTTCCCCAACCCTGCGGTGCTCGCCGCCGCGATCGCCGTCGTCACCGAGCGACTGCAGATCCGCGCCGGCAGCGTCGTGCTGCCGCTGCACGACCCGCTGCGGGTGGCCGAGGAGTGGTCCCTGGTCGACAACCTGTCCGGCGGGCGGACCGGCGTCTCCTTCGCGTCAGGGTGGCATGCCAACGACTTCGTCCTCAGGCCCGGCGCCTACGCGGACCGCCACGAGATCATGCGTCGGGGCATCGACACCGTCCGCCGGCTCTGGCGGGGCGAAGCGCTGCGGCTGCCGGGCGGCGCCGGCAACGAGGTGGAAGTGCGCATCTACCCCCGGCCGGTGCAGGCGGAGCTGCCGATCTGGGTGACGGCGGCCGGCAGCCCGGAGACTTTTCGCCTCGCCGGCGAGCTGGGGGCCGGGGTGCTCACCCATCTGCTAGGCCAGGACGCCGCCGAGATCGCCGGTAAGATCGCCGCCTATCGCGGCGCCTGGCGAGAAGCCGGCCACGGCCCCGGCGCCGGCTGGGTGACCGTCATGCTGCACGCCTACGTCGCGCCGCACCTCGCCGCCGTGCACGCGGCGGTGCGCGAACCGCTCAGCGCCTACCTGAAGACCTCCTTCGGCCTGCTCCGCTCCCTCGCCGCCAGCGTCGGTCTGGACAGCGACCCCCGCCAGCTGGGCGCCGCCGAGCTCGACCTGCTGGTCGCACGCGCTTACGACCGCTACGTCGCCTCGGGCGCGGGCCTCATCGGCACTCCCGAGAGCTGTGCCGCCACCCTCGAGCGGCTGCGCGCTGCCGGCGTCGACGAGGTGGCCTGCCTGATCGATTTCGGCGTCGGCACCGATCAGGTCCTGGCCAGCCTGCCGCACCTCGACGAGCTGCGCCGCCGCTCGCCGGCGCCTCAGAAGTAGGACTGCAACTCTCCCCGGCGCCGCACGTCCAGGGTGGCGCAGTGGAAGGCGCCGCCGAACTGGTTGAAGTTGCGGAAGCCGACCGGGATCGGCTCGAAGCCCCAGCGCCGCGCCGCACGCATGAAATCCGCGTCGTCGCGCTCCACGATCATGCGCCGCTCGTCGAGCATCAGCACATTCATGCTGACCCAGGGGCTGCACATCAGGAACGACGAGGGATGGGCGGGACGAGGAGCCTCCAGCACCTTCCAGGAGCGGAACATCTTGGGGACGCTGGCGATGCGCTCCGGGTTGATCAGCAGCTTGCCCGGCGCCAGCGGCATGAAAGAAGCGTCGATGTGCATCGGATGCCGGTCGCGGGGCGCCAGCCGGTGGATGCGGTAGCCGTCGCCGAGATGGCGCTCCAACCAGGTGATCCCGAGCTCGTTGGTGACGTGGCTGCGCTGGACGAAGAGGTCGCGGCCGCAGCGCACGAAGTCGGCCGCGTCGAAGGTCGGCTCGCTCTCGCCGACGACATAGCTCTGGCCCGCCGCTCGGGGCCGCTGCCAATCCGGATCGTAGAGCTCGTCGCGCAGCAGCGGCCGGGGTGCCGCCGACCATCTCGCTCCTAGCCGGAAATAGTCGCAGAGCAGGGACCGATAGGAGTCGATCTCGTGGTAGCGGCAGCGCCAGGCCATCGGCGCCTCGATGATCTCGTCGCCGATGACCAGCAGCAAGTCGCGCGGCATCGCCGCGTACAGCCCCGAGGCGCTCTGCCAATCGGGGGTCGCAAAGGGCCGCGAGAAATCGACCGGCTCGGGCCGGCGCACCGTGACCCCCTCGCCTTCGAGGACGTGGACCAGCTCCTCCAGCTCGCGGCTGGCGGCGGCGATCAGCTGGGCCGGGAACGGCTTGCCACCCTGCTCGGCAAAGAAGGCATGGTGCTCCTCCGGCATGGTGGCCGCCAGCGCCGGATTCCAGGTCGGGACGCAGGCGCCCTCCACGACGCCCACGATCACCTCCTCCAGCGGGTCCCACTCGTTGTGACAGCTCACCACCGGCAACGTTTCAGTCCGCGACAGGATCATCGAGCCTCCTCGCTCCGCCGGCCGCGAGCTCGCCGGCGCCCCAGGCCACTCATCCTTCGAAGTGCCGCCTGGCGGACCAAACGCGCCGCCGGCAACCGCGAGCGCCAGGTTCCGAAATGTTGCAAGTGCGCGACTTGCCGCCGGGATGCGGCGCGCATGTTCATGCGCTGGCGGCGGCGGCGGGCGACTGACAGACTGGAGCGGTGTCGCTCGATCCGGCTCGCTCGCGCTTCTTCCTATGAAAGCGCATAGCCGCGCGCCGCGTCGCGCGTCACTTCTCAGGGAGGAGTCATGACCAGCTCGAATTGGTCCACAGCATGTGGGCAGAGTCCCATGAAACGACGTTTTTCACCGGCCGGCGTGGCTCTGGCGTTGCTCATGCCGGTCGTTGGGATGGCGCTCGGCTGCGCCATGTTCGATACCGGCATGTCGGAGGCCAAGGACCTGCAGCGGGTCGGCACACCCGCCATGGCCGAGATCCAGACCATCGGCGAGACCGGATTGACGGTCAACGACGATCCGGTGATCACGCTCGACGTCGAGGTGCGGCCGGCGGATCGGCCGCCCTACCGGGCGACCATCAAGCGGCTCCTCGTCTCCCGGTTGGAGATTCCCCAGTTCCAGCCCGGCAACGTCATCCCGGTCCGCTTCGACCCGAAGGATCCTTCGCGGGTGTCCTTCGATCTGGGGCCGCCGAAGGCCGCGAAGACCGGCAACCCGTTCGCAGACAACTTTGCCCCGCAGCGGATCGCGGCGGGACTTGCCCTGGCGCCGCCGCCGGCGACGCCGGTGCTTTACCGCGGCGGCGCCGATGACGCTGCCGACAAGCGCGCCTTGATCGAGAACAACTACGTGCCGCTGGGCCTCTCCGAGTTCACCGGCGGCGCCGCCGATCCGCGCCTGGCCGCCCAGCAGGGACGGCAGCTGGGCGCCGCCGCGGTGGTGATCTACGGCGAGGTGCTGGACGTGCCCGAGGCGCCGCTGGCGCCGCTGCCGTTCCGGCCTCGGCCGCCGGGCGGCGACGGCGCGCCCGCGCGGCAGGCGGCCGACACCGCCGGCGCCCAGGCCACGATCGGGACCCTGCCACCGCGCTCCAGGACCGACCACGAGACGACCTATTGGGCCAAGAGCCAGCCGCCGGTGCTGGGTGTGATGAGCCGGCCGCTGGACGTGCAGGAGAGGGCGCGGCTGATGCGCAACGACGGCATCGTGGTCGAGCTCGTCACCAACGCCTCGCCCGCCGCGGCCGCTCACATCCAGCAGGGAGACATCATCGTCGCCATCGACGGCAAGGCGATCCTCGACCCGGCGGCGGTGCCGGCGTTCCTGCAATCGATCGCCGGCCGCAAGGTGCGCATCGACCTGCTGCGAGGCGGCACGCCGCAGGCGGTCGAGGTCCAGCTCAACCAGCTGGCGCGCTGAAACGCGACCTGCCAGGCCGGGTCTCGGAGCGCCGTGCTGCGGCGGCGATGCGGCAGCCGCATCGCCGCCGCGGGTCAAAAGGCAGTGCTGGCTACGGGCAGATATGCCCGCAGGTCTGCGTGCAGATCATCAGCCGGGTGCAGATGGAGCCGGCGGTGCCGGCGGCGCCGGCAAAGCGCAACTCCGGATCGGTGGCGTTCAGGTTCTGGACGGTCTCGCGGCTGAGGTGCAGTCTCTTGACGCTCTTCTTCATCTCGCCTTCCTCCCGGCCTTGGCAGGCCGTCATGGGAGAATGGCCCGGGCGCGGCGTCCCCGCACACGGGCCATCTCCCGTTCAATGGATAGAGTGCGTGCTAAGATTTTTAATGAGACACAAGACACAGGGCGCACGCCGGCGCCGGGCACGGAAGAATGGCTGCGGCGCCTCGGCTCGCTGCCGCTGCTGGCCCAGCCGGGCGAGCGGTGGATGTATCACGTGAGCGGCGACGTGCTCGGCGTCCTGATCGCGCGGGTGTCGGGGCAGTCCCTCGGCACGTTCCTGCGCCAGCGCATCTTCGAGCCGCTCGGCATGAGCGACACGGCATTCCACGTGCCGCCCGAAAAAATCGCTCGCTTCCCCGCGTGCTATCGCTGGAATCGCCAGACGAGCACGCTGGACCTGTACGACGGCGTGACGGACAGCGCCTGGCGGTCCGCGCCGCCGTTCGAGTCGGGCGGTGGCGGCCTGGTGGCGACGATCGACGACTACTTTGCCTTCAGCCGCATGATGCTGGCCAAGGGCCGGCACGGCCGCGAGCAGATCCTCTCACGCGCGGCGGTGGAGCTGATGACGTCGGATCAACTCACCCCGGCGCAGCGCGTGGGCAACGAGATCTTTTTCGGGACGCATCGCAGCTGGGGCTTCGGCATGGCGGTGGAGATCGAGCGCGACGAGGTCTTCCGCACTCCTGGCCGATTCGGTTGGGATGGCGGCCTCGGCACCTCGGCATACACCGATCCCGCCGAGGGAGTGATCGGCGTCCTCTTCACGCAGCGCATGATGGACTCGCCGGAACCGCCGCCGGTGTTCAGCGACTTCTGGACCCTGGCGTACGGAGCGATGGAATGACGCTCCGCTTCCACGCCGCGACATCCGCAAGCTGAATGCCCGCCCTCGCCCGAGCTCGCCGAGAGTCGCGGCGTTGCCTCGCCAGAATCGTCTGCATCACATCACTATACAGCAAACGTGCTGGATATTAGTGATGCCAACGTGTATCCTGATTGCAATTTTGATGGCCTGGCAGTCGGCGATGTGCCGATTTTGCCCGCCGATTGTTCCGGCGGTCAGGCGAGCCGTCCAGTCCGATGCTCGGCTGGCTCCAGACGGCTGCATCCTGGGCCTGTGCTGAGTGCCGGCGGAGCCGCCGACCATCGAACGTCGCCGCCGTCACGCGGCGACGCCAGCGCTTCGTAGCTGCGACGGAAGGCCGGCAGCTTGAGCGTCTGCAGGTGCTGCTGGATCACCGCGTCGCGTGCCGCCGCGCTCACGACCGGCCTCCTTGCCCGAGCAGCCAGTCGTAGTCGC
>Ga0210405_10001441_pt1 | contig 27066 bp, 24 predicted proteins | sample IncBWH11MmetaG_FD_155492 | JGI IMG/M metagenome (GOLD analysis project Ga0210405, IMG submission 155492) | Forest soil microbial communities from Barre Woods Harvard Forest LTER site, Petersham, Massachusetts, United States - Inc-BW-H-11-M | ecosystem: Environmental > Terrestrial > Soil >...
GCAAGTGGGGATCGCCATTCGGCGGTCGTTGAACGTTTGTTCCTAGCTGCTCAAAGAATCTCGGCAGTTGATTTTGCGACTTTGCCTTCCACAGTGTTACGCCTTGGGGGGGATCGGGCAGGCCTGCGACCAATTGAGGAGCTTGTTGCGCTCTAAGCTGGAAGGGGTAGCAAGCGCAAAGCAGCATCAAAACGACCATCTGAATGAGTATCCGCATTTTGACAAACCTGTGGGAGCACGCCGATTCTTTGCTCCCGCCTAAGAATCTTTTAGCTTCTAGGGCCGCGACTTTTTTGCGGGTAATGACAGTTTGTAAGTCCTAACATCAGCATTTAGGGCGCTATTAAAACGGGTTAAGATCGGGTTCTCTTGATCTCCAATGCCCTGTTTCTTCTGGTTTGGGTCAGCGGTGAGCGGAGCGAGGCTGGAATGAAGACTTTCAATTTCGATCCCGCCGATTGTGACGACGGAGTTCAGCAGAGCTGATATGCCTCGCAGTTGGCTTCTGACCCCAGAAAGATCGCCTTCGTCAATCGAAGCGTCCAGCTGATCTCTCGTCGGGGTGTTACCCAGATTTCGAACTTGGCTCAAAGTCAGCTGCAAGCCTTCGTCAACGCTGCTCAAATCTGTCGGCGTTACGTTGGAGAATATTTTGGTTAAGTAGTCGTCGTAATACTTATCCCACTGTTTTCTGAATGTATTCGGTATGGACTTTGCGCCATCGAGATGCGCGAGGAGTTCCGTTCCCTGTTGAGAGGCGGGAACAGTTTTATCTAGGAATTTACTTATGACACCTAATTCATCTGAGATCGCTTTAATCTTGACGAGTTCGGCGTCTGACTTTGCCTTTGCGGCATTTGCTTGCTCCGATGCAGCTTTACTTACGTCAGCCTTCGATGTGGTCTGCTTATCGTCCTTCTCTTTCGAGCTGTCAGTTTTAGGGAAAAGCGTCTTCACCAGGCTGGAGACTTCTGGCAAGGCTGCGGCGATGGCGTCGCGAATAAAAGTTCCCAGCTTCGTGCCCGCGCTTACGGTGGTGGAAGGCGTAGCTTGAGACGAGAGGCTGGTGGGAAACATCAGGAAAAACGCTAACGGGAGCGCGAGCGCAAACCGACGAACTGCCATAAATATACCTCCGAAGGAGTGGTGCTGGAGCAGGGCCGAGAGCAACGGTCACTCGGCGTTCATTGTATGTAAATCGAACGGTATGTCAATTCACTTCGGCGGAACGTAAAAGCAGAAGGAGCGGATCAGATCGAGCTTTCTTCTTAGCTCACCGCATTCGGATTTCGCACGCGTGGGCAAATCGTGAGTCCGATAAACGCACTAACCGGACGCTTGCCTGTGGGCTATAGATCTCCCGTATTTCGGCTTTCGAAATTAGCGGCCAAAGTTAGGAAGCGACGCGCGGGGTGGTCCCTTTTTTCCGTGCGTATACGCATACCCCTCCACACGTTGTCGGGTAGAGTTACAGGCGGGGGAAAAGTGATACACCCTGCGATCGCTTTACACGTATTCGTAGCTTTTTCGAATGCTGATGCGATGAAAGTAAGTCTGTTTGCATGAAATCGAAATAATATTCGTCATTTTTCGTATGCGCAACGTTCTCGCGAGCTAAACCCGCTGAAAACGAAGGGTTTAGTGGATCTTTATTAATCTCAAACTTCGATAGGATCTGTTTTTACGAAAGAAGATTCTATTTTCACGGATTCGCGCGAAAGTCTATAAAAGACACATATCGTTCTAATGGATTTCGCATCCCGACAACTCTCTGGCGTCAAAGTCCACGTTTCCTAGTTCTTGGCAAAATACCCAAACTTGACTTGTCCGGTAACAGCTGCCAGCTCAACCGGTCGACGCAACACTTTCTTGAAGTTTACTGGCTGGAGTTTGAAATCCTAAGGTTTTTCTTGGACGCTGGTTTAATCGCAGCGCCACTTCGTCCAACTCCGCTTGGGTGTAACCCGACAGGTCGGTTCTCTTGGGGAAATACTGCCGTAATAGACCATTGGTGTTTTCGTTCGAGCCGCGCTGCCAGGGGCTTTGCGGATCACAGAAATAAACTTTCACATCCGTGGCCATGGTGAAGGTCTTGTGCTTGGCCATCTCCAGTCCGCGATCCCAAGTCAACGAGCGGCGCAGCACTGCTGGGAGTTTACGCGCATGCCTGGTCAGTGCCGCGACCACCACCGCCGTGTCTTTGCTGGGCACTTTGAGCAGCGTTGTAAACCGCGAATGCCGCTCTACTAAAGTCACGATGTGACTGTTCTTTGAGCCACTCAGTAAATCGCCCTCCCAATGACCGGGAATGGCACGGTCCTCGATTTCTGCGGGTCTTTCCCTGATGGAGATGGCATCGGCGATTTGACCGCGCGAGTCTTTAAAGATACGAGAGTGCCGCGAGCGGCGTATGCGGCGCTTGGTTCGCAGGTGCCCGATCAGCTCTTTCTTCAGCACTCCGCGCGCTTGAATGAATAGGCTGCGGTAAATCGTTTCGTGGGACACGCGCATGCTCTCGTCACTGGGATACTCGGTCGTTAGCCATCCGGAAATCTGTTCCGGTGACCAATCCAGAATCAGTTTACTCGCAACCATCTCTCGCAGCTGTTCCTGGATCGCAAGCAGGCAGGGTTTCGGCCGCAAAGCCGACTTCCAGGCTTGGCCATCCGCTTCATTGGCGCGATATTCAGGACGGCCACCGTGGCGGGCGACCTCCCGACTCACCGTCGACGCGGCGCGGTCCAGAAGCTGGGCGATCTTACGAAGCGATGCACCGGAAGCGAGCCCGCGTGAGATGTCCTCTCGCTCAACTGCTGTGAGTACGCGCAGTGAGCGCCCACGGACTGCCGGAACAATCCCACCGTGACGCGCCACCAGACAGCGAATGGACGAATGCTCCTTGCCGAAGGCGCGCCCGATCTCATGCAGCGACTGTCCCGCCTTCCATCGGCGCCACAGCTCGCTCTTCTGCACCGTAGAAAGCCCAAACCGTTTACCTTGCCTCATGCAACACCACCTTAGAGAGCAGACTTATATCAGATGGTGTTGCATCGACCTATTGAGACCAACGCGTTAACCAGGTGCGACTGCCGAGTGGTAATCTTCAAGCTGGAAAATCTATGGCTTACATGCGGGTGCGGCGACTCAAAGTGAATCAGCTTGCCTTGCTCGTTTTGAACGCGACCCTGTTGCTAGCCGTCGGGCTTCCCGCATGTAGAAAGACGCTCGATGATGGCTGGCTTAAACTTGAGGCTGGGGCATTCTCACTTTGCGCCCCTTCTGGTTGGAAGTTCCATAAGAAGCAGGGCGTGGATTCATACGTAGGAGAATTTTCTGGTGATGGCATCGTGCTCGAATTCGACTACGGTCGATATTCCAGCGACCTGGGCGACGCCGTTGAGCCGAAGTACGTGGTAACTCAGGAAAAAGTCGATGGCCACAAATCAAAAATCGTTTACCCGCGTGCGTCAGGTCACGGGGTGACTGGCATCTATTTCTCAAAGGTCGTGGGCTCAGATAAGCTGTGTTTGTGGGGGCAAGAGCTTACCGAGTCGCAACGAGAATTAGCTCTGAAAGTATTCAGGACAATTCGCTTCCCATAGCTCTCGGACCGACTACGAGTCTTTCAACTCCTGAGTAGTCGCATTACCGGACATGTAGTTTTGGCCAAATTTCACTTGCTACGATAACCGCGTTCTATAAAAGGGGATGTCAAGAGAAAGACTTCGCCCCCGACTGGGGAGAGCGGAGAAATTCTTCGTGCCATCCAGCCCTTGCGTTGGAGTGAGTATCCGTGATTTTCCCTTTTCTGCAGATTCATCTCGTTGGCGTGACGACGTCCTTGGGCTTCTGACGTTAACAAGCAGTGTGGTTGTAAGGTGCCAACCATGGTTCTATCTGAGGCTCGAGGCCTATAGCTTTTTCTGGTTGTCCGAGGAGGCATATGGTTTACCAAGGGACTTCGTGCCGGAGCACGCTGGCCCAACGCGGTTATGGATACTCACCCTCGAACCAGAGCGCCTGAAGAACCGACGGACCACCGCTAGAGATGTAATCCAGAGATGGAAGGGTTCTCAACAGACACTCAAGCTGCTTGTTGTTTCAGATGTTCAGCGTCGAAACGCACTCCTTTCTTCCAGACCAGCAAAGCGATCGCCGCGATTTTCCGCGCCAGCGTTAGGCGCGCCATCGGTGGTTTTAGCCCTTTGGCAACGAGCGCAGCGTAGAAGTCCTGGAAAGGCCCGGCGACCGCAGCGGCCCGCATGGCCGCGCCCTTAAAGATATTTTTCAGATCGTGGTTATGGTTTTGGTTGAGCCCGCGGATGGCCAGGAGTTTCTTGGAGCGCTTGATCTGGCCTTCTACGAAGCGATACTCCCCACTGACGCTGGTCTTCAACGCCAGGCCACTGTAGGCCCAGAGCTGCCGCTTGGTGCGAAACCGGTGCGGCGTTTGCAGAAGCGCGAGCAAGAGAGCAGCACGAATCGGACCGATCGAGGGGATCTGCCGCAGCAACTTCGTGGCGTCGTGCTTTCTGCTTTCCGCCAGCAACTCTCGTCGCGCTTGCTGGTGCAAAAGCAGCAATGCGTCGAGTTGCTGGTAATACATCTCGGCCCGACGGCGCACGCCGGCCTCGGTGATTTTCTCGAGCCATGCAGCGCGATGGCGAGGTGCGTACACTTGCTGACCGCCACAGGGGATGGCCCAGCTTCGGTAGATGGCTTTCAGACGAACCATCACGCGTGTGAGATCTTTGGTGATGGTCATGTAACTGCGCGCTAGCTCCTTCATCGTTCGCAGGCCGGTGTTTTCGTGAAAGACGGGCCGCAGAAGATTCGAGCGCAGCAACTCGGCAAGCTTCCGCGAATCGACGCGATCGTTCTTGTTTCCTATCTTGAGCAGCGCATTTTTCCGCGGATCACACACCAACACCTGTGCGATACAGGGCTTGAGGAGGTCATGCAACCAAGCCGCACAGGTGCCTTCCTCGAAGGTCACATGCAAGCTGCCGCGCAGACCGCCGAGGAACTGCAGAATGGTCTCTGCTTTCGTTTCCAGAATGGACTCCATAACCAACTTCCCGGTGGAATCCAATACCGTCGCAGAGATCGTTGCCTGATGAACATCCAGCCCAATATACTTAGCGTCATTCATGGGGTGCTCCTTGTAGGCGATGATGCGAACGATCAAAACCTACTCCAAAGGGGCGCCCTTTTATAATGCGTTTATCAGGACTAAAAGCAATTCGCGAATGCGAACCACATCACTCCCTCTGCTACGACCTCAGTGCATCCGGCCTTGCAGGTCTTCGCTACGGGAGTGACCAGCGAGGGGCTTATCGGATGGGCACTTCCATCTTTTTCAGGACGTCACGGGCGTTGCCATTTTGGGGATTCAGATCGAGTGATTTCTTGTAGTTCTCAATTGCCAGCGCCTTGTCGCCTTGCTTCAAATAGGCCTCGCCGAGCGAGTCGTACACGTTTGCATCCATGGGGAACTGTTCGACGTTGAGGCGAAATATCTCCACGGCGCCTTTCGTGTCGCCGTTGCGCAGCAGCTCATAGCCCATCGAGTTTAGCTGCAAGACGCCAAAATCATACTTGTCCGGCGCGTTCTGATAGAGTTCACGGTAACGCGCGGTGGCCTCTTTCGCACCCTTCGAACGATAGCTCCCGTACAGAACCGCGCGTATGTCGACCTTCGGACACTCAACCTGCGTGCTACCCGCGCCCCACCTTCTCCACGAACAAAGCAAAGAAGCAATGAATGCGCCTCCATTGGAGCTGTTGGTCGTAATCACGATGCCGTCACCAGTGGACGGCACAATCTGATAAAAGCTTTCCCATCCGCGGTTCGATCCTCCGTGCCCGATTCCAACTCTCCCATCAAACTGGGCTGGGCGCACCGTGTAACCGAATCCGTATTGTGGTTCTGGTCCAAACGGGTCGCGGTCAGCCCACTGCGAATTCGGCGCTGGGGATTGCATCTGAGCAATACTCTGCTCCTTCACCACGCCCCGCCCTGCTGCCTCACCTGCGGGACCCCGCTGCCCCGCAGTGGCGAATTTCGCCAGATCGCGTAGCGTCGTGGTAAGGCCGGCGGCGGACAACTCGTTGTAACGCAAAATCGGAATCGCGTTTCCGAGACCATCGTATGGTGTGGCCATCACCTGCTGAAATTTCGGTGGCAGCCCATACTGACTGTTCGACATGTGAAGCGACTGAAAGATGTTCGCTCTCATGTAGTCCTGAAATGGTTCGCCAGAGACTTCCTCAACTAGGAGCTGAAGAATGGCGTAATTGGCCCCGGAATAGTGGTGACCAGACCCAGGTGCAGCCACGACTCGCACTTCACCCGTCCCGGTTTTGCCGGAAAGCGAATCCTCAATCGGAGGAAGAGCGTTCTCGGGATCCCATCCATGAAAATCATGATTCGAAATGCCGGAAGTATGGCTGAGCAGCCGCCGCACGGTGACTTGACTGTTGTCGAACGAAGAGGCAGGCAGGTGCCATCGTTTGAGATAAGAATCGACAGGGCGGTCTAGATCCACCTTGCCTTGGTCCACGAGCTGCATGACCGCCCACGCCGTGGGCGACTTCGAGATCGAGCCGACATTGAAGACTGTTTCTGCTGTGACGCGTGTCCCACTGCCCACGTTAGCGAAACCATAGCCGTGCATCCAGACGACTCTGCCTTTCTGAATCAGCGCGACCGCAGCCCCCGGTACCACATATTCCCGTAGAAGGTTAGGCGCTGCGGCGTCTACCGCTGACGTGAAAGAGTGCGTGTCTTTCGGCTTTGCGGTTGCAGTGCTAGACGGTTCACCGGACGGCTTTGCGGTCTGGCCCTTAGTGCTCGCCACTGGAAACATCGCAAGAAGAGAGAGGCACAACCAAAACACGGATATTCTCATGCTACTGAATACCGACGCCTGTCAATTTTGTTCCGCGCGATAGCTCGTCCTCCACGCGAACCGGGATCCTAACTCCTGGTTAGTTGGGTTGCCGGACATGTGGTTTTGGCCAACTTCCACTTTTCCGATAACCGCTGCGAGTAAACTGCGCGCAAGTGTTGCGCCGACCGCTTGAGCTCGCACGCATTACCGGAGATGTGAAGTAATACTTCACTTGGACGGTTACGGCTGTCGGTTTGCTTCGAATACTTTCTTGAACGCGGTTTCGGGATAACTTCCATTCAGCGGACAATACACCCGGGAATCTTAGCTGTCCTTTCCCACAACGCCATTTTCGGCTCGGGGTCGTTGGGCTGCATATACTCGATTGCGACACCCAAGCAGCTTGGCGCGGTCCCTCCAAGGTCTTGCGTCAGTATGGCGGAAAACCATCTGCTTAATCCTTTGACCCATGTTGGGGGAATCCCCGCAGATTAAACGGATTGCACAGTTTCGAATATTGTGAAGTAAGATCGTGAAACCAATTATCTGGACGGCGGGTCATGAATCCCGAACGCTGGCAGCAAATCGAGAGGCTTTACCATCTGGCCCTAGAGCAGGGTCCGGCACGGCTAGATGGCTTCCTGGCTGAAGCCTGTCAAGATGATGCCGACCTGCGCGGGGAGGTGGAATCCCTGCTCGCGCAGAGCAACTCCACCGGAGCGCTGGTCGACCAAAGAGCATGGGCCGCGACCGGCACCTTCGCAACGGCCCAAACGGCCTTGAAACCCGGCGAAACGCTGGGGCCATACCAGATTCTGGGGCTGCTGGGGACAGGCGGGATGGGAGAAGTCTACTTAGCGGAGGATACTCGGCTCGACCGCAAGGTCGCCATTAAGATTTCCCACGAGCGGTTCAGCGGGCGTTTCGAGCGTGAGGCGCGGGCGATATCCGCGCTGAACCATCCAAACATCTGCACGCTGTACGATGTCGGTCCGAACTACCTGGTGATGGAACTCGTGGAAGGGGAACTCTTGCGCGATTGGTTCAAGCGCAGGCCCGCCGCGGAGCGCATCCTAAGGATTGCCAGCCAGGTGCTTGAAGCACTCCGCGCAGCACATCGTGTGGGCATTGTACATCGCGACCTGAAGCCTCAAAATATCATGGTTCGTTTCGATGGCTATGTGAAGGTGTTGGATTTTGGTCTTGCGAAGCGGACGCCGGCTGGCGATGCAACCCAAATAGAGAGTACCGTCACAATCGAAGACATAACTGTGCCTGGCCAGGTCCTGGGGACGGTCGCCTACATGTCACCGGAACAAATCCTGGGACAAGCGGTGGATGAGCGCAGCGACTTGTTCGCATTCGGGATTATTCTCTACGAGATGCTGACCCAGCAGCACCCGTGGCCGCGCACTTCGCACGTGGATACCATGCACGCCATCCTTCACGATGACCCGAGTGACGTTGATGCCGCTTCTCTCGGCGGTGCGGCATTGGCCTCGGTGCTCCAGAAGCTTCTCCGCAAGAATCCCGCGGAGCGCTACCCATCGGCCGAAGCAACATTGGAAGCACTGACTGCTGGTGCAGCGAGGGCGTCTTCGGGCACAACAGGGTCGAGTCCGCAGAAACGCATGCTGCCGGGCAAGAACCGCGCCGTAAATGCTGAGGCCCACGAGGCATACTTGAAGGGTCGCTACTGCTGGGAGCGCAGGAATGAAGAAAATCTCTGGAAGAGCAAGGAGTACTACGAGCAAGCGATAGAAAAAGACCCTTGCTATGCTCTGGCATGGGCTGGGTTGGCAGCCTCTTACAACATGCTCGCCGCCTACGGAGCGTCGCCGCGCGCTGAGACCTACCCGCGAGCCAAGGTTGCCGCCACGAGGGCCTTGGAATTGGACAGCAAGCTCGCCGAAGCCTGGGCAACGCTCGCCAGAATCAAAACGGAATACGAATGGGACTGGGTCGGCGCCGAGGAAATGTATAAGCGAGCGATCGAGCTAAATCCGAACTATGGAACCGCACACCAGGCCTTTGCCGTGCATCTCGCGGCAGTAGGCCGGCCACTGGAAGCTGTGGCTGCGGCACAGCGGGCGCGCGAGGTTGAGCCGCTTTCCACAAGCATTAACGCCAACGTTGGATGGTTCTACTATCTCTCCCGCCAATATGACCGTGCCGAGGAGGAATGCCGCAAACTCACTGAAATGGAGCCGAACTATTCCTATGGGCACGATTTTTTGGGGTCTGTGTACCTGCAAATAGGAAAACAACAAGAAGCCATAGCCGAGATACGCCAGGCGGTCGTGCTATCGAAACGCAGCGTCATGGAATTGATGTATCTGGGGCACGCCCTCGGTGTTTCGGGCTTTCGGGACCAAGCTCAAGAAGTACTCGAGGAACTCAAAAATCTGTCTCGACGGAGGTACGTTCCGCCGGAGTATATCGCTGTGGTTTATGAGGGCTTGGGGGATGCTGACGCTACATTCCAATGGTTTGAGAAGGCCTACCAAGAACGGTCAATGCATTCTTGGGTCTACCCCGATCCGCGCCACGATCCCATCCGATCCGATTCGAGATTCAAGGAGCTGATGGGACGGATGGGGCTTCCTTAAAGTTGCATTCCTTGCTGGAATATAGGTGTCAGCGCCCGGTTAGTTACCGGAGATGTGAAGTAGAACTTCATTTGGACGGTTACGGCGTTAACCAGGACTTATTGCGCAAACTGGCGGGCTTTGGTCGTATGATGTAGGAAGTATGCGTAGAGCATCCGTTATTCGGCGTCTGGCGGTTTGGTTCTGTCTGTTGCTAGTCTTACTTGCAGCGGTTACGCCCAACGCTGCTAGCCTCCCGCTCGCCTTACTAATCATTTTCTGGTTCTTTGCCGTGAAGGTGATATTTGCTCTCCTGCCTCATGTGGACAACCAGGGTTTCCCGCTGCACGTCTTAATACTGCCTGCCTTTTCTCCCCGCCCTCCTCCAGCACTTTAGCCGAAAGGACAATCTAGCAGGTTCTTCCCGGCCTCAACCACATAACTTTGAGGGTCTTATTGGGCGATTTATGTTCGTCCGAATTTCCACGCGATTCTCGTTCCTCCTGGAGGTCCAGTGTCCTTAAATCGCAAGTGGCTAAAGGCTCTCGCGATCGCCATGATGGCAATCGGATCCTTTGGGAGTCCGATGGACCCCAGAGAAATCGAGGAACTGATGCGCACGATGAACCAGACAAGGATTGAATTCACGCTACCTAATGAAGATTACAAAGGCGACGGTGAAAAGCCTACCGATGATCATGACTAGTACCCACACTTCCGATTACGGCGTTTACCAGGACCTAGCCGAAATTTCTGTATCCCTGTAGAGTTGGCGCATGGCCAGGATAATAGGTGGGATTCTCCTCGCCGCATTCGCGGTCACGTTTATCGTAAACGGTGCTTATATGTTGATTTCTCCCCGAGCGTGGCTTCGTCTGCCTGAATGGTTTCCAACAGTGGGGACAGCATTTCGTGAAAGATACGGAACTGAGAACGCGCCGATTGGGATTCGGATGACCGGTGCGATATTTCTCGCTGGCATTGCGTGGGTCGTCTACGACTATTTCTCTCGTTGACGCACGCTGTTCAAGACGCCGAACGCTAGGTCGGCTTACCGGAAACTTGAAAATCCACATGGACGGTAACGGCGTAATCCAGGACTAAGTGCCCTCACTGTGTTCTCGACTATACTTTCTAATCGAGACGGGAGGGTAAATGATAAAACGCTGCATGCTTTGTAGCGTTCTAATTGCTCTGGCGCTGGCTGGATGCGGCCATTCACGCGAAATCGATATGGCGGCGGCTCGCAAACTGAGTGATGCATTCATGGCGGATTGGATAGCTCATCGTTCGGACTCCGCTCTCGACAAGATGGAACCCGAGTTCATCGGAATGATTAATCGTTCCGAGTTCGCACCGCAGTTGGAAAAACTATCAAATTATTGTGGCTGGCCGTTAGACGACGAATTAAAGGATGTCCAGAGTGGTTTCAAAATCTACGGAGACGGTCACAAGAATCCCACCCGCAAGTTCATTTATGCCGCCACAACCACTCAGGTTCCCAAAGGTCAATGCTATTTCTCAGTGGAGATAGCTCCCAGCAAAGGCACTCTGAAAGTTACATCGTTTGGCCCACTAAAGGTCACTTCGGGGAATCCATACTCGTAACTCGCGGTACGTGACCAACTCCTGAGAAGTTTGAATGTATAGGTCAAAGGAGGAGCGCTTGGTGTAGAAAAGCTGAACTCAGCGGATGCTGATTCAGAAACACCAAGGAGGCTCCCCCATGGAACCTAGGTATTACATCGGGCTGGATATTCACAAGCGGAAGATCAGTTATTGCGTGAAGGACAGCGGTGGCAAGGTGTACTCGGAAGGATCGCTCCCAGCCACGCGCCTGGACCTGGATGTGTGGATGAAAACGCTGCCACAGCCGTGGAGCGCGGCGATGGAAGCGACTATGTTCACGGGCTGGATCTACGATCACCTCAAGCCGCATGCAGCCGCTCTGAAGGTGGCGCACCCGCTGATGCTGCGGGCCATCGCCGCCGCGAAGAAAAAGAACGATCGTACCGACGCCAACAAGATCTGCGACTGCTTGCGGTGCGATTTTCTGCCGGAGTGCTACATGGCTCCGACGGCGATTCGCGAACGGCGGCGCACGCTGCGCTACCGCAACCTCCTGGTGCGCCAGATGGTGCAGATGAAAATCAAGATCAGCTCGCTGCTGATGGAAGCCGGGGTGAGCTATAACAAGCAACGGCTGCACAAGGCCGGCTATTTCCGTGAACTGCTGGCGACCAACCCCGATATCAATGAAGGGCTGAAACCGCTGCTGCAACAGTGTCGTGAAACGGTGGTGCGCCTACAGAAAACAGAGAGTGCCATGGTGCGCTCACTGGAACGGGATTCGTTGCTGATGGATCGCGTGGAGCGGTTGATGACCATTCCTGCCGTGGGGCCGATCACGGCGCTGACCTGGGCGCTGGAAGTGGGCGACGTGCAGCGCTTCTCTTCGATCAAAAAGGCCATCAGCTACTGCGGGTTGTGCGGGGCAGAAAAGAGTTCCGGCAGCACGGTGCAACGCACGCCGCTGTCAAAACAACGCAACAAACATCTGCAGACGACACTGATCGAAGCGGCCAAGATGGCGCCCCGAAACAGCTCGGAGCTGGCCATGCTCTATGACAGGGAAAAGCAGAAAGGTAATGCCAACCGCGCGACGCTGGCGGTGGCGCGCAAGCTCGTCGCCTACTTGGTTGCCGTGGATCGTCGGCAAAAAGAGTTCCTTACAGTAGAAAGTGAAAACCGCACCGCCGCGTAGCAGGGCGGCGAGAAATATAAGGAGGATTTCTTCGGCGCGTGGCCTGCCAGGTCTTGCCGTTAACGCGACTGGGCGAAGGAGCGCGAGCTCTGGATGCTTCTATTGATTAGTTTCGAGACTGGCAGGAGATCACAAACTCAATCTTCTGTGCAAGACCACTCGCTGGTCTGCGACAGCAAATGGAAGTCTGGTTCTATCCGAAATAGGAACCACGGCCGAGAGGCCAACGCACGCGGCGAAGAATCAGAAAAGATTTACACCCGCGCTCCTCCGTAGCGCGTCGCGAGAGCTCTTGCCCTCTTGACAAAGACCTATCATGGAAGTCGCGTGAGCGGACATGTCGTTCTGGACCAATTCCTTTTGTCGGGTCAGCATTGCGGGTTTAATGGGTCGGCCTGATTTGCCCGAGGCAGGCTTGGATGCCTTAGTCCGCTTCAAGTGAGGTAACCGCAGTCGAAAATTGCACTCGATACTTGCGCGTGAACAACGAATTTGTCAGCGGAATGAGTTCTAATTGCGACCGTTCGAGTTGACCCGCAAGAGCATGCCTGCTCCGCCCGCAATCTTTAGATTGCCGCTGTCAGAAACCAAGACGATCACGCCGATGGGGTCGGTCCGGCCAGCCTGCGCGATGCTAATGTGCTCGAGACCGTAGGTCCCGCAAGCATCGGAGGAGAATATCCACAGCGCCTGGGGATTGTCATTGCCGTCGATGGCGCCTCGACACTTTGTGCCCTCCTTAGCTCTGACTTGGCCTAAGACACCGCCATTGACCTTTTTTCCCACAATTTGATTTGGGTTCTCACCGGTTGTGACAGGTCCACCCTCACCGTAAACAACATCGCCGCCCACTTGCACTGTTGTCAACCAGCGGAATACGTCGCTCTCACCGGGACCGATCGGAGGTGTTTGAGCTTCGAGAATCCGCATGAAACCCGCGATTGCACGCAGATTAGTGGTAACGGAGATTGTCTGATGTGAAGAGACTAATTTGTCGAACTGAAGGGAGATGCGAGCTTGCGCGCCAATGCTCGCGGGGATCCGTTCGACGATGTGACCGATAACCTTACTACCCGCCCGTATCCTCACGCCTGACGACAATGGAACGTCCTGCATGATTCTACCCGTGATCACTTGACCTGGCTTGGATTTGGAGGACGAAATGGTTGAGTTCAAGCGAACAGGCAATATGGTTCCGGGCGGAACAGCAAGGCTAGCATTTGTGTTGCCTTCCGCGACCGTCGCCTCGGAGTTAACAAACGCGGACAGTCTGACAAAAGGGGAACTTGGGGCGTCCGATAGATTGCGTTGTTGAGAATTGGCAGGATGCGCCAGGAAGGATTCAGACGATAGCATCGCCAGGAAAATGGGGAGGGTTTGCGCAAAAACGTGAGTGAGAACCGCTTTCCTCATGCGCATAGTGTACTTCAACGCCGTTCATCGTGTTGTCCCATATATGTCCGCGCCTCGCGGTTTCTCGTCTGATATCCGCGGTCAATTGGCAGCGTAACCTGGTAACCCGACAAGTCCTTTCGGGGGCGATTCCACTTTTCCGATGACCGCGTTTATCAAGCATGTGGTTCGGCGGGCCTAAAAACTCTTCCAGCAAACTATAGTAGCCTGTGCCCACGGCGCTGAGAATCGTGGCACCGCGCCCGGCCAACTATTCCGGCTGGGAAAAGCATCCATTCGCCAAGGTAGCTTTAGAGGAGGACGCGATGAAATCTCGCTTCCTATTGTGCTCGGCCATTTTGTTGGTAGCGTGTGTTACCGCTGCCGCTGATGGCCTTTCGGGCCGATACTCGGGAACTATAAGTGGCAAGAAGCCGGATGGAACCGGCCCGGAAATAAATCTCTTTCTCATCCTGAACCAGCGCGGAAGCACGATGAGTTGTACAGGAGGTCTTGAATCCTTTGACCAAGGTCAGATTCCGTGTCAAGAGCCTTCGGTTGCCGGAAACGAAGTGAAGTTTGCGATGCCATGGGGCGGTGGTGTCACTTTTGACTTGCAAGCCAACGGGGACGCTTTGAACGGAACCATAAAGTCGCAGGGGGGCAACCTCGGCCTTGTTCCATTTAATAGGGTCGCGCTAAAGAAAGTAGCGGACCTTACACTATCTGATCGCGTACCTCTTCTTGTCTGGGAGGACTTTAATTCACGCAGCCCGCGTATGCTGCAACTCCGAAAAGACATAATGGATGAAAAGAGTGGAGCGATACAGGAATTCTGGAAAACCATTGAGAAGTCAGGCGCTCCAATTATTGAGCCGATGAGCGATTCCAAAGATAGTTTCCTAGTCACATTCGTCTGGAGAGGAGCCGCCGATACCAAGAACGTGCTAGTAGATTGGCCCCGATTGGCGAGTGCATTTCCAGATCAATTCCTGATGTCGCACATAGACGGAACTGACGTGTGGTTCAAGACGAGGAAAGTGCGTCGCGGCACGCGAATGTTCTACACACTCTCACCGAATGATCCTGCGGGAGAACGACCCGAGGGCAAATGGCAGCGCAGAGAACAAGCCGATCCGTTTAATTCCAAACGCGATCCAGATGATCCAAGCGTTCCGCTAGACCGGGCTCGGTCTCTCTTGGAGCTACCGGGCGCACGTCCACAGCCATGGTACGAGAAACGTCCCGGAGTGCCACGCTATTCCACGGTCGAAGAAAAAATCAAAAGTGTGCCTCTTAATGGTGAGCGCCGAGTGCTCGTGTACACGCCTCCTGGCTATTCAAAAGAGCACCCACCATACCCGACTGTCTATCTTACGGATGGAGAAGACCCGGATGGCCTTGTCTTTGCGACGTGGACATTCGAAAATCTGCTGGCCGATGAAAAGATTCCTCCTGTCGTCGTAGTCCGATTGGCGAATCCTGGCCGGCCTACAAGAGGGAGAGATTTGTCCTGCAATGATGCATTCCTTTCCTACTTGAACGACGAAGTGGTCCCATTCGTCCGCAAGAAGTACGACACGAGCCCTGATCCCTTGCAGACGGTGATAGGCGGCGACAGTCTTGGTGGTGTTACGGCTTCATGTGCTGGACTGAGGCATTCGGACACCTTCGGGCTGATCCTAAGCATGTCAGGTGCTTACTGGTATGAGCCCACAAAAGCGGAGTACGCCGAACCGAACTGGCTGGCGCGGGAATTCATTGCAACCAAGAAACTACCTCTTCGCTTCTATATGGACGCCGGGGCCTATGAAATTGACACCAACGGCTCAGGAGGCGACATCACTCTAAACAATCGACACCTGAGAGACGTTTTGAGAGCAAAAGGATACGATGTCTATTATCAGGAATTCGAGGGCGATCACGAGTTCATAAATTGGCGGGGCACGTTGGCCGACGGTCTAATCGCGCTGCTGGGCCACCAAAAGTAGTCGCTACAACATATGCGCGTTGACCGGCTTTACTTGCCTGTGTAGTCGCATTACCGGACAAATTGACCTTTAGGCTAGTTCAACTTGTAGGTAATCGCCTTTAGCTGGACGTGGCGGTTCGCCGAGTCAGGTGTTCCGGCCTCTTACTTCGGCGCCGGTGCGGGCTGGTTTTCACTTGTCGGCGGCACGATCCCCTTGAGTCGCAAATAGGTCACCATGTTTCCATAGTGCTCATCCGTGTGCGCCGTATTGATCGACAATACCGTCAGCTTCGCTAAGTTGAAGTTGAAGAGTTTCACCATCTCGCTGCCCTTTGCATCGGTCATGCTGTCGAATGCCTTGTTGCAGTACGCCACTCCGTCCTTGAGCGCAGCCACCAGGTCGGCCTTTGACGTCTTCGTTTTTTCGATATCCTTTACTGGGTTTGCTTCGCCCATAGCCTGCGAGCAGAAGGAGTACGAAGCGTCGGCCACATGGCCAACGAGCTGGCCAAACGTGCGAACCTCCGGTGTCGGTTTGAAGGAGTAGTTTGCCTCTGGCATCTTCTGCGCGGCGCCGACCACCGCTCCGCTCACAAACGAGTAAAAACCTTTTTCGCTCGCGGTAATAGGGTTCGCCGGCGCAGTAGACTGCGCAGGTGCTTTCTCTTGGCCAAGTAGAACAACGGGAACCAACATCAGTGTAGCAAACGCAAAACTAAGTCTTTTGTTCATGGACACACCTTTCGCGGAATCATGCCACATAGCGGGCGGCCAAGGGGCCTCCGAACACCCGCAATCTACTATACGCATCAAATCTCAAATTGTTTCGGTATCTCGGCGATCTCTCCCCACCGAAAATGAGCGAACGAGTTGTGTCCATCAGACTCCCGGCGACCCGTCGGCCCGCTCCGGTCGCTTTAGTCGGCTAACTCCTGGTAAGTCGCATTCCTGGACATTGTGGATCGGCCCAAATCCACTTGGACGGTAACCGCGTTAATCAGGACCTACTATATCGCGGGGAGATCAGTGAGAAGAAAATTGTCTCGCTGTACCAGTCGCGGGTGACGGCGGGATTCCCGGCGGGTGTGATCCGGAAAGAATTGTATCCGTTCGCGCATAAAGAAGTTCCGGATGTGGACGCAGCGTAGAAACCAAGGCCGCGGATACCTGCGTCCCGCACGACGGCATAACATACCGCCCACTTGTTCAGTTAACGACCCGGGCAACGCACCCCCATTCCTGCTGTCCATTGCTGACATGGACGTTATCCTAATTGCGAGTCCACGGAGAAGCCACCATGTCCACGACCATCGCTCCGCTGTCGGCAACGCCGGACAAGACTTCGATTAGCATTGTTGAGTTCAATGTTCAATTACAGACGGGGGATCTCTATAGAGCGGAGCGCACCATCTTATGGCGACAGATGCGCCTGTTTTTAGGGCTGGCACTGGGCTTGGTACTTTTGCTGACAATCGTCGCCGCAAGCCTGCTTTTGGTGGCGAGAATTGGCCTGATCAGCCTCGTTTGTCTGGCAATTTATTCAGCGCTTATGTATTTTGCCGCCCGATCGACGCTACGGACCAACCGGGTTCTCGGCGCGCCGATGAAGTACACGCTTACCGCCGGCGGCATGGCGACGAGCACGCCCACATTCCGAAACCAGCAATCTTGGGAAAATCTTCACGAGGTGATTGAAACATCGCGACTGCTGATCTTGCGGTCGTCTTCTGCACAGAAGAGCGTGATTCCCAAGCGATGTTTAACTCAGGGACAACTCGAAGCGATTCTCGCGCTCGCAAAACCACGCGCGACCGGCAGCGTGGGCATGCAAGAAAAACCGCCAATTACGAGCTCCGCGTTGCTGACGACCAAAGTTCGCATCACAGCGGAGGATCTCTACTGGGGATTTGTGACATTGCTACTTAGAAAATCCTTTTGGTATGCAGGCCAATTGGGTTTTTCTTTTGGTCTGATTTTCTTATTGCACCCGGAATTCATTTCACCGGTAGCTTTCGTAGCCATCGGGGCGATGTTCTTCCTGTACCTTGCAATTGCGCTGCATAGGGCATCCGCACGCGCGGTACGCACTAATGTGGCGTATAGAAGCGAAATCGATTACGCTTTTTGCGAATCTGGACTGGAGGCTTCTGGACCGACCTTCTTCTATCACCACGATTGGGCCAACTTTCAAGCGGTGATGGAGACTTCCAAAATGTTCCTCTTCTGCCCGTCCAATTCGCAGATGCTGGTGATTCCAAAGAGGGACCTCAGTGATATTTCAAACGTGCAGGCATTGCGCGAGATCCTGAAAAGCTGCTATCACGGAAAACTTTCGCTAAAGAGTTGAGAATTCTTCGGGGTAAGGCTATGGGCCTTCCATAGGCCTGTGAACGTGTCATTCACAGCCACACCGCTGACCACCCACCACTTCCTGTGTCGAACGTATTGCCCGATAAATTTAACTTGGACGGTTAGTCGGATTACCGGAAACTGAGCCATTACGAGGAGTTGGCTTCGAGGAATTCGAAACGGTTTCCCCAAGGATCTTCGCCAAAGAAACGGCGCGTACCCGGAAGAGAATCGTCGTCAGTGATTTTTCCGTCGCAGGGGAAGAGAAGTTTGACCGAACATAACCGCATGCTTACGATCTGTCCCCAGCCTTAGCCCGCTCAATCAAGTGGTTGGCGGGCAATCGCGGATTAGCTACCTTCCTCGCGGTTTCCACTCCCACTACGGGCAGCTTAGCCGGATCGAGAAGTCCGATCTGCACCAGCACCGTGGCTTGATCCCAATAGATATGCTCATGGGCGAGCTTTCCATCGCGAAAGTGCACAATCACCACCAGCGGACACTCCACGCGCTTTCCTGTGGGAGCAATCCCAGGAAGCATCCAGTCCATTTCCATCGTGTGCGTGAACTTAAAAATCATTTCGTCCACCAACCGCTCCGTGCCGATCGTTCGCGAGACAGGAACAATCTCCGTATCGGGAGGCATCTTGGGAATAAAGTGCTGCGAATAGAACACGCGCAACTGTTCGAGGCCCACACCGCCCGTCAACACCGGGATGTGGTTCACGTACGCATCGGAGACCATCGTCTCAAGCGTGGCCTCCGTATCTCGAGTCGCGAATTCTTCGCCGAGGTGCTTCTCCCAAAGTTCCGTGAGCGACTGCTCCGCGGGGGTTAGGCGCACTTCTGCACTCTGCTTTTCATTCATCCTGACTGCCTCTCTTCGTCGCGGATTTGCCCGTGGGTACGAGCCGCGTCATTATAATGGCAGCAGCCCGAATCAGGCGAGCCGATACCGGACTTTTTTCGCCGCGCATCGCGGTGAAGCATTTCGAACTTTTACATTGAACTCGGCATGCTTAAGTCATGCGCCTCTTGAGAACATTGATCGCGTATCCCTGCGTCTACCTCGAATAAGGATTCCACAAAAAGAGGCAATGAGAACACTTCCAGTGCCCGAAAAGTCGTCCAAGTGCCGCGACGGTTTGCTTAGACTATTTCCTCAAACGCGGCTTCGGGATCGCTTCCGTGTAGCCAACTAACCGGAAATCGGCCAGACCAGTCAATACTTGTGCGCTTATCAAAACTTGGTTCTACCTGCTGAGGAAATTAATTCGAAGAGCGCATGGGCTGCCACTATTCGTCGTTGAGATTGGAGTTTCCTAGCGTCCTGCTCGATCGTTTTGGGATGGCACTTTCAGGTGGTGGCCTTTTTCAGCGACGCTCGCGCTTTGCTGGCGATCAAGTTCAGGCCGAGCGCATCCGCCTGTTGCGCGATTTGCTCAATTTCCGCCAGCGTTGCGGGGCTGCGTCCTGGTTGCAGGTCGATTTCTGCCAGCGTGAGTTTTGCTTCGAGCAAGATCAGTTTATTCCCCATCCGTTGAGACTTGGAGATCACTTCGGTCAACAATTCGCGGGCGGCCTTTTTGTCCCCGAAAGCAGCGCGAGTGCGAGCGAGCTGCAAATTCGCGGTCAACATGGCATCCGCGTTTTGCGTTTCCGGCACCGCTTTGGCTAGTGCAGCAAGTTCGTGCTTCGTGTCGGCAAACGGCATTGCTAGCAATGCCTGCATGAGGAGGGCCCGGGCTTCGACCTGGCTGGACTGATCTTTTTTCGATGCAAAATATGCCAACGACTTGCGCAGCGTCTCCGCCGCGGCCTGCGGGTGGTTTTCTTCTATATCCAACCGGGCCAAGATAAGCGGCCTTTGTTCCGTCGCGTTCTCCTGGTTCAGTTCCTGGCTGAGCTTGAACGCCAGCTCCGCTTCTCGTCGCGATTCTTCGAAGTTTCCTTGAACGAACAGGAGCCGCGCGCGGCAGGCATGAAGAAACATGCCGTAGGTTTTGTCCTGCGTCTGCGCATTGACCTCGAAGCCTTCGTCCAGGCGTTTCTGCGCGCCCGGAACGTCTCCCTGGGAAACAAGAACATACGCCAGATTGACTAACCAAAGGTCCAGTTCTATCTTCGATTTGGTCTGGCGTTTGATGGCAATTGCCAATTCTTCGTTCTTCACGGCCTCCGTGAGATTTCCCTCGAGGGAGTACACATAGCCCAGATTGCCATACGAAGAACTAATACCCTGCTGCTCGTCCGCTTTCTGGTACAGCGCCAGCGCTTCGCCGTACTCCTTGCGCGCGCGCGAATAATCGCCCGCATTGGAGGACAACTCCCCGGCGACGGTCAGGGCCCAGTCGAGACCCGCGTCCGCCTCCATTTTTCTCAACAAGGCAATCTGCCGTTCATTGGCATTTCTTCCAGCAATCGCGTCCCCGCGCCCCCCTGCTAGCTTGGCCAAAAGCCCCCAGACCTTGGCCTCTCCTCCCACGTCCCCGATTTCCGAATAGATCTTGCGGGCTTTGTCGCAAGCGGCTACTGCCTTGGCAGGATCTCCAAGGTTGGAAAGCAGATTGCATTGAATGCTCAAGGATTCCGCGGCCAGACGGCGCGCGCCTTTTTGCGTAGCCCGAAGTTCGACGCGCTGGGCCAAAGCCAGAGCTTTCGTGCTGTCTCCCGACATAAAAGCGACGGCGGAACGGACGTGGTCGATGCGGGGATTGTCGCCGTCAGGAGGTTTGAGGCGTTGCAGGGCATCGAGAGTCGTATTCGCTTCCTGCCACTGCCCGTTGTAATACTGGCTCTTGGCGAGAGACAAGCCGTAATCAAGACTGTCGGGATAAAACGTGAAAAGGGACTTGTAAATTTCGGCCTCGCGGACTTTGTCCCCTATGGAATTTCGATATCGCGCTTCGATCGCCAGACGGTTTTCCCGCGAGAGGTTGCCCGAAAGATCCATAGCCTTCTTCGCTTCGTCTTTCGACTCGCTGTTATAGCCAAGGCTCCTCCAAGCCTCCGAGAGGGCGGCATGGGCCAAGGCATAATTGGGATCTTCACGGACGGCTCGTTCCAGCAAATCCCGCGCCCCGGCAGTGTCAAACGACTGGAGTCTTTCCATGCCTTCGGAATACAGTTTTGTGGCGAGCAAACTCGAAGACTGCGAAGCCTTGGCGCTGGCGGCATCCAGAGGGGACGCCTCTGCTACTCCTAGCTTTTGCCGCAAGCGGTCTCCGACGCGGGCAGCTACGTCGGGCAATTTGTTATCCGGGCCGGCGTCGGAGAGAGTGTAAATCGTTTCTCCTTTCGCAGTGTCTTGCACGCTCAAATCGACTCGGACCTGTCCATCCTGGTCCAGAAAGGAACCGAGGACCACATAGTCGCTGCCCAGGTTGTCCCGGACGCGAGACAACGTTTCGGGCCCTAAGGCTTGTTCGTCGGGCAAGGCCAGATCGATCTTGCCGTGAGTGACTTGTTCACTCGGAATGATGAGCAACTGTTCGCCAGCTGACAGCTGGCTTCCGAGCATCTGCGTTAGGGCGGGCGAAATCCATGCCGCGTCCGGTTTGCCAGAAAGATTTTTGAATCCCAGCAGGGCCACCGCCGGCCGGCTAGGGGAACGGGCGGAACGCAATTTCGGAGATTCCGAAAATGGACCGGCGTTGTTCCGCCGGTTGTACTTGACAATCCCAAAACCGGTGGCCATGAGAAGCGCGGCGACCGTGGCTGCCCCTAGGCCAAAGCCTATCCGATATTGACGTCGTGACTTACCGCCGCCAAGATTCGCGAGGCTGCCGTCAACCTGCCTTTGCCGGGACACCGCGGCGGGCGTATCCGCGTTACCGACGCCGTCTTGAAGCAAGTTAAAGACATGGACGCGCACCCCGTGCTTGACTTGAACTTCACCTAAGTCGTGGAGTGCGCTGGACCATATGCTGACTTCCTTGAGCACGCTCGCCAGCGCAGCCGAAACGAGTATGTGGCCCGCGTCTCCGCAATCCATCACGCGCTGTGCGATGTTGATTCCTCCGCCCGAAACATTGCGGTTCGCGTTAATGTCCGCGATGCGATAAACCGGGCCGGTGTGCAAGCCCATCCGCAATTTCAATTCCGGGTTGCCAGACAGCTTTCTCGTCAGCTCGATAGCGCACATTACGGGTGCTTCAGCGTTTCCAAAAAACACCAACGCCATCCCATCCCCAGTGGGCAGCGAAATCAGTTGTTCCTGGCTCTTTGCTCGAGTGAATTCCGAAGTGCTGGAGGTTACTTGCTGGAGCGCTTCCACCTGTTCCCGCTGGTGGTCCATCGGGAGCTTCGAGTAGCCCACAATGTCGATGAATAGAACGTGGGCAATCTCCAACTCCGAAGTGGATTTTTTATCGCTCAAGAGGTCCGTGAACTGATGTGGAATCTAAGTGGGCGAGAGTATGAAGTATTCCGTTTCGCCCGTCAATTCACAACCGGGGCGGAGCCTTGTAGCCGGATAATCGGCAATTTACCCATTACAACAAATTGCATTCAAGGAATTCCAGGCGGTTTCCCCAGGGATCTTCTGTGAAAAAGCGATGAATGCCGGGCAGCGAGTCATCTTCAGTGATATGTACGGCGTGGGCGAGCAAAGTTTCACGCAGCTTGCCGAGATCCGCGACGGCGAAAGCCGGATGCGCCTTTTTGGCGGGCTGAAACAGTGATTCGACGCCGATGTGGATCTGTTGATCGCCGCACTGGAACCAGCCGCCGCCCCGGGCGCGAAGCGTAGGCGGCTTTTCGATTTCGCGCAGCCCGAGAATCGATCCGTAAAATTCGCGAGCGGCCGATTCGCAACCCTTTGGAGCTGCCAATTGGACGTGATCGATACGAGCAATCATTGGATTTACCTCGCATTAGGACACCCTCATCTGGCGATGCAGCCCCGGCCTCAATAGCTTTCGGCAGGGAGCCCTAGGAGCGTATCACCGCCGAAGGAGAGAAAAGCCGCTGAGGCTTCGCGGTGCAATTGCTGGCACTTGCGCAAGATCGCCGTAAATTCAGGGCGCGATCGCAGCGGATCAAGCCAGGGGTCGCGCACCATCGCTGGATAGCAGAAAAAGCCGCTATCAATGGAACGCGAGAGCGTCTCCAACGCTTCATCTTCCAGACGGAAATAGCTAAGTTGGCGCGCATAATAGAAAATTCCCTCAGGGTCACGGAAGGTGGATTTCCGGATCTCAGCATTAGCCTCCAGACTCTCTTCGCGCTTACCTTCGAGTTGCGCGCGCAAAGAGGTTAGGTATAGCCATCCCAGTCGCCAAGGCTTTTCTGCTTCGCGCTGCTTCAGCAGCGCCACGGCCTCCTCCAATCGCCCAAGTCCCGTGAGTGCCACGGCTCTGCCGTAACCGTAGTCGCTGGTCGAAGTGTCCAGCGCCTTCTGATAGTCGCCCAGCATAATATATGTGTTCATCACGCTCGTGGAAATAAGCGGATCGAGACGACGCGCTTCTTTATGTGCGACGAGGGCCGCTTGCAGCAGTCCGCAGTATCTAAAGACGTGGCCAAGACCTGCGAAGAGTTCGGCATCGCTTCTCCGATGCTTGGCGCGATCGAGCAAGCGCTTCATGGCTGCCAGTGCGCGGCCCTGATCGACTTGAAGATGCGTGTATAGATTGTGCGCAAGCGTGAGATTTGGGTTCAGGCGCAAAGCGGTTTGAAATGCCTCGTCCGCAGCCCGCAAGCCTTCCAGAGAGCCCAAGGTGTATTTGTCCAGCAGCCAACGCGCGCGCCCAAGTCTGACCCATGCCGGAGCGTAAGACTCGTCGAGGCTCACGCAGCGTTCATACATTTGAATGGCCGCGGGAAGATCATTCCACTGCCGGCTGAACTCGTTGGCCTGAAGGTAAAGCTGATAAACGGTCGGGCTGGCCGGGCGGTCTAGTTGGAGAGATTCGTGTTCCTGCACGCTTAGCGATGGGAGGACGGATTCAATGACGCGGCGGACCAGGTCATCGTGAAGTTCGAGCAGTTCCCTGATCGTTGCTTGAGAGGAGTGTGACCAGATCAACGTGCCGCTGGGAACTTCGGTCAGCTGCGTGGTGATCCGGAGCTGTTCACCAATATTGAGGAGCGCGCCCGACAGAACTATATCGACCTCTGCCTCCTTTGCGATTTGCTGCAAATTGACAGCGCCGCCCGCGTATCGCGAAGCTACCACCGAAGAGCGAACGACAAGGTTTTCGAGGCCTGCAAGGGAGACTGTAATTGCTTCCGGCAAACTGTAAGCCAGGAAATCGATGTCTTCATTTGGGCGCAAGATGCGGAAAGGCAGGACGATGATCCTTCGCAGTGTCCGCGCGCAAGCGGCTGTCTCAATACCGTCCATCAAGAGCGTGGCACGGATTTCGGCGGCCATCGTCTCGGCGTTTGCGTAACGGTCTTCGCGGTCGCGAGCGAGCGCGCGATGAATGATCCGGCCCATCGCGGAAATAGCAACCGACCCGCTGAGTGCAGCTGGCGAACCTTGAAGGACAGAGTGAGCAATCTCAGCGAACGAATTGCCCGGGAACGGCGGCCGGCCCGTCAGCATTTCAAAGAAGATGGCGCCCATCGAATAAAGATCGGAGCGGGCGTCGACCGGCTGCCCGCGAAATTGTTCGGGAGAAGCGTACCTGGGAGTGCCAAGAAAGACTCCCGGCATTGTGCCCTCCGGAAGCGTTGCCTCGGCATCTTGTGGCGTAGCCGCCGGTTTACACTTGGCAATTCCAAAATCGAGGAGCTTTGTCCCGCTGGAAGAGAGAACGATGTTAGCGGGCTTCAAATCGCGGTGAACAATTCCCGCTTTGTGGAAGGCCTCTAGCGCGGACAAAACGGAGAGGACAATCTGGGCGGCTTCCCGCGGCGGAAGAGCACCTCGCTCGATTCGAACCGCCAGCGACTCTCCTTCGATGAATTCCATGACGATAACGAGCCGGTTTTGGTCCTCGGCTATGTCGTAAATGCGGCAAGCATTTGGGTGCGCCACTTGTGCCGCCGTGCGGGCCTCTTGCAGAAAACGGTTACGCAAATCGCCACTCGAACTGGGCTCGCGAACTACTTTGAGGGCGACGACGCGATCGAGTCGCTCGTCGTGCGCTTTGTACACGATTCCCATACCGCCTTCGCCGACTTGCGAGAGGACGCGGTAAGGGCCAATACAGGCTGGAATTTCAGACATCGACCGATCACACCTTTTAGTTGTAAGGATACCGGACTCGATTCGCCCGCGCCACAGCCCCGCGCCATAGGAAGGACACGGGATTCGCTCCTCGCGCTGGAGGATATCCCCTGCGTTACTCTATTTCAGCGTTTGCTTGACGTGTTCCTGACTCGCGGTTACGCTTCCGACTCAGGATTGGTGCCCCAGAAGTTCAGCGAATCGGTTGACGAACAGGTACTCGTGGCAGACACACCTCTGCAGATTACAGGTCGCGACGAAGACAAGACGGAACCGCAAATCTCCGTAATCGGAGCGGTGGTCTACGCGCTGAAAAGCGCCGTGGCGGATGTGCAGGACTACGCCATGCTCTGCGGCCGCACGTTCGTCAGTCTGGTCACCCCTCCGTACTATCTTCAGGACATTTTGCAGCAAATGGACAGCATCGGCGCTGGCTCCCTCCCCATCATTTTGCTTTCTGGCTTTTTTATTGGCGCGGTCATGGTGTTGCAGACGGGGGCGCAGTTCACTCGCTTCGGCCAGACCTCGCTGACCGGCGATGTCGTGGCCATCGCGCTAGTGCGAGAGTTGGGGCCTTCGCTTACCGGATTGCTGGTGACAGGCCGTTGCGCTACGGGCATCGCTTCCGAGCTTGGCTCCATGCTGGTTACCGAACAAGTGGATGCCATGCGCGCGATGGGGACGAATCCCATCCGCAAGCTGGTTGCACCGAGGGTGATTGCGACCCTGCTCACGCTGCCGCTGCTGACGGCCATGACCGATTTTATGGGCTTGCTCGGCGGCTGTGTGGCGTCGGTTTTTTCGCTGCGCCTCACTGCGGTCGAGTTTTGGCGCCGCGCCATCGATGCTCTGGACTTTGCGGATTTGATGCAAGGGTTCACCAAACCGTTCTTTTTCGCCTTCATTCTTGCAACTATTGGCTGTTACAAAGGGCTGACGGTTCGCGGAGGCACGCAGGGGGTGGGCCGCGCCACCACCCAAGCGGCGGTGCTCTCTTCCGTCATGATTATCGTGGCCGACGCGTTTCTCACGAAAGTGGCTTTGTACTTCGCGGACAAACTTTTTTAGTACCTTTTCGGGCTCCATCCTTCTTCCGTATGCGTAAATTGTTTCGTACCCTTGCAATACCAGAATTGCCGCTATAATGGCGGCCACACGCCCGATGCCAACCGCCGTCACAGCAAGGCCAGACTCCAGTCCAACCATCCGATTTGATAGGGTCCGCATCGGTTTCGAGGGAAGAGATATTCTCCGCGAAGTTTCGTTTCAGGTGTGGGAGCGCGAGACGCTGGTTTTGTTAGGTGAAACAGGGATGGGCAAGACGCTGTCGCTCAAACTCGCTGCGGGGCTCTTGCGGCCTTCCGCCGGTGACATCCAGGTGCTCGGCAAGGAAGTATCCCACATGGCGGAGAGAGATTTGCTGGCCTTCCGCCGCCAGATTGGCTTCGTGTTTCAAGAGGGCGCGCTATTCGATTCCATGACGGTCGGGGAAAACGTAGCCTACCGCTTGCTCGAAGATAGAGTGAAGGGCGATGAGGTCGAGCTGCGCGTGCGCGAAGTGCTGCGCTTTGTCGAGTTGGAGCACACGCTGGACCTGTTTCCGTCCGAGCTCTCCGGAGGAATGCGGCGGCGCGTGTCCATCGCGCGAGCGCTGATCAACCAGCCGCCTATCGTGCTCTATGATTCGCCGACGGCAGGCCTCGATCCGGTCACTTCGCAAACGATCATCACGCTTATTCTTCGGCTGCGCGATGTTTTCGGCGTGACGGCACTCCTCGCTACGCAGCGGCTGCAGGATGGCTTCGCGCTAGCGAACTTTCGTTTCGACGCCGCATCCAAACGGGTTGTGCACAGCGTGTCTAACGGAAATGCCGCGGGCGCGGCCAAGATGGCGGCGACTCGTTTTCTGGTTCTGCGCGATGGTGGAGTTT
>Ga0210405_10001442_pt1 | contig 27046 bp, 17 predicted proteins | sample IncBWH11MmetaG_FD_155492 | JGI IMG/M metagenome (GOLD analysis project Ga0210405, IMG submission 155492) | Forest soil microbial communities from Barre Woods Harvard Forest LTER site, Petersham, Massachusetts, United States - Inc-BW-H-11-M | ecosystem: Environmental > Terrestrial > Soil >...
ATCAGGTAATCGATCTCCGCGAAGCGCCACATAAGATTCTTGGTCAGGGCGACGTCCACGCCGCCGCCAGCCGCCAGCGCGAACGCGCTTTGGCTTGCAGCGCCAGTCATCGGCGGACCAGCATGAGCGCCACCCAACAGGAATTCCGCGAAGGGAATGAAGTAGTCGAATTTGCGCAGGTTCAGGCGAGGACCTAGCAGATAGGTCGTGATACCGCCGTGGCTCGAGACGCCGTTAACGTTTCGGTTGTAGCTCATTCCTCCAAGCTCTTCGGTGAGCCCTATCCATCGAGAGGGGTTCCAGGTGAAAGACCCCGAACCGCCGTAATTGCTAAACGAGTCGAATCCGCCGCCCGGATTGAAGCTCACGTAGTCGAACATGCCTGCGATTTCGTAGCGGGCAACAATTTTTGCTGGAGGCGTGTCGTCGTTCGACTTGGCGCCGGCCGGAAAGGGCTTTGGCCGCGGAGGCTCCGGAAGCGCGAAAAGATTTCGCGAAGCAGGCCTGATATCTCCCGCATTCGTATTAGCGGAACTCTTCTCCGCTGTTGCTGCCGCCGCGCCGTCGCCATTCTGCTGGGCCTGTTGGGCGCACACCGGCAAAACCAATAGAGCGCTAACCGCTACTGCCGCACACCACTTGCGCATGATTCTTCTCCCTAAGTTGTCTGTTTCGGAGCCCCAAGTTTCGAGACCAAAGTCGCGTTTATCCCCGGTGCGGCAACGTCTGTGGCGCTGCCACAAACTCGCATGGACCCATTGCGGCAAACTATCTGCCATTAGCCACCGTACCGCCGATGCCTTCTCCCTTCTCTTTCTTAACACCGGGAGAGAATTCAAGAGGTCACAGGACGCGGTGGCGTAAGCCTATTCTAGATTTCCCATGGTCTGCAAGTCTTTCCTTTCCCGCGCCGGATGGCGGGGGGAATTCGCGCGGGCTGCCGAGGAAGGAGATTGCTGGGAATTCCCTCTTGGACTTATCCCGTTGCCGGGCGCGAAGGTAAGCTTTTGTTCGGAATGCCGGACGGAGGTTTGCTTGCGGTAAGTATCTAGTGAGTTATAAAACATTGTGCTAGGATGCCGCCACTTGCTGTGGTGAATCCAGCTCTCGCGGAGTTCTTGAAACCTGGGAAAGCCGCCTTTGGATGCATCGCCCCTCTTGCCCGGCCTGCTGTCCCGCGGGTAGAACGGCCCCACAGAAGTGTAAGTAGGGTCTGCTGCGTGGGCGGATTATGAAAACAAAAAAATTGTGTCTGCAGGATTCGTTTTTAGGGCTGGCCTTCTTGGCTGGAGTTTTGTGCTTGGCTCCCGGAGCGAGGTGCCAGGAGAAGCAAGCGCCTGCGGGTGACGCTGGACCTTCCGACAAGTTCCCCGCCGCGAAAGCCAAAGCGCAGCCGCCAAGGGCAGCGCAACGCAGCGCCGACGCGTCCGTTGATAACGAAGCGCAAGACAAACAGGGGGAAAAGGAAAAAGACAGCCCTGAGGCTATTCGTAAGCGTGAAGAATGGTTTTACAAACAGCGCGCTTCTGTCCATGGGCGCATTCCATCCGGCGCGCGGCTCAAAGCGTTTCAACACATGCAGCGAATGATGGCGGCCGAGGGGAAACTCGCGCAGCGCCCGGATGGTTCTTTCGTCGAAGCGATGCCGCAGAGCGGGAACGCTTCGACTCCAGCGTGGTCGTCGATTGGGCCGACGCCGACGACCGGTGGTGTGTTTAGCCCCGTCACTGGGAGAATCACGACCATCGCTGTCGATCCCAGCGATACCACCGGAAACACGGTGCTCATTGGCGGAGCGCAAGGCGGAATTTGGCGTTCGACAGACGCAGGCGTGACGTGGACAGCCGTAGGCGATCAGAACGCCTCGCTGGCGATGGGTTCCATCGCGTTTGCGCCCTCGAGCCCGACCACCGTTTATGCCGGCACCGGCGAACAAGCCTCGATCGGCTTTGACATTTATTATGGTGCTGGTGTGCTGAAGTCCACCGACTCAGGGAAAACATGGACGCAGACGTGTACCGTCGCAGGACCAACGTGCCCTTTCATAGGTCCGTATCTGGACTCTCTCAATCCCGGCTTCGGGTTCTTTAATTTCGGTGGCGCCCGCATCAGTTACATAGCGGTGAATCCGAGCAACCCGAAACTGGTCCTGGCCGCCGCACAACTGGGAATCGAGGGGCCGACCGAAGGCATTTATTGTTCAAGCGACGGCGGCACTACCTGGAGCAATATTTTCCCGGATGAAATGGCGACGTTTATCGGATTCGCTTCGCCCACTGTCGCGTTCGCGGGCTTTGGAATGCCCTTCGGCAGTTCTCCGAACGCGCCCCACGGGAACGGCATTTATAAATCAACCAACGCGAACTCGTGTTCCGCGACTTTCAGCCCAATTACCGCGGGTCTGCCGGCGCAATCCTCCATCGGGCGGATAGAAATGGGAATCTCTCCGAACTACGCGACCGATAGCACTGTGTACGCCTCGATCGCCGATGCGAGCAGCTCCTCGACGCAAAACCTCGGTGTTTGGGTAACCAACGATGGGGGTACTTCTTGGACCCAGACTGGGGCGCCGGATATCTGCCGGTTTCAATGCTGGTACGACAACGTGCTAAAGGTCGATCCTAACGACAAGAATATGGTATTTTTTGGCGGCTCGTCGGTTGCGGACGGCAACGGAAATCCTGGTTGGGTGATTCGTACCTCCAATGGCGGAACGAGCTGGTCGTCAGTCATTCCCAATCAGTTGGGTCCCGGTTTCCCTCACGTCGACACACACGCCTTTGCGTTTGTGAAACTACCGACTACTAAAGTGCGCATGTACATGGGGAACGACGGCGGCATCTGGCGAACCGACGACGCGGAAGCCGGCTCCGTGCAGTGGACCAATCTTAATGGTTCGACGCTAACGCTCACGCAGTTCTACCCTACGATCTCGATTCACACATCCACTCCCTCCATCGCCTTCGGGGGCACGCAAGACAACAGCAGCCAGCAACTTGCTACGCCGCCTTCCTGGGTCACCAACACCGGCACATTCCAGACTTCGTCGGGACCGGTGCAAAGCGAAGTGTGCGGAGATGGGACATCCACGGCGATTGATCCGCTGGTTCCGAGCACGGTCTACATTTCCTGCCAATTCACGTCGGTGAATGCTTCTTACCAGACAGGAGCTGCGGGTTCGTTCTTCCCTGCAGTCAATGGCATCGACCCAAACGAGGCTTCCGGGTTTGTGCCGCCGCTCGCCACGGATCCCAACCAAGCCAACGTCGTTTATTTCGCTACCTCCCGGATTTACCAATCGCTGGATGCTGCCAACAGTTGGACACCCATATCCCCGTTTCTGACTGGAGGCTCGGCTAAGATAACTTCACTCGCGATCGGCGCCCAAAATTCTAGCGTCATCTATGCAGGAGCAAACACCGGGGTCGTGTTTGTCGCGACAGGTTTCACCAACGGTAATTTTGTGGGTTTTCAACAAACAAATCCGCCTGCTCTGCCGCCACGCAGCGTTACGGCGATCACTGTCGATCCCTCCGATACCAGCGGTATGACGGCCTACGCGACCTTTTCCGGATTTGCTTACGTCGGAGTGGACGCTCTGAATCCACGCTTTACGATCAACGACCCATTAGGCCATGTCTTTAAGACCACAAACGGCGGGCAGACTTGGACGGACGTCAGTTGTTCCAAGGCCGATTGTTCAAAACCAGGCGCCACGGACTTACCGAATATTCCCGTGAATGATGTCGTGGTGGATCCGGATCTTCCCGGCGTCATTTATGTGGCTACGGATTTGGGAGTCTATGCCAGCAACTGCCCGTCCGCTCCGTGCACATGGAGCACGCTGGGCTCTGGTCTCCCGCACGTCGCGGTTCTCTCCATGCGCCTGCACCGCGCGTCACGCACGCTTCGAGCCGCCACACATGGCCGCGGCGCGTGGGATTTGCCGCTTAATAATTTCTCGTTCTCCGGGCCACACATTTCCTCCATCACGCCGGCTTCGGCGAATTCCGGCGGGGCGAGCATCCCTCTGACTGTAAACGGTTCGGGACTGACCGGCGGTACGATCACGTTCGGCGGGACGGCTTTGACTACAACGGTGGTTCAGGCCGACACGCAGCTTTCGGCGACCGTTCCCAGCGCCGCGCTGATCGCGGGGAGCCAAAACGTCACTGTAACTACCGGTGCGGCTCCTGCGCTAGTTACCAGTAACGCCCTTCCGTTTGAGGTTCTGGCGGCCGTGCCTGCATTTACAGCTTGTACGAGCGGCGCTCCGGCGCAAACGAGTGCCGCCTGCGGAACACCGGTTCAGTTGAACAACCTCGCCAACGTACCAGTCACCCTAACGGGGAGCAATTTTGCGAAAGGCGCAAAGGTCCTTTTCAACGGCGCTTATGCTGGGATAACAACGCAATTCAACAGCAGCACCAGCCTGACAGCTACTCTGCCGGGCAGCCTGGTGTGTTGCGTGGGCAGTACGAACGACCTTACCGTCCTCAACTTGCCTCCCGGGGGCGGCAAGTCTCTGGCGCAGTCCTTCCAAGTGGTAGCGCCTCCTCCGCCGAACGACAATTTCGTCAACGCAATAAATATCCCTAACTTGACTTTTGGAGATATCCAGGACGCTTCCGGTGCAACAACAGAGAGCACAGATCCGCCGCCGCCGTGCGCTCACCAGTACACCGGCGCGCAGGGAAACACGGGGGGCTCCCTGAACGGTGATTACAAGACGATCTGGTACAAGTTCACGCCCGTCTTCTCCGCCAACCTGGCAGTGGACACAGCGAATAGCAATTACGACACCGTTCTTTCGATCTGGACGGGTTCTCCGGGCGGCTTCACCAACGTTGCGTGCAACGACGACATTCAACCGGGCGTCTTTCAATCTCAACTAATAGGTGTTCCCCTCACTGCAGGAACGACGTACTACATCATGGTTAGCTCGTTTGGCCCCCCCGACCCGAATCCCATCGCGCTTGGAGGAAGGTCCTTCTTCAATTTCTCCTACAACAGTGGATTCACTCCGTCGCCGACGATTACTTCGATATTACCCACTAGTGCGAACTCCGGGGATCGAGGCTTCACCCTTATGGTCAACGGCACTGGATTTCTCAGCGGTGTCACGGTGGGGTTTGTCAGCAATCCCTCCGGCTACACAATTCTCCTGCCCACGACTTTCAACAGTTCAACGCAGCTTACAGTGACCGTGCCAGCGTCTGCCTTTGCGCTTCCTGGCTCGTATTCTGTATATGCCTCGAATCCACAACCAACAGTTAGTCCTTCCAACTCGGTGAATTTCCCGGTGAACGTTGGTACGTATCCGGTACCCGTGCTCGGCACCATGAATCCGACGACTGACATCGCCGGTTCCCTTCCTTTTAACATCTTCGTCTCTTGCTTAAACTGCGCCTCCAATTCCGTCCTGAAATTTAACGGCGTGCCTGAGACTACTACGGTCTCCAACTCGTTCAATTCTTCGTTTCCGCAAAACGTGATGGCGACAATTTCGACGGCGGATATCAGCACCCCTGGCGCCGTGCAAGTCACGGTCACCAACCCGACGCCGGGTGGCGGACCTTCGTTGCCTCTGCCTTTTACTATCACTAAACCAACCGTTGTCCCCACGATTTCTTCGGTTAGCCCTGCGTCTTTTCCTGTGGGTACTCCGACCACAGTAACGATTACGGGTACCGGGTTTTTGCCGGGTGTATCCCTCTTCATCACTAATTTTGGCTATATCTATCCCGGACAAGCCGCTACGTCTACGCAGTTTTCCATCTCGAACCTGTCGCCCGGTGGCCCTGGTGTATACCCAATCTACGTAGTGGACCCGGCGCCGGCAGGCACTTCGGCACCTTTCAATCTCACCGTCACCGGGCCTCCAGACTTTTCCTTCACTGTCGCCGCCGGCCAAGGCTCGCAAACGGTCAGTGCGGGCCAGGCCGCAACGTTCACCAATGTGATCACCGTAAACGCGATCAACGGATTTACGGGACAAGTGAATGTTTCTTGCACGCTGCCAGCCCAGGCGACGAATTGTTCTCTCAGCCAGAGTACGCTGAGCGCGGGCCAGTCTGCCAGCGTCATGGTGACGACGACGGCTCGAGGCATGGCACCTCCTTCGCCGTTCAACCGGCGGATCATTTCGTGGCCACACCTTGTGCCAGTCGTTGTGGCGATGCTGCTTTGCTTCCTATTGACGCGGCTTGCGCGCACACGGCGACAGCGCGTGGTGGCCGCCTTGCCGCTCGCGGGAGTCATCCTGTTCCTCGTGTTGCAGGCCGTCGGGTGCGGCGGTGGCTCGTATCAGGCGCCACCACCTCCTCCACCAACCGGAACGTTGGCGGGGACTTACACGATTACGGTTACTGGCGTCTCAACAAACCCCAACGCGACGCACACTGCGACCCTTCAGCTCATCGTCAACTGAAGGAACGGCGAAACCCAAACCTGCGGCTCACACTCGCGCTACACTACTGCTTCCATGCTTGCGACCACGATTCTGGATACGAACTGGTTGCGGCGGGCGCGGTCGATTGCGGCGGTGTTGCTGGAGTCGGATGGGCATCGTGCGATCCTTGATCCGGGGCCGGCTTCGGCGCTTCCAGCGGTTCGGCAACATTTGGATTCGCGCGGCATCGGCGTTTCGGATTTGAACGCCATTTTGCTCACGCATATTCATTTGGACCATGCGGGGGCGACGGGCGCTCTCATTAAAGAAAATCCTAACCTCGAAGTGTATGTTCACAAGGCTGGGATGCTGCACTTGGCTGATCCTTCGAAGCTGCTCGCTAGCGCGGAGCGGCTATGGCCTGGCGAACTCGGACACTTGTTTGGCGAAACTCTGCCTGTGCCGTTCGGGAATTTGCGCGTGCTCAAAGGCGGCGAAACGCTGGCGCTCGGCAGCCGCAACCTCGAAGTTGTTTACACGCCGGGACACGCTTCGCATCACGTTTCTTATTTTGATTCGTCGGATGGTACCGCGTTTGTCGGCGACACCACGGGATTCCACATCGAGGGTGAGTCGTTCGTCGTTCCGCTGGCGCCGCCGCCGGATATCGACCTTGAAATTTGGAACGCTTCGCTGGATGCGATCGCTTCGCGCGCTCCGGCGCGGCTTTTTCTCACGCACTTCGGCTATTCGAGTGATCCGGCAGCACACATCGCCGAATACCGCCGGAATCTGCTGCGCTGGGCAGCGCTTGCCGCGGAAATACTGCGCTCGACGCCGGACGAGCGCGGCGGGCTCGAATCCTTTGTTCAGGCTGCGAAAGCGGAAATCGAGCAACGGCTCCCAACTGCCGAAGCGGAGCACTACATTTTCAACTGCGGGCTCAATCTGACCTGGTTAGGGCTCGCGCGTTACCATCGCAAACGCGCCGAAGCTGCCGCGGCAACGCAACCGCGACCGGACGCTCCCACACGGCCAAGTTAAAAAGGCAGGGCTAAACAGGCTGCTAACGTTCGGGGGAAGACGTAAAGCGTTATCGGGGACAAATCTCGACACAGGCAGCGAACGAACCCTGCCGAGTCTAGCGGGGCAGAACAGCTAAGCAGGCGTCCCCGAGGAAGAAACTTCGGATGTATCCGCGGTGGCAGGTTCGGCCGCGGAAGTCGCGGGGGCTTCGAGGCGCGCGGAAAGCGCTTCCACCAGTAGATCGACAAGCTTTTTTGCGCCGCTGCCATCGGGGTCTTTGTCAGGATTGTATTGGGCCACGACCAGGCCGAGAAGATTCTTGTGCTTCGCAAATTCGCTGAGAGCTGCGCGCACGTCTGCGAGGCTCAGGCCGCCGCTCGCCGGCACGTTGACGGCGGGAAAGTCTTCGTTAGCGATGACGTCGGTGTCCAGGTGCAACACAAATTCATGCGCGTCAGCGTGCACGTAAGTGAGGCCGTCGCGGGCCGCACCGCTTCCACCCTTGGCTTGAATATTCGCCGCGTCAATATGGCGCATCGGCGACTTGCTGAGAAATTCCTGCTCGGGCGGATCGAGGCGTTCAAGGCCGAAGAGGGTGACGTCCGGCTCGCGCACCAGGGCCGACTCGCCGAAAAAGCGCACTAGTTCCGGAGCGCCTCTGCCAATCACGTGCGCGACGACCATTCCATCGATGCGTCCGGAAGGCGTTGAGGCAGGCGTGTTCAAATCCGCGTCGCGATCGAACCACAGCAAATTGACATGCTTGTAGTAGCGGCGCACGCCCGTCAGAAGTCCGATGACTTGGGCGCAATCGCCGCCCAGCACCAAGACGAGCGCGCCGCTCTTTACGGCAAGTTCGGCGCGAACTTTCAAGTCGTTTAGTCCCGCGACAATTTCCTGCAGATTGCGCGCTCGTTTGTGTTCGTCGTCGTCGGCAAAAAGCCTTGGGGCGTAATCACCGTGATCGATCACTTCGTAGCCTGCGCTTTGCAGCCGCTCGACGAGCCCCGCCGCTCGCAACGCCGCAGGTGCTTTCTCGCTACCGGCCAAAAAGGCGGCCGCGCTCGACGGCGCGCCTATCAAGGCAATCTTCTTCGGCTGACGGACGATTTTGACCGCCAAGGTTAAACTCCTTGTTTTGAGTGTCCCCGTCTACAGCGCTGGGCCGACTGCAGACTGCACGGGCGAAACGCCCGGCGCCGCTTCCTGCATTCCGATGATGCTACAAATTCTTAGCGCCTCTTCTCAACGACGCGGGGCCGGCGCGATTGTCGCCAGCTCCGGAGGCAGCGTAAAGCGCACATCCTCGCGAATCAAATCGAGATCGCGCTGATCCGTAAATCCGAATTCCGCCAGCCGCTCGCTGACTTGCTCGACGAGCACTTCGGGAGCGGACGCGCCGGCGGTCAAACCTACGCGCTTGACGCCTTCGAGCCACTTCACGTCGATGTCCGTAGCCGAATCGATCAGCTGTGCTTTCACACCGCTGCGCTTCGCCACTTCCACCAGACGGTTCGAGTTCGAGCTGTTGGGTGAGCCCACCACCAGAAGAAAATCGACGTCCTTGGCTACTTGCTCGACGGCTTCCTGGCGGTTCTGCGTGGCGTAACAGATGTCGTCGCTCGCTGGGCCTTTGATCAACGGGAACTTTTGCCGCAGGCGCGCAACGATCTCCTGCGTGTCGTATAGGCTGAGCGTGGTCTGCGTCAGGAACGAGAGCTTATCCGGCTCGTCCACTTCGAGCGCGTCGACCGCCGCCACCGAATCCACGACGATGGTGCGGTCGGGAGCTTCGCCCGAGGTGCCCACAATTTCCTGGTGGTCCTTGTGACCAATCAAAATGATAGTGCGCTTTTCGCGCGCGAATTTCAGAGCTTCCAGATGGACCTTGGTGACCAGCGGGCAGGTCGCGTCAATCACTTTCAGCGCGCGGTCCTTGGCTTCCTGGCGCACCGTCGGCGGCACGCCGTGGGCGCTGAAGACCAGCACCGCGCCGTGCGGCACGTCCTCGATGGACTCCACAAAAATCGCCCCGCGGCGGCGCAACTGCTCCACCACGTAGGTGTTATGTACGATTTCGTGATGGACGTAGACCGGCGCGCCGTACGCTTCCAGCGCCAGCTCGACGATATCCACCGCTCGTACTACGCCCGCGCAGAACCCCCGCGGCCGAACCCTCAGCAATACCTTCCCATTTGTCACAGTCTGCATCGTTATCCTAAGTGAGTATTTTCCGAACACTCTATCATACCTTACGGCGCGGCCACCCTGCATCGGGTTTCCATGCCCGGGCGAGAGGTTTTCCGATCGCGGCGCTAACTGGGAGTTGGCTACCCAGAGTTCAGAGTCAGGACGTATGACCTTCCTTTTCTCGGTTAAACATGACAACGTACGTCCTAAGGAGTACCGTTCTCTTCGTGTCCCGCGTCTCAATTGCGCTTGCGTTACTTGCATTGGGTCCGGCGGCGATTTCCGTTTCAGCACAGAACTCGCCGCAACCCCCGACGATTAGCGTATCAACACGGCTGGTTCAGGTGGGCGTCATCGCACGTGACAAGAACGGCCCGGTCGCGGATTTGACGAAGGACGATTTCGTTGTACTTGACCGAGGGAAACCGCAGAAAATTAGCGTTTTCGCTGTCGAATCCGCTGGGTCCGCGCAGCAGCCTGCGCAGCCGTTGCCGCAAAACACGTTCTCCGATCTTCCTCAATACGGCGCCAGCACTCCTAGGAGCATCACCATTGTACTGCTCGATAATTTGAACACGCTGTACGGTTCAGCGCCGACCGTCTTCGAGGACACGCCTTACTGGATGGAGGATCATGCTCTCGCTAATGCCAAGGCGCATCTGTTGGAATACCTCAGGAATCTGGGTCAACAGGACCGCGTGGCTCTCTATGGTCTGAGCGACTCTCTACACGTGCTGTGCGATTTCACGAGCGATCGAAGCCGGCTTCTTTCCATCGTCGAAAACTACGACCCGCGTTCCCGGACCAGCCGTGAGATCGTCGAACCGGGTGCGATTCGTTTGCCTCAACAGGTGGACGGCTTGATTGCGCCGCCGTTCGACGCGGCAAGCATGGAACATGCGGGGAATGCAAACGCAGTGCGAGCCGCGGCCACTCTAGCAGCGCTCAAAGCCATTGCCGATCACGTGGCGAACATTCCGGGCCGCAAGAATCTCGTATGGCTCTCCGCTAATCTTCCGTTCTCCGCCGAGGCCATGGCGGCCATTCTCAGCCCTGCGCAGATCGTAGCTTATCCGGTGGATGGTCGCGGCTTGCTCCCGCGCTCCGCTATGTTCGGATCAGGAGGTGTCGATGCTGCGCAGCCGAATCTGCCCGCGCAGATAGGCGACGCTCTCGGCGATTCCCCCGCGGGCTCCTTGCAACCCACAGGCATCGATACCATGCAACGGCTCGCCGACCTAACTGGTGGACGGGCCTTTGTGAACACCAATGACCTCACCGGGGCCATCCGCGAGGCCGTAGCCGATGGTACCGTTCGTTATTCTTTGGGTTTCTACATTGACGCGCACTCCGCCGATGGAAAGTTCCATGAACTTAAAGTGCAGGTGAGACGCGAGGGCCTGACCATTCACTATCCCAAGTGGTATCTTGCATCGAAAGATGCCCCTCCCACGAAGGACCAGAATTGGAAGACGGTGGTAACGGCAGTGCAAAGCCCGATTGAATCATCCGTAATTCCATTGCAGGCCAAAGTGGATCGAGGTGACCAACCAATGCGGAACTCTTTGAGGCTTTTGTGCTCGATTGACATCCGCAATCTTCGACTCCTCCAGGCCGGAGATTTGCGCAAAGGAGCCGTCAGCGTGTATGTCATTCAACAGGACGGCGTCGGCAAGGTGCTTAGTCAATGGACCAAGACCTACGAACTCCAATTCTCTGAGAAGCAGTACGCGGCTCTCTTAAAATCAGGAATGCCTTTTAGTCAGGATGTACAGCCCAAGACAGGCGTCACAACGTTGAGGGTATTGGTCGAAGACCCGGCCACCGCCGAGATCGGCAGCCTGATTATTCCACTGTCCCGGCTAAAGTGATCCTAAATCTCGTTCCTCTGTTAGGCGCTACTGGCCGAAGTAGTAGCCGTCGCGGGCTTGGACGACGAGGTCTTTCTGCTTGCCGACGGCGAGATGAATCTTGTGGTAGCCAACCGTGTTTCCCTTGTCTGGCGTGTAGGCGAGGCTGTACTGGTTGCGCAATTCTTCCTCAATTTGCGCATAGATGGCGTCGACGGTTTCTTTTTTGGAGACTTTGAACATGCGGCCGCCGGTTTCCTTGGAAATTTGTTCGAGGATTTTCTTGCCGTCTGGACGCTGCTCCTGCGGAGGGTACCTGCCTCCACCGCCGCCGCGGCCACCGCCCATGCCTCCGCCCCTGCCCCTGCCGCCCATTCCAAATCCACCAGGGCGGCTGTAGTTCTCCTCTTCGTCGGCAAATAAAATGGAGTAGATGATGGTGTCCGAACGCTGGGCGGTTGCGATAGCCTCAGCCAAAGTCTCTCTGCTGCCGTGATCCACGCCGTCCGAAAGAATAATCAGCGCCTTGCGGCCCTGCTGCTTGCTCATGAGCTCGTCGGACGCCAGAAAAATCGCATCGTAGAGAAGCGTGCCCCCGCCGTGTGAGCCTCGGCCCCGTCCTCCTCCACCTCCGCCGCCATTTCCACCGCCTCCACCGCCGCTGGCGCTGCCGCCGTCATATTGAGGAGTCGATAGCTTCTGCAACGCCGCCTGCAATTTGGGGCGCGAAGGGGTGAATTCTTGCAATAGCTCCACTTCCCTATCGAAATGAATCAGGAACGCCAAATCCTTGTCTTCGCGCAGGAGATGATCGAGAAAGCTGTAGCTCGCGCTGCGCTCCTGATCGAGCACGCGCCTCTGGCTCAGGCTCGTATCTACCAATAGGCCGAGCCGCAGCGGCAAATCGCTTTCGTGCGCGAAGTAGTTGATGGTTTGCGGACGCCCGTCTTCATCCAGCTGAAAATCGTCTTTCGTCAGATTCGAGATGATCTTTCCGTGTTTGTCGCGGACGGCGGCCAGCACGCTGACGGTTTTGACCTCGACCGCGATCTTTGACTGCCCTTCCTGTGGGCGCTTCAGTTCTGGCTGAGATTGCGCTTGTGTCGGCTGTGCGGGAGGGTTCTCTTGCGCGCGAGAATCTTGGGTTACGAGCGTCAGGAGCAAGAGCGCGAGTACATACGAGCTCACGGAAATTAGGCGCGGCGGTTTGATTGGACAGCATGCGGAACGTTGTATGGGACGATTGGGAGATGTGTTTTTCATCTTTTCCTGGCTTGGCTTCGTAACCGGTCCTTAATCGTCAAGGTGTGTCCCGGAGTTAAATTCGCTCGCGTTGCGGCTTGTACTTCTTGCCGTCATGGTCAGCCCGGGCTTGGCAAGGCTGGGAGGGCAAGCCCCGCCCCTACAAGCAATTCATCTTTGCGGGGCGGAAAGTTCCCGTACATTTCAGAAGATTAGGACGCTGGCACGCTCGTTTTGGTTTGCCCGCGCGGCTCACCCGCATTTGCCGCGCGGCTCTTGGCCAAATTGGTGCTCCCCGAACGAGCCGCCGCGGCTATACCATGCCAAGAGCATGAACCCACAAATAAGCGCGGAAATGATCGTGGCACCGGTGACCCTCGAAGGCCGCCACGTACGCCTCGAGCCTCTTACTCAGGCGCACGGCGCGGACCTCTCCGCCGTCGGTCTGGACGAAGAGCTGTGGCGCTGGATTCCGACTCCCGTGCGGACGCCAGAAGAAATGTCCGCCTACATCGCTACCGCGCTCGACGAGCAAGCGCGCGGCGTTTCCTTGCCGTTTGCTTTGGTCGAAAAACCAAGCGGCCGCGCCATTGGCAGCACGCGCTACGGCAATATCGACCGTACACACCATCGCGTAGAAATTGGCTGGACGTGGGTCGCGCCGGCCTGGCAGCGCACGGGCGCAAACACGGAAGCAAAATATCTGTTGCTGCGCCACGCATTTGAAACGCTCGGCTGCATCCGCGTGGAGCTAAAAACGGATTCGCTCAACGGGCGCTCGCGTGCCGCGATTCTGCGCATCGGCGCGAGCGAAGAAGGCACCTTTCGCAATCACATGATCACGTCCAGCGGCCGCATCCGCCACACCGTTTATTTCAGCATTCTTGATTCGGAATGGCCGGCGGTGAAATCGCGTCTGCAATCCATGATTCTGCCTTAGCGCAAGCTGCGGCACAGCATGCGGTGCCACTACAAGTGTTGGCCCGCTTCGCTCCCGCTCCGAGTAATGGCGTTTACCATTGCACGGCAATCTTGTTTGGCGTGGGAGTGCCCGCGCGTGGCTGGGTTAGACTAATAAACAGGCATAGAGTCGATCGTGCACTCATGCCAAGTGAGCCGGCCGGCCCGCGCGCCGCGGTGCAGGTGTCTTGGGAGACCACGTGCAGGTCGGCGGATTTTCTCTCAAAGACTTGCAGCGAACGTGGCCACTTAACGGAGAATCTTGTGCCCCCTTCCGATGCCAACAGGCGCCGCAGCGAACGTGTGATGCTGCAGATACCGGTCAAGGTGCTCACCGAGACGCGTGACCGCGTTCAGGTCGAGGAAGACACGCATACGCTGGTGGTCAACGCGCACGGCGGACTCTTGAAACTAAAATTGGAACTCTTCCAAGGCCAGCCGCTCCGTCTCGTGAATCCGCAAACCGGAGTCGAGCAGGGCTGCCGCGTGGTGCGGATCGATCAACCAAGCCCGGACTACTTCGCCGTGGCGTTCGAGTTCGATCAGCCAGCGCCGAAATTCTGGCCGGTCACCTTTCCGCCCAAAGATTGGGAAGTTCCGAGGTCGTGAGGATGGCCGTTTTGGCAGAGATACCGCGCCCTTGCGCAACCCTTTTCGGCGCCGCAACTATCCAATAAATGCCGGGTTCAACAAGGCAGAGGATAAATATGCCTTTGGAGGCTCGTCCGATGCGAGATTTGCGTTCCGTTATCACAAGCAGGCGGCTTTTGACCGCTGGTGCTTTTCTTTCTTTGATTTTCGTGGCCTCGGTTTTCGCGGCCGGCTGCGATGAATATGTTCAAATAACTCGCGACCGCGACGTGCGCATTCCGAGAAACGCCACGTGGGCGTGGCGTCCCGTTGTGGAAGAAGCGCCTGTTGCGCGCAACAATCGCACGGGCGACAACCGTACGGGCGACAACCGCCCCGTGATCTCGCGCGATGAGATCACACGTACTCCACGAAATCAACCTGTCGCGCGCGTTCCTAATCCCAATGATGAAGTCGTTCGCGGACGTGTGAAGATTGCCATCGAGCAGAACCTCATGTCGAAGGGCTTCAAGCAAGTCAGCGACCCCGCCGCTGCGGACTTTTTGGTGGACTATAAATTTGCCGTGAATAGGCAGAACGAAACGGTGCCGGTGGCTTATCCCGGAGCTTATCCTGGGCTCGTTTGTGGGCCGTTTCGCTGCTGGGAATCCTGGGGCTATGGCCCTGCCTACGTAGGCTACGAAAACATTCACTTCCGGGAAGGGACCATCGTTTTCGACCTGGTCCAGCAAGGGACCGGGCACCCGGTCTATCGCGCGGTTGGCGAAAAGCCGGTGAAGCGTGATGCGTTCTCCCTCACGCAGGACGACATCAACGGACTCGTTCATCATTTGCTCAAGGATCTGAAGCCGGGCAAGTAAGACGCTTTTGGCTTCCTCGGTATGGATGGTGACGGGCAAGAATACCCATCACCATCTTTCCTTTTGCCGGGCTCTGACGTGCGCCCGATTCCCGCTTTTAGTTCGCGCCCGCTGCGCTAAACTATCGCGCGCGTATGCCTCTTCGCTCCTTCTTTTCCAATAAATTTCGCTGTTGGTCCTTCTACCTCTTTGCCTGCTATCGCGGAACCGGCGGGCGCGCGCGGTACGTCGCGGAAGACTGGAGCGAAGTGCATCTCGATCTGCCGCTATCCCGGCCCACTCGAAACTACGTCGGCACTATCTTTGGTGGCAGCATGTATTCCGCTGTCGATCCGATCTACATGGTGATGCTGATCCGCCGCCTCGGGAAGAACTACGTCGTGTGGGACAAGGCGGCATCGATTCAGTTCAAAAAGCCGGGGCGCGAAACGCTGCACGCCCGCTTTGTTATTGCCGATGAAGAACTAGCGGCCATTCGCACGGCGCTTGAAACGCAACGGTCCATTGACCGCACCTACTTGATCGAGCTGAAGGATTCTTCGGGAGGAGTCTGCGCGACAGTGGAAAAACTCATTTACATCCGAAAGCGAGAGCGCTCTACGGCATAAGGCATTCGCCCCAGGAAGCGCTCAGGGCAGCAGACCAAAAACCACAACGCTATTTGGCGTGCCGACGTACACTTTGCCGTTTGCCACCATCGGGGTGACGAACTTGTTGTCGCTGAAATAATCGCGGTTATTCGCCGCCTGATTCGAGTTGTAAAGCTCGTTCGTCAAGTTCGCCGCGTTGTAAGCATGCAGGACGCCTGTCGAACCATTCTCGACCGCCCAAACAATTCCGTTCGACGTGCCATTCGCCGAAATGCTGGGGGTAGCGCCCGGATAGGCGAAGCTGTTGGAGCTTTGCGTGGCGGGTGTTCCAGAAAGCTTGGCGCTGGTGATTGGAAACGCCTTGAGGTGATCGCCAACCGCGCCGTAATAGACGGTATTATTAAAGTAGCTGGGCTTTGAATACACGCCGCCGATCTGCCCGTTGATCTGCTGATAGATATTGTCCGCGGCGCTGTTGAATTTCCCCATGTTGTCGCGGTCCACGACGTAAATGATGGCGTCTTTGCCGGAGCCGACAGCAAGATGGCGGGTGGTTCCGTTTCCATCCACGAGATCAGGCAGAAGAAGCGGCCCACCCGAACCGAAATCCGTGTCGCCATTTGATTCCGAAACTGTATTCGATGGCGTGAAGTAATCGAGCAGCTTCATCGGCGCGCTGGACGAGAGCCGCACGTAGCATTGCCCGCAGTTTGCGTTTGCAGGAAAACCGCTGGCATTCAGCGTCGTATCGAAGTCGCCGTTCCCTATTATGAAATAAATATTCCCGAACGCATCTGCCCCAGGAGCGGTCCCCGCCATCCAAATCCCCCCTTCGCTGCCGTTGGGCACGAGATTCAGCACACTGGTTTGTGCCAGAGTGTTCGCGTCGTACGACATCACCCAGGAAGTGTACGGACGCGCGTCGCAATGCGAAGACCAAGTCGTATAAATCGTGCCGCCAATCTGCAAGAGCCCGGGCCGTTCCTTGTATTGTTTGGCTTCAAATATCACCTTGCCATTCGAGCTGCTGTCGCCCGTGCCCGGATACGTCGCTTGCACCGTCATCGGCCCGCCGAACAGCTCCGCTCCCGTAGTCAGATCCAGCGCATGCAGGCGTTGGAAATAATTCCCGTTGGCATCCTTGGACATCGCCACTACATAGATCGCTCCATGCGGTCCGCGGGTGCGATCAATCACCGGCGTAGCCGTCACTCCAATCTCCGGCGAGACCTGCCCGCATCCGCGGTCGTCACTGGAAGTTTCGCCGCTGCCAAGCACCGAAGCCTTCCATAGAAACGAGCTCGTGTTTCCATTGACGGAGTCCGCGTCAAACGCGTACACGCTGCCGTGTTCGGTCGCCACATACAAAATGTTCTTCGTTCCCACGCTGGGAATCGCCACCGCCGAAAGATACAAGGGCTGGGCGTCCACGCCGCCATCCACGGTAAACGCACCGATCTTGCCAAAGGTTGTCGAGTTCACATTGGCTTGCTTGAGAATCGTCTCGTTCAGATTCTGCCCGGTGCGCAAATTGTCGTAATGATAGGTGACTACGTCAATGCTGGACACAGTGACCGCATTCACAGTCAAGGCCGCCATCGTGCTCGTCTGGGTTCCGAAAGCGTTGCTGACGATCACATCGAATTTTGCGCCACTGTCGGCCATCAAAGTGGCCGGTGTCGTGTAGCTCGCTGCCGTCGCGCCGCCAATGCTCACACTGTTTTTCTGCCACTGGTAACTGAGAGGCGCGGTTCCCGTTGCGGTAACGCCAAACGTTGCCGTCTGCCCGACGGTTACCGTCTGATTCGCCGGCTGCGCCGTGATCGCCGGCGCCACCGCCGGCGCGTTCACGCTCAACGTCGCCATCGTGCTCGTGACGCTCCCCGCCGAATTGGTCACAACTACATCGAATTTCGCTCCGCTATCCGCAGGAACCGTCGCCGGTGTCGTATAGCTCGCCGCCGTTGCGCCGCCAATATTCGTGTTGTTCTTCAACCACTGATAGCTGAACGGCGCGGTTCCGCTCACCGTGACGCTAAACGTCGCAGTTTGGCTTACGGTCACCGTCAGACTCGCCGGCTCAGCCGCAATCGTCGGCGCGACCGCTTTCCCTCCGCCGTTCGAGTTATTGGATGACGCTAACCCAGCGCATCCCGCGAGCGCGAGCGCAGCAACCACCGCACTTGCTTGGATTAGGAAAATTGATCGGCGCACAGGCACTCCCCCAACTCGAAATCGGCCGCTGGGCTGGGATTGGGCCACCGCCTCTGGAAAGGCGGACCGACCTATGCCGGAATTCCGCCCGCAATGCACACACTCTCTTGGACAATAGCTTAGTTACCGGCGAGGCGAATTAAACCTGAACACAAGTACAGTTCTTGGCCACCCAGTTATTCTGCTCTGAAACGCGCATGTCCAAGGATTGAGCAACACGCTCGCAACAAAACTTGGCGTCAGCCCCAAAGAACAACTCGCCGGTTTTCTAAACACGATTCTCCGAGGCCGCGGCTAAACCGCTGACGAGTCGCCCGCGCCGCTCTCTTTCTCTGCTCCAATCAATCCAGCGCCATCACCGGCCAATCCATCAACGTGGATGGTGGCGCCGCATTTTTTTGACGTTCTCTTCAAAATGGAATTGTGGAGGCGGGGCCTGCCCCGCCCGCACGCTCTCAACGCGCGGCGGCCGGTAAAATCTGAATCGTGTGCAGCCACGTTTCCACAAGCTGAGGCCAACCGGTGACTGGAAGCTCCGTGCGCCGGAGTCCGTAACCGTGCCCACCCTGCGCGTAGAGGTGCATCTCCGCCGGAACTTTGGCGTTCTTTAAAGCGAGAAAATACACAGTCGAATTTTCAACGTGCACCGGATCGTCCTCTGCCTGCACGATGAACGAAGGCGGAGTCTGCTCGGTCGGATGGATGTCCGCATTCGCCGCGAAGTTCTGCTCCGCGATAGCCAGATAGCCCGGATAAACAATCACTGCAAAATCAGGCCGGCAACTGATCTGGTCAGCGGCATCGATCGGATCGTATAAGCGTTTCTCGAAATGAGTGCTGAGCGCCGCCGCAAGGTGAGCACCTGCGGAAAAACCGAGCACACCGATGCGCTTCGGGTCAATATGCCACTCCGCAGTGCGTGAACGTACGATACCAACCGCGCGCTGCGCATCCTGAAGCGCAGCAGCGGATTTAGGAAAAGGCCCGGTGTCTGGAACACGGTATTTGAGCAATACGCACGTGATGCCGGCGGAAGTGAGCCAGTCGCAAACCTCCGTGCCTTCAAGGTCGATCGCAAGAATCCGATACCCACCTCCAGGAAACACCACGACGGCCGCGCCAGTGTTCTTGCCCGCGGGCGTGTAGAGCGTGAGTGTCGGCGTGGAAACATTTCCAAGACGAATGAGCGGCTTGCCCGCGATGAGATTGTCCTTGGCCGTCGTCGTGTCAGCTTCCGGCGCGGGATTGGGCAGCGCGCCGGGTGCCCCGTGCGGCCAAAGGTCCAAGGTCGTGTGGCCAGGCGGTGGCGGCCACTGCGGCTTCTGCGCGAAGACACCGGTTGAGATTCCAAAGATACCGGCTAGAAGAATCAGAGCGCTCCGCACGATGAAGTCCTCAAGTCTAGATTCGGCGGTAATCCTAGCACGGGCTCTGGATGCTGGTAAGCAGTTGATTTGCGGGACAAGCCTGACTGACTATTTCTGTCGAAGAAACTTATGGCGGATATCCGGCCAGAACTCCCTGACGAGGTTGTTGAGGCTGGCGGCTTCCATCTGCGCCGCCCAGTTCACGGCGGTATTGTGCAAGCTACGCTCCTCTGGCGGGTAATAAAGATTGGTCAAACCCGCCTCCATTCCATTCCCCAGAATCTCCGAGAAGTTAAAGCTCCTGCCACCGGAATCGGTCTTGGTAACGACGACGCGGGATAATGCGTACGCTGCCCGGCGGAAGAACCCCCCATGGCCGAGGGTATAGTAACGTGGGTCTTCGTGCGTCACCGCGGGGACAAGCGCTTCCGTGAAAAAAGATCCAGACGCTTGATCCGCGAACGCCCGCCAATAATACCTCCCATACCCGGCGACGCCCTGGTGCAACTCGGGATACGACTTCAAAGCCATGCTTTGGCCCGCGAGCAATCCCGTCCAAACGAACGACGAATAATCCACGCTATCCTTCGTTGCAAGCATGAATTTGTCCCCGGCCGATAGAGGTGGAAGCTCGGTGTCGGCACTCACGGCCGCAAAATTTGGAATAATCCAAAACATGCGCTTGCTCTGTTTGCCTTCGGAATTGCCTGTCTTCTCGACGGCGGGTGTCGGGGCCAGCGCCGCAGTCGTTATCGCCAACTCAGTCTTTCCCTGGGTAGCGGGTTGCGCTGCGGAATCTCCGGTGCTTTCAGATTGCTGGGTCCGCTGCTCGGGCGTTGGGACGCTCCGCTTGTCTGGATCCGCTGACTCGGGCCAGACGAGTGTCGGAGACAGGAGAAGGATTAGAACCACAGCGACACTCCTAGTTATGGACACGGCGTACTCCAATTGAGCCCTATCGGCGGGGAGGATTACATCAGGGGTACATCCATATTGCTCGCAAATCCCAAGGAGTGATGTCCCTTACAGTACAGGTCTTTGCTGCTGAGGCTTCGTTCGCAGGCTTCACAAGTGACGTTCTTTGCGCAAACAAAGCGCAAAGCTGTCTACATGTGCACAGACTCGCGTCTCAGCCGCGTCTAGGATTGTCTTGCACAAAAAGGGTTTGCTCGCAGGCCCGTCTGGATAGGTCGCCGCTCGTGAGGATCAGTTGCCGTCCAAGGAGAACGACCAAGAGCATTCGAGCTGAACTGTGATGCAACGGGAGCCCATTTCCCAATTGGGCCCACCGGTGAAGCTGGTTTAGTCAGTGATTCGGACGAAGCTGAACATTTGCAAAAGCAATTCTGACTTTGGAGGTCCGCGATGAAGCGATATTTTGCAATTGCTGTGTGTCTCTCGGTTGCCGCGAGCGCAGTTTACGCCGCAACAAAGGAACAAAAGCGCCTCGAAAGTTGTGGCGTTGTCATGCAGCAAGTCCTGAACATCCCGGATAATCTACCCCAGCAGGTTTTGGCAAAAGCCGAGTGTGTCATCGTGTTCCCCTCCGTATTGAGGCTGGCCTTCGGGATGGGCAAAGAGTACGGCCGCGGAGCGATGGTTTGCCGCACTGGCAAGGATTTCAACGGACCTTGGGGTGCTCCCGCGATGTACGCCCTCGAAGGCGATAGCCTCGGAATGCAAATTGGTGGCGAAGCCACCGATCTGATTCTCCTGGTAATGAACCAGAGAGGCGCGGCTTCCATTCTCAGCAGCAAGATCAAGCTCGGCGGAGACGCATCCGCGGCTGCAGGTCCAAAAGGACGCGATGCTTCCGCAAACACCGATCTCTGGATGCGCGCAGAGATCCTCAGCTATTCGCGTTCCCGCGGACTGTTCGCCGGCATTTCCCTTGAGGGTTCCACCCTCCGCCCAGACAACAAAGCAAACGAGCGGGTTTACGGCCGCAAAATTAAAGCAAGAGCAATCTTGCTGGGGAACAAAGTTGCCATTCCCCCAACTGCCCGCCATCTCGTTCGCGTATTGCAAACGAACGCGCCGCGGAATGAATCGAAACAGGTTGCCTCAAGGTAGTCCGTCTTTCAGGCCGGGTACCTTCCCATCACGCTTTGCCATTCATCAGAATGGCCTAGAGGGAACCATGTCCCTGCTGCAAGTTCCAGATAGCGGCGACTAGCGCGTCGATTTCTTCGCAGGTGTTGTAAAGCGCAAGCGACGGTCGAACGGTGCTCTCCACCCCGAAGCGCCGCAGAATGGGCTGCGCGCAGTGATGGCCCGCGCGCACAGCGACGCCCTGGCGGTTGAGCGCCGCTCCCAGCAGCATTGTCCAGCCAAAATTCGGTCGGAATACTCCAGACCAGACGTAAGAGCTCTCGTCCGTTGCGTTACCGCTTGGGCGCTTCGCGTGGCATCGGATGGCGCCAACATTCTGCAATTCTTGGTAATTCCTCGCGCCTTTGTTATGCTCCTCAAATTCGTTTCAGAAAAAAGAGGAAACTTTCATGCGCGCACTAAGATTTATGGCACCTGCCGCGATTCTGGTTACTGGCTTGGCGTTTTCCTTGTTCGCCGCGCAAAAAGACAAAAAAGAAACTTCGTCGAAAGACACGCCCCGGCCTTCCTACGAAATGCCTCAACCTGAAAAAGAATCCCTGGATTTCGCGATGTACCACAACATCCGCGAGGAAGCTCTAGCCCATTCCCACATCATGGAGTACGCCTCCGCTCTGATGGACGGCATTGGCCCCCGCCTCACGGGTTCGCCAAACCTGAAGCGCGCCAACGAATGGACCCGCGATCAATTCACCGCGATGGGCTGCATCAACGCGCATCTAGAAGACTGGGGCGAGTTCGGCATGGGCTGGCAACAACTAAATACCTGGGTGCGCATGACTTCACCCGATGCAGCGGTATTCATCGCCCAAGCCGCGCCGTGGTCGCCCGCCACAAAAGGCCCGGTGACCGCTCCCGCCGTTTGGGTCGATATTAAGACGGAAGCCGACTTCGACAAATATAAAGGTAAGCTCGCTGGAAAAATCATCTTCCTCGGCGAGATGCGCGAAGTGAAACCGGTCGACAAAGCTCTCTTCACCCGCAACGAAGACGCCGATCTGAAGCGCATCCAGGAATATCCCACCAACCTGGCCAACTCCTTTTCTTTCGCCGCATTTCTCAAGACTCTCGCCTTCCGCGAAAAAATTGGCCGCTTCCTCGCCGCCGAGCAAGCCATCGCCGCAATCACGCCCAGCCGCGATGGCAGAAACGGCGGCGGCTCTGGCGGCACTATCTTCGACGACACCGGCGCAGGCTTCGGCTGGCTCATCTATCAACGCCAACACGCCAACGCTTTGCCCGTCGCCGTCACCGCGATTGAAAACTATGGCCGCGTATATCGTCTGCTGAAGGCCGGCGTACCCGTGAGCATCGAACTCAACATCGACACCAAATTCACCGGCGACCACGAACACGGCTTCGATACCATTGCAGAAATCCCCGGCACCGACCCCAAGCTGAAAGACGAAGTCGTCATGCTCGGAGGCCATCTTGATTCCTGGGCCTCCGCCACGGGCGCGACTGACAACGGCGCGGGCAGCGTAGTCGCGATGGAAGTCATGCGCATTCTCAACGCTCTGCAAGTGAAGCCTCGCCGCACCATTCGTGTCGGCCTCTGGACCGGCGAAGAAGAAGGCGAGTTTGGCTCCTACGGCTACGTGAAGCAGCACTTTGGTCTAGTGCCGCGCTCGAACGAGCCCGACCAGCAGACCGTCACCGAATACGATCGCGACGCGACGGGCCCCATCCAGCTAAAGCCCGAGCATCAAAAATTGTCCGCGTATTTCAACCTGGACAATGGCAGCGGCAAAGTCCGAGGAATTTATTTGCAAGGCAACGCCGCCATCGCCCCGATTTTCGCGCAATGGATGGAACCGCTGAAAGATCTAGGCGTCACGGCGATAACGATGCGAGACACCGGCGGCACGGATCACGAAGCCTTCGATGCCGTCGGCCTCCCCGGATTCCAATTCATTCAAGATCCCCTCGACTACGGCTCGCGCACCCACCATTCGAACATGGACACCTACGAACGCCTGCAACCCGAAGACCTCGCCCAAGCCGCGCTAGTCGAAGCCACCTTCGTCTACAACACCGCCATGCGCGACCAAATGCTGCCGCGCAAACCGCTCCCCCATCCCGAACTCGAACCCAAGCGTACGCAGCCTTTGAAAAACGTAATGCCCGGCGCTGAAGAAAAACAATAATTACCTTCGCGCAGCCTCCTGGAACTTTGGCCCCGCGAGTATCTCTCACGCAGCTCTGTAGGGGCGGGATTTGCCCCGCCAGCGTGCAATCCATGCTTCGTTGTGTTAGAAGCCCAAGCGTGATGCATCTGCCCGCTTCCACAACTGCCACTGGTCAGACCGCGCGCCGCCGTATCGCGCGCCGCCTTTTGCCCTTTCTCTTCGCTCTTTTCGTGATTGCGTTCCTCGACCGCGTGAACGTCAGCTACGCCGCCCTCGAAATGACGCACGATCTCAACTTCAGCAACCGCGTCTTCGGCTTCGGCTCAGGAATCTTCTTCGCCGGCTACTTGCTCTTTGAAATTCCCGGCTGCCTCATCGTCGAGCGCTGGAGCGCCCGCAAATGGTTCGCGCGCATCATGGTCACCTGGGGACTCATCACCGTCCTGATGGCCTTCATTCGAACGCCCGCGCATTTCTACGCCGTTCGAATCCTGCTAGGCGCGGCCGAAGCCGGCTTCTTCCCCGGTGTTCTCGTCTACCTCACGCATTGGTTCCGCTCGGAAGACCGTGCGAAAGCCTCTGCCATGTTTATGATTGCGATTCCCGTCGCCAACATTATCGGTTCTCCGCTCGGTGGCTGGCTCCTCGGCGTGCGCTGGTTCGGTTTGCAAGGCTGGCGCTGGCTTTTTATCGTGGAGGGAATTCCCGCGATCATCTTCGGCGTGATCACAGTCTTTTACCTAACCGACTGGCCTCGCGAAGCGCGCTGGCTCTCGCCCGATGAGCGCGAGTGGATCACAGCCGAACTCGAAGAGGAAGCGCGGGCGAAGAAAGCAACGCGCTCATACAAAATCTGGGAAGCCCTGCGCCAGCCGACGGTCATTCAACTGACCTTCATCTATTTTTTCGCCGTCAGCAGTATTTACTCGCTGACGATTTGGCTTCCCACTTTTCTGAAACGCGCTTCGGGAATGTCCGATCTCTCGGTGACCATGCTCTCGATTCTTCCCTACGTCGCCGTGCTCCTCGCCATGCTCTTCAACGGCTGGCACTCCGACCGCACCAACGAGCGCCGCTGGCACACCGCCATTCCCCTCATGCTCGGAGCCGCGGCATTTGCGCTGACAATCCTTGCGGGATCACATTTTTGGTTTGCGTTTGCGTGTTTGACGGTCGCAGCAAGTGCCAATGCGTTTCTCGTGTCGTTCTGGCCGGTGCCCTCCGCCTTCCTAGGCGAGTCCGCAGCCGCAGCCTCGATCGGACTCATCAATTCGATCGGAAATCTCGGAAGTTTCGTGACGCCTTCCGTGATCGGCTATTTCCTCGACCGCACGCACTCCTTCACGCCAGGTTTTCTCTATGTCATATCGAGTCTGCTGATCGCCATCTTCCTAATGCTGACTCTGCGGATGCGCCCCGCGGAAAACTCCGCGCGGCAGTAGTATTTCCGCAGCGCAATGTCCCAGAAACGTTTAGTCCTAGCGTCATTCAGCCCGGAGAGCTTGGATTACGTCGATTCGCGCGGCGCGAGCCGCCGGCAGCGCAGACGCGGCAACGGCAGCAATTAGCAAAATAAACGCCGAAGCCAACACCGGCAAGGGGCTCGGCATTTTCATGTCCAGCAGATAACTACCTGCCAGTCGCGCAAGGAGGTATCCGCCGACCGCGCCAGCTAAGATCCCCGCTGTGGCCATAACCGCGCCCTCGCGGATCACTCCTGCCAGCAGACGGCTCGGCTGCGAGCCAATAGCGAGTCGGATTCCGAATTCGCGCGTGCGGGCGCTGACGGAGAACGCGAGGACGCCTGCAACGCCGACGATCGCAATGGCCAGAGCGACAAGGGCAAATCCTCCGAAGACGAGCGAGTTCAAACGATTTGGAGTGAGCACTTCGGCGCGCACGTCCTCAAGCGTGGCCGCTTTCTCGACGGGCTGGTCGGCAGACATAGTGCGAATCAGCTGCACAATGGGCGTAACCAGCGCGTACGGGTCGGAGTGCGTATGCACAAAAAGCCGGCCTCCGAAAAGGCCCTGCTGTTCCATGGGGTCGTAGACGGTAAGTGTAGGGGCAGGGATGACGTGTGTGTCGTCAACGTCGGCGACCACTCCGACGACGCGGCGGGGCGTGGCGCTCATCCCGATGAACGCAATCACTGGATCCGTCCACCAGAGATGGCGGTTGAGGGGATCTCGGCCGGGAAACATGCGCTGCGCAACACTTTGACTGATGACCACCACGGGCTCCTTGTCCTGGCGGTCAAGGTCGTTGAAATCGCGTCCTGCAAGAATAGGCACGTGGAGCGCGGCGAAAAATCCCGGGGAGACGGTGCGGACCTGCGTGCGGGGATCCTCTTCGCCGGGACCTTTCACGTTGCCATCGCCTGAAAATTGCAGTTGAAAGTTGAATTGTGTGTCTCGCCAGGGTACAGCGTCGCCGACGGCAACGGCATCGACACCGGGCAATGCGGAGACGCGGCGAATCGTTTCCTCATAGAAATGGTTTACCTCTTCGGGCTTCTTGCCGTAAGAGTCCACCGGAACGTTGACGGCAAGCACGCGGTTCGCGTCGAGAACGGTGCGCGCGTTTTGCATATCGAGAAGCGTCTTGAGAAGCATACTGGCGCCGGCGAGCAGCAGGAAGGAAGCGGCAATTTGCGTCATGGCGAAGAGACGTAGACGGCGATTGGTGCCGCCGGTGATACGCACGCTGCCCGCGGCGAGGCCGAATCCCTGGGAAGAGTTCGCGGAAGGTAAACGCGGAACATACGCCAGCAGGATAGCCGCGATAATCGCAAGACCAGCGCCGACCCACAGCATGCTGTAGTCAACGGTCAGATCAAGAGCGCGGATGGAGAATCGCGACGCGTAGCGAGCGAGAATAGCAACCATGGGACGTGCGCTCAGAACTCCAAGGAGCGCCCCGGCGCCGCAGAGAAGGAGACTCTCCGCGAGAAGCGTACGGCGCAGCGTTGAGGTGCTGGCGCCGAGAGCGGCGCGAATGGCGAGTTCGCCTTCGCGGCGAACGGACCGCGCCAGGATAAGATTCGCGACGTTGGAAACGGCGATGATGAAGACGAGACCAGAGGCTGCGAGCAAAACCAGAAGAACGGTACGCGCGCCGGAGGTGATCTGCTCGCGCAGGCGCGTGGCGCTGATCTGGGAATCCGCCTGTTTTGAGTAATCTTTTGGATTCTGACTCACCATCGAGCTGTAGACAGTGCGCAGTTCAGCGCGCGCTTGCTCGAGAGTTGCCCCGGGGGCCAGCCGCCCGAACAGTTCGGTCATACGATGAACGCGGCCTTCGATCATGGTGGCGGAGAGATGGTGCGGGCTCGTCACAACGTTGGACATAATCTCGGTGTCGGCGGGATAGGGGATCGAGGGTTCGAGAACTCCGATAATTGTGCCGCTTCGAGTCCCCATGACGCCGCTGCCGAGGCGTAGGGTCTTGCCGAGGACATTCGGATCGCTGTGGAGAGCCGAGGTCCAGAAACGATAGGTCAGAACGACGACACCGGCAGCCTT
>Ga0210405_10001443_pt1 | contig 27031 bp, 23 predicted proteins | sample IncBWH11MmetaG_FD_155492 | JGI IMG/M metagenome (GOLD analysis project Ga0210405, IMG submission 155492) | Forest soil microbial communities from Barre Woods Harvard Forest LTER site, Petersham, Massachusetts, United States - Inc-BW-H-11-M | ecosystem: Environmental > Terrestrial > Soil >...
ATTCGGTGTTGTGCAAACCCTGCTCGTTGAACATCTCGCGGAGCAAACGGGCGTCCCCGGGGTTATCTTCTACCAGCAGAAGTACTTTGATCGATTTCTTGCTCATCCGCTTTGCCTCTGTTGCGGTAACTTGACCTTTGTCAGCCAGAAATCATTGATGCTCTTCACCAGGCTCTCGAACGCGTCCAACTGCGCGGGCTTGCTTAGGTAACAGTTCGCCTGGAGTTGATAGCTTTTCAGAATGTCCGCTTCTGCCTCCGAAGTGGTCAGGATCACTGTAGGGATCGTTTTCAGGCTGGCATCCTCCTTGATCTTAGCCAGAACCTCGCGGCCATCCATTTTGGGGAGGTTCAGATCCAGCAAGATAAGATCCGGGCGAGGGGCGCGGATGTGGGCTCCCTCGCGCCTGATAAAGGCCATGGCCTCCACGCCATCGGAAACGACATGCAAATGGATGGAGCTATTGGCATCCCGGAATGCTTCCTTCGTTAGCCGGACATCACCGGGGCTGTCTTCGACCAAGAGAACCTCTCTGGGCATATCTTCTCCACCGATGGCTCTCATGATTTCCTCTCAGTTCCTGCCAGGGCAAATCGAAACGTCGAACCCCGCCCGGGTCGTGACTCGACCGAGATGCTGCCGCCGTGCCGCTCGACAATCTTCCTGCAGATCGCCAATCCTATGCCCGTGCCCGCGAATTCTTCCCGTTTGTGTAGCCGCTGGAACATCCCAAAAATCTTTTCGAAGTACTGCGGGTCAATTCCCAGCCCATTGTCTTTCACCGAAAATATCCACTTGTTCGGACCATCCTTGGCGGCGGAGATATGTACCTTCGGCACTCCGGGGCTTTGGTACTTGATGGCGTTGCCGACGAGATTCTGAAATAGTTGAATCAGTTGCATCTCGTCCGCCAGGACGGCGGGCAGGGGATCGTGCGTCACTAGCGCACCGCTATCTTTGATGGCGCCGCGTAGATTTATGAGCGCCTGTTCCAATGCTTCTTCACTGGAGGTATCGAGCAGATCCTTTCCTTTTGTCCCCACGCGCGAATAGGCCAGCAGATCCTGGATCAACCGCTGCATGCGGCTGGCCCCGTCCACTGCGAAAGAAATAAACTCGTCGGCATCCGAGTCCAGCCTTCCTTTGTACCGCCGGGAAAGAAGCTGCGTGTAACTGGCCACCATCCGCAGCGGCTCCTGCAAATCGTGAGAGACAACGTAGGCAAATTGCCCCAATTCCTCATTCGAGCGGTTTAATTCCTCCACCTTCTGCAGAAGATGCGCTTCCGCCTTTTTGCGGTTGGTGATGTCGCGGATCGCAGCCGTCACCAGGATTCCCTCGGCGCTTTCCAACGGGCTCAGCATAATCTCAATGGGAAACTCGCTTCCGTTCTTACGCCGTGCAATGAGTTCAATCCCAGTGCCAATCTGCTGCGCCAGTGCGTCTTCGACGGACCGAAGCGCGTCCGCAATCAGCCGTTCCGCGAATCCCTCCGGGATGATGTTCTTCACTTTCTGCCCGACGAGTTCATCGCGGCTGTATCCAAACTGCTTCTCCGCTTGCACGTTCAACAGCACGATCTCCCCAACCTGATTCACCACCACCATGGCATCCGGTGCCGCTTCCAGCAGCCCCCGATATCGCCCCTCCATCTGCGCCAGATGCCGCTCCGCAGCCTTGCGCACGCTGATGTCGCGGATGGCCGCCGTCACCAGTGTTCCCTCCGTGCTCTCCAGCGGGCTCAGCATGATCTCGATTGGGAAATCGCTTCCATCCTTCCGCCGTGCAATCAGCTCAATTCCTGTGCCGATCTGCTGGGCCAGCGCTTCTGCGGCCGTTCGAGTTCCGTCCGCGATCAGCCTTTCCGCGAAGCCCTCTGGAATGATGTTCTTCACTTTCTGCCCGACGAGTTCATCGCGGCTGTATCCGAACCGCTTCTCCGCTTGCACGTTCAGCAGCACGATCTCCCCAACCTGATTCACCACCACCATGGCATCCGGTGCCGCTTCCAACAGTCCGCGGTACCGCGCTTCCATTTGTACTAGGTGCCCGTCCCCCTGGGCATGGGGCGCCATAGGCACAATCTCGAACGCATCCCGGGCATCAGGTCCCGGCAACGCAATAGTGGGAGTAGGTGGCTTCAAGGTCTTTCGTGCAGGTCGTCCAGTACCTAACCAGTCCGCCTCCAGTTTCTTGTTCGGGTACAGGTGGGACTGTGCTAAACGGCACATAGGGACGATAATGTGTCGTTTTGAACATCTTGAGGGCGCCGCTGGTAGGCGGACCACTCGGGTTCGCCGGACCCGACGGCCAGGGCGGTGCCGGTACTCCCAGGCCCCCTAAAATTTCCTGAAAATTTCCCTTGACAATTCTATAACTTGTACTATAATTATCCCTGTATAAAACTGCGTTTGAAAAGCGGGAGCTTGCTCCCGCTTTTTCTTTTTGCGCCGCATTTTCCTCTGAGCTCGTCGCTACCCTGTTTGACCCGTGACATCACCGGTTCTCATCGTCCTAAGTCCTTGCAGTGGCGCGCTTTAGTCTACCCAGACGTACGTCCCAAGTAGGGGCATCCGCCGCAGCGGCTGCCCCTATTTTTTTGCCTGTCCTCGGCGCCTGCCCCGCCCTCCCCCGAGCTTCTCCGGGACCCGGTCGGCGTGTCTCTCCGACCTTTGCGTTAAATTTTTTTCTATTCTTTGGGACCCGGTCGGAGTGTTAAGTCATTGTCTTTTCTTTCGCTTGTGAAACTTTCAATCGAAACACGGTTTGTGTGCCCCGGCTCCTGCCGGGGATCCCGACCCTGCCGGGACGCGGTCGCGTGTTAAGTCTGTGTCTCTCTTCCCTTCCCTGTGAACTGTTAACTGTCGACTGTCAACTTCCTTTTCAGGAACTAAACATGAAAACCAAAAAACCGAACGCTGAACTTGTCTGGAAACAATTGGAAGACCAACTCGCTCCGCGCCTGCGCCTCTCCGTCATCGAGCGCACCGTCTATGCGCATCTCCTCCGCCACAGCCGCCTCGAAGGAAAACTCCGCCTCCAGTTTTCGCTGATGGGCGTGGGACGCAATATCCGTCTATCCGCAAATCCGGTGCGCAAGGCCGTCCGCCGACTCGTCGCCCACGATGCTTTGCGCATGGTCCAACGCAGCAAAACCGGCCACGTCGTGGAAGTGCGCCTGCCCGAGGAGATTCCCGCCGCGGGGATCAGACGCGTCCCAAACCGGGCCGCCGCCAAAAAAGAAAGCGCGGGCATTCGCCCGCCCGTGAATCTCGAAGGCGTGGACTTCATGAAGAACAAGCCGTTGCGCAATGCCATCCACGCCCGCGAGCGTGAGCAATGCTTCTACTGCTTGCGCCACACCCCGCCGTCGGTCCAGTGCCTGGACCACGTCGTCCCGCAAGCGCGGTCGGGGCGCAATTCCTACCGCAACCTGGTCTGCAGTTGCATGGAATGCAACACGCAAAAAGGGGTAACCGCCGCCTCCGATTTTCTCCGCCGCCTCTACCGCGAACGCCGCCTCACCGCCGCCGAATTCGCCGCCCGCCTCCGCGCCCTCGACGCGCTCACCTCCGGCAAGCTCCGCCCTTCCCTTTCAAGCGCCGTAGGCGCGGCATAAGTTAGCCCAGCACGCCTGCCCTGAGCGAAGTCGAAGGGTAAGGGCTGGGTGCCGAGCATGCAAAATGCCAAGCACCGGAGGTGCGACGCATTCCTCCTTGGTTAAGGTCGTGCCTTACGGCGCGGGATGCTGCGCCCCAGCTTGGCTACCAATTAAACGGGCGCTCTTTAGGAGGGCACGGCTTCAGCCGTGCCGAAAGCGCTTCAGAGAAAGCGGGACTTTAGCCCCAAAGGCGTTTTTTCGGAATTAAGGCGCGGCCACCCGCCATTGGCAGGTGTGATAATCTAAGGCCATGAAATTGACAGCCGTTTATGAACTCGCCAAAGAGGGCGGCTATACCTGCTTTGTGGAAGAATTTCCCGCCGCGATTTCGCAAGGCGAAACCATCGAAGAGGCTAAAGCGAATCTTGCCGACGCGCTAAAACTCGCTCTGCAGTGCCAGCGCGAGCTTGCGGAAAAAGGCCTTTCCCCACGCCTCTAATTTCCCTTTTCTAGTTTCTAGTTCTACTTTCAAATGTCAAAGGCATTGGACCCGCCGCGTTTATGTTGGCAGTGGCTACGGGAGCACTCGCCTTACGTATCCTGACTCGGGCACCCCTCAGTAAGTCGCGGCCACCTGCCTGTCCGGGGCGGACGCTAGCAAAACTGGCGTGGCGGAGGCATTTTGAGCTACGATGCTGCACGATTCACCGCTTCTCTGCTGTATCCTTAGGACGATGCCACGATACCCTTTTGCGGAGTGGACTGCTCAACAAGTCCGGCTTACGGTTTTCCCATTGCCGGGTGCAGCTAACCCTAATCCCGAGCATTGGTGGGAAGCCATTGTGGCCGCTCCACCTGACGAATCAACAGCGAACCTAAAGATGGGAGTGCGGACGTTAGCAGGCACATTTCATGCGGGCAAATTGATCCTTAAACTTGAACTGAATAGGATCGACTGGCTCTTTGTTCCTCAAGATCCTGACCCCGCCGTCGGCCTTTCAGGTGAATTCCCTAGCATCGGACCGGTAACGGAAAACCTTGAACTGTTCTCGGGCATTGCCGAGCGATGGCTCAGCCGAGACGATATTCCCGATCTCGTACGCATCGCCTTTGGTGCGGTCGTGACGCATCCTGAGTCAGATCGTCGATCTGCCTATCTTCGATTGCCCGACTACCTGCCGCTTCGAATTGATCCTGAATCTACAGACTTTAGTTTCCAGATAAACTTGCCGAGCGGAAGTCGCACCGGAATTGATGGTTTGCGCATCAATCGATTAAGCAGATGGGCTATAATGGGATTAGCTAATGTAGCCCTTCGATTGGAGGCAGGGGCTGTCAGCGCGGCGTCGTCGCAATTCCTGAATCATGCCCTTCGGCTCGAGATGGACATAAATACTCCGGCGGAATTTCGGAGGGCGTTACCTAGGGAACGGCTCATTGAGATCTATCGCGAACTTGTTGCCCTCGGTCGGGATATTATCGCAGAAGGACTCCAACAATGACGCGCCACCTCATCAGCGAGACTTCCAGTACTGAAGAGGCAAGGCCAAAGCGCGATGTACTTGCCGCCACGAGCACTGAACTTGGCTCACTCGAGGCAAGGCCCGGTATGGTGCTCGCCGGGCTTGTTTTGTGGGCTGCCTTGACGACGGCCGGTCCGACTGGAACAGCTCCCATGGGGACCTATTTAAGGCGCCGTGATGAAATTGCGGCCGAAAGCAGCACCGCTGATATTGAGCGCGATCCAGAACTTCTGAAGCAGGTCGAAGAAGTCTTCAAGCAGGGTGTGTCCGAGTTTTTTCAAGATGGGATGTTCAGTCATTTCTCGCGATCCCTTTTGGCGGTCCTCGCCCAACATGGACGCGCGGCTTTTCGGGCGATCGCGGAATACGTATTCTCAGGCAGCGGCAACGCTGACGTTGTTTCAGAAGCACTGCGATGGTTGGCCGATTTCGATGACCCTGCGACTTTGCCTCAGCGTTGGGCAATTTTGCAACGCACTTTGCAGGACCGTTCGCCCCGGGTCCGCGACGGGGCTATATTGGGTTTCGCCGCGCTCGACGATCCTCGCGCGCGATCACTTCTCTTGAAAACTCAGGAATCAGAGCCGATTCCCGAACTGCGACGCTTGATCCAGCAAGTGGTTGACCAATTGAACGCAACAAATGCCGCTCCTCCTGCGCAACGTTAGAGAGAATCGTTGGCACAAGGCCGAAGCAGCTCCATGGCTTGCCAAGGACGACGTGCCGGCTGACCCTTTGGGCGATCTAAAAACGAGCCAGAATCGCCTTTCTGTCTGGGAGGTCGCCGTCGACCGTTCAAACGTTGAGCGGATTGTGAGGGCTTTAGCCGTAAGCTCTCAGAAGCTCGCCGATATGGGGTACGTGCTCTTCGATTCTTCTCTTTTAGCAACCGCAGGGATTAGCGCCGTGACCGAAAACGGAATGACGCCGGATGAAGGAGCTAACAATTGGCATAGGGACTTGGTCGACCTTTCGGGGAATAAGTTGGTGGCGCTAACGAAGCTAATCTTGGAGAAGGGCGAGTCCGGTACCGTATTAAAGAAGCGTCTTGAAGAACTCGTCACCGATGGTATTGAACAGAAACAGTTGCCGGAAAAATGCCGATCCAAGCTAAGCAAATAATCCACCGCGGGTACCCCACACGCCGCCCCTTGCGTGTGTGTATTTATATCTTAATTACTATTTAGCTTTAGTAATGATGCGGTCAGGGCATCTGGGTGAGAACCGCAACGTCGAACTTTGAATAGTACTTCTTCACATCGTTGGCCCCGTACTTGTCGCGGAACTTCTCGACCACGGACGAGACCCCTTTGGCATCCGTGATAGGAACGGCCTGGAGTTTCGCCTCTGCACCGCGCGCATCGACGCGAATCGACGGGTTCTTCAGCACGTTCTTGTACCATTGTGTATCCGTACCCTGCACCGGCAGCAGGTAAAGCTTCTCGCCTTCCAGTACGAACCAGACCGGGATGGAAATCGTGCGTCCTGAACTCCTGCCCGTCACACTGATATTGACTTCGCGATATCGGGATAGGCGGTCCTTTAGAGCATCGTTCCGCGCCGGCATGTGCACCTCCTGCGGCAACCTATAGCCGGTTGCCGCATCCCTGCGGTTTTCAGGGTGCGGTTTTTCCTTTTTCTTGGCTGGGCAGGGATTCTTCAACTCTTTCAGTTTGGAAAAAATCATATTCCTTCTTCATAAGAGCGGACCGGCGCCGATAAGCTTCAGATCTGGAAAATCGCGGGCATATCGCTTCGGGTCGAGGGTCATAAAACGATCGGCCTGGGACAGGGCATGCGATCCAATGATGAAATCAGCCAGCAAACGCTTCGGTCCTTCACGCGCAGACTTCCGCCTCCGTTTCGCATAATGCGCAAAGCGACGGCCGGCCTCAACCCATACGGGCTGCTGAAATTCAAAATCTACAACGATGCCGGTATCGGCAAGAAAGTCGTTCACAAATGATTCCGTGGCCTTAGGATAGGCCAGCAATTCCGCATACACCGGCGCACTTACGACAAGACCTCCCTCCGCTTTCGCATTGCCAAGAATTCTTGCGATATCGGATGCTGACGCTTCCTTGGACCACAGGGCGGAGAGCACGTTGGTATCGATAGCCGTTCTCATCGCTGCTCAACCTTCTTCATCACGCAACGTCCGCACCCACGTATTTGCCGCGTGGATGCTGGAGAAGACGGGAAGCGCACCGACATACTTCGTGAAGGGATTCTCGGGTGCGCGTGCGGGGCGGATAGTGGTTCGATCCTTGTCGACGACAAATTCCACGCGGTCTCCCGTCTTTAGTCCAAGCCGATTCCGAATCTCGAGAGGAACGGTGATCTGTCCTTTACTGCTAATTGTGCTGGAAGGTGCCATCTTTACTTCTCTCCTTTACAGTAAGGATATCATGCTTTACAAGCATGAGGATAGCCTGTTCGGCTACTTGCGTTCGGCGGAGGGGGTGCCGCATCCCTGCGGTTTTCAGGGTGCGGTTTTTTCCCGAATTTTTCTATCGTCACTGAAAAAGCTTCGGGTTGGGGACGTTTGCTTCCGCTTTAGCAACGGTCGACTTCAAGAACTGATCGAGGCGGAGGAATTTGCGGCCGAGGGCACCGCTGTAGGAGGACCACTCGGGCTCGCCGGTATCGACAGCTAGGGCGGCGCGGACGGCGGCGAGTTTGGAATCGAGGTCGTCCATGTAGTGGAAGGCCAGGGCTTCGCGGATCATGGGGAGCTTGGGGGAACCGAATTCGTATTGGCCGTGATGGCTGATGAGCAGATGCTGGACGACGGTCTTCAAGTTGGCGGGAAAACCCTCGATGGCGTCCATGGCTTTGGAAACGGTTTCAAATTCCATCATGATGTGGCCGAGGAGCTGGCCTTCCACGGTGTACCCGATGGCGCGCTCGTAGCATAGTTCGTCGAGCTTGCCGACGTCGTGCAAAATCGCGGCGCTCAGCAGCAAATCCACGTCGAGTTCGCGGTAGTGGGCAGCGATTTGCTTCGCGAGTCCGCACAAGCCGATGACGTGTTCGAGCAGCCCGCCGAGATAGGCGTGGTGCATCACCTTGGCGGCGGGAGCACGTTTGTACTTCGCGGCGATTGCCGGATCGGAAATAATTCCCGTCACCAGTTTTTTCAACCAGGGATTCACGATCGAGCCCGCGTATTCCTGCAATTGCGCGTAGAGCTTCTCGACGTTTTCCTTGGTTTGCGGAAGAAAATCGGCGAGGTCGATCTCCTCGGGCTTGGCGAGACGGACCTGCTGGAGAGAAAGCTGCGGCCTGTTGCGATAGATTTCGACGCGGGCCTGCACCTTGACGAAATCGTCGCGGGAGATGTCCTTGACCGTGGATTCGAACTGGTCCCACATGCGGGCCTCGATGGTGCCGCTGCGGTCACCTAGTTCGAGGCGAAGGTAAGGCTTGCCTTCGCGAGTATTGCGAATTTCCTTTTCATGAACGAGGAAAAAAGTAGTAATGGATTGTTCGGAGTTGAGATCGGTAACGAACGGCGTCTTCATGTGCCCGACGTGGCTCCGGAGCGCTTGCCGAACAGCAGGAATTTCTTGTGGCTCTTCTTGCTCTTGGTCACCTCGGGCGTGGCGCTGACTTCCTGGATTTCGGAGCCACCACCGCCGGCGATGTCCTGATAGCCGGGTTTGATCACCACGTAGCTCTGCTCGCGCAGGGTCTTGAGATATTCGCGCATGGCGGGTTCCATGCGACCGCTGTACAGCTTGTCCATGATTTCATTCTTGACTTTGGCGAGCGACTGTTCGCCTTCGTCGTAGTGCTCAAGGACTTCCAGAACCAGGTAGCCCTGCTTGGTTTCCATGACTTCCGTCAATTCCTTGCGCTTCATCTTGAAGACTTTGTCTTCGAGTTCCTTGGAAAGTTCGCCGCGCTTGTAAACGCCGAGAAATCCACCCTGGCTCTTGGTGCTGCCATCGGAAAGCCGCTTGGCGATTTCGCCGAAGTCTTCGCCGTCCTGGACGCGCTTGAGCGCAGTCTCCGCTTTTTTCTTCAACTCGGGAAGCTCCTCCGGCTTCTTCCCTTCCGTGCTGACCACAATTTCGCGTAGTGCCACTTGCTCAGGACGCACGTATTCGGTCTTGTGCGCTTCGTAATATTTCGAAACTTCGTCATCGCTGATGGTGATGTGCGACCCGACTTCGCTGCTGATCACGCGCTGGGTCAGCAAAGTGTTTCGAATGTTGTTCTTGAAATCTTCCCAGTTCAAGCCCTGGGAAGAAACGGCCTTTTCCAGCGCCTCCATGCTGTCCAGCTTGTTTTCGATGCGGATGGCATCGAGTCTTTTAATGACCTCCGTCTCTACGCTCACTCCCATGTCCTTGGCGCGCTGGACCAGGAGGGATTGGTCGACGAGGTCGCGCAAGGCGAATTTCCGGCGATCCTCGACGGCGGTTTGCAACTGTTCCGGCGTGCAGCGGTTCTGACATTCAGACCTGGCGTCCTCTTCGGCAGTCTGCCGGGCTTTGTCGTACTCGGAGCGCGTGATGATTTCGTTGTTGACGCGCGCAATGATTTCTTCGACGGTCTTGCCGCTCTCCGGGTTGGACGTTTTTGGCGCGGGCGCGATCGCGGCCGCCTTGGCGGGCTTTTCGGGTTTGGCCTCCGGCTCCGGCGCGGCCATACCCGGTTTCTCGAGTGTGGGCGCGGGGGCCGGTTTCGGTGGAGCGGTTTGCGGCTGGTCCTGTGCCGCGAGCGGCAGGCCCCCCAGTGGTAAAACGGCGGAGAGCGCCGCAATAAGAACTAGATTTCGAATCAATTTTCTCACCTTTAATTCCTCACCTCTAAAGTTTAGCCCTGCCCTTGAAGGCCGAGCAATACGTTTCTCAAAGCCACGGGGATGGATTCGCCGCGCTTGACTTCCATCCACAGCACGCCGCTGGGATCGAGTTTAATGCCACTACGAGAGCGTACCACGGAGACGAGCTTGGCCGGGTCCAGGGTGGTCTCGGGATGGAAGCGCACGGCGATGCGGGTCCCCTGGCGCTCGACGGCGGAGATGCGCAGGCGCTCACACATGGATTTGAGTGCGGCGTACTCCAAAAGGTTTTCCACGGAGGAAGGCGGCTTGCCGAAGCGGTCTTCGAGTTCCTTTCGAACGTCCTGCTTGTCGGCTTCGGAGGCGATCGAGGAGATGCGTTTATAAGTGCGCAGGCGGAGGTTTTCGCTGGGAATGTAGTCCTGCGGGATTCGAACGTCAAATCCCAGGTTGAGAGTGGTGCGCAGGTCCGGCGCGACTTCCTCACCCTTGAGCTTTGCCACCGCCCGCTCCAGCATTTGGCAGTACAGATCGAAGCCGATGGCTTCAATGTGGCCGTGCTGCTGGCGGCCGAGCATGTTGCCGGCACCGCGGAGTTCGAGGTCGAGAGCGGCGATTCGAAAGCCGGCACCGAGTTCGCTGAATTCTTTCATGGCGGCGAGGCGCTTGCGGGCGATTTCGGAGAGCGAGGTGTCCGGCGGAACGAGAAGGTAGGCGTACGCACGCTGGGCGGAACGGCCGACGCGGCCGCGGAGTTGGTAAAGTTCGGCGAGGCCGAGACGGTCGGCGCGATTGATCAAAATCGTGTTGGCGCGGGGGATGTCCAGGCCGTTTTCGACGATGGTGGTGGCCACTAGGACGTCGGCTTCATCGCGGATGAATTTCAACATTACGCTTTCGAGTTCTTTTTCGGCCATCTGGCCGTGAGCAACCACTACGCGCGCCTTGGGGACAAGCTTCTGCACCATGGCGCCAAGCGAATAGATGGATTCGACGCGATTGTGGATGAAGAAGACCTGGCCGTCGCGAGCGAGTTCGGTTTCGATGGCGGTCTGTACGAGTTCTTCCTGAAAAGGCGCGACTACGGTTTGAATGGCCAGGCGATCGCGCGGAGGGGTTTCGATGACGGACATGTCGCGAAGGCCAACGAGCGACATGTGCAGGGTGCGCGGAATGGGCGTGGCGGAGAGGGCGAGGGCGTCCACGTTTTTGCGCATTTCCTTGAGGCGCTCTTTGTGGGCGACGCCGAAGCGCTGCTCTTCATCGACGACGAGAAGGCCGAGGTCGGCGAATTTCACGTCTTTCGAAAGCAGGCGGTGCGTGCCGATGACCACGTCCACTTTGCCCGCTTCCAAATCGGCGAGGATCTTTTTCTGCTCGGCGGGGCTGCGGAAGCGGCTGAGCATTTCGATGCGCGCGGGGAAAGCGGCGAATCTTTTCTTGAACGTTTCGAAATGCTGGAAGGTTAACACCGTTGTCGGCGCGAGAACGGCGACCTGCTTGTTGTCAATGACAGTTTTGAAGGCGGCGCGCATGGCGACTTCCGTCTTGCCGTAGCCGACGTCGCCGCAAAGCAGGCGGTCCATGGGCTCGGCGCGTTCCATGTCGCGCTTGATGTCGCGGATGGCGGTGACCTGATCGGTGGTTTCCTCGAATTCGAAGGCGTCCTCAAACTCGCGCTGGAAATTGCCGTCGGGAGAAAAAGCAAAACCTTCGGTGGTCTTGCGCTGGGCGTAAAGCGTGAGAAGCTGGTCGGCCATGTCCTCGACGGATTTGCGAGCGCGGGTCTTGCGGGCGTTCCAGACGGTGCCGCCGAGTCTGTCGAGAGGCGGATGCGTGCCTTCGAGGACGCGGTAACTTTGCACCAGGTCCATGCGCTCGAGGGGGACATAGAGGCGCGCGTCTTCGGCATATTTCAGCAGCATAAATTCGCCGCTGTGGCCGCCGGACTCGATCTGGCGAAGACCTTCGAACTGGCCGATGCCGTGGTCCACGTGGACGACGTAGTCGCCGGGTTTTAATTCGGCAAAATCGCCGAAAAAACCGGAGGTGCGAATCTTGCGACTGGGGCGCTCGACGGTCGGCGTGACGTCAAAGAGGTCGGCGTGGCCGAATAATGTGAGCCGGGCATCTGGAAACGTGACGCCTTCGGCGAAGGGCGCGCGGATCAGCAGCATGGCGGCGGATTCTTGCGCGCCCTCGGCGGTGAATCCGGCGGCAGCGTCTTCGGATTCGCCGAGCACGTAGGGGACTTCGTATTCGCGGCAAATGTCCGCGAAGCGTTCGATCTCGCCAGTGCTGGCGGCGGTGAGGAAAACCGTTCCGCCGGAGGCGAGCTGGGACTTCACGTCGCCCATGCAGGCGACAACGTCGCCGTGAAAACGCGAGCTGGGACGCGAGGAAAGCTCGAACTGCGGCGTGGAACCGATCGCCAGCGCGAGCTGTTCGATGTGAATTTGGGAAGTCTTTTCGAGCGCGGCTGATAATTCCGCTTCCGACAAGAAGTAGTGGGAGGCCGCGGGCGAGTTGGCGCGCCCGTGACGTTCGTAATTTTCCGTCGCGGCGGCGAGATGCCTCGCGGCGGCTTCGCGCAAAGTTTGTGGTTCGTCAAGGAAGACGATGGGACGCAGCGAACTTTCCGCCAGCTCAAACAACGTGCTCGATCCAGGTTCGGTGGCGGGCCCGAAAAACGAGGGCGTCTCCCATGCGCCATCATTGAGATTCGCCTTTTCCGGCGCAGGTACGGCCCATTCCGTCAAGGGCAGGAGCGTGGTCCGCTGGACGGGGGCAATGGATCGCTGGGTGCGCGCGTCGAATTCGCGCACGGATTCGACGGTGTCGCCAAGCAATTCGATGCGCACGGGACGAACGGCCTCGGGTGAGAACACATCAAGGATGCCGCCACGCACGGCGAATTGCCCGGGCAGCTCCACCATTTCGGTGCGCGTGTAGCCCACGGAACCGAGATGGGTGATTAATTCTTCGTGGGGAATGTCGGTGTCTTTTGCGAGGGCGCGGGTGAGATAGAGATAGGCGGCCGGATCCTGATAACGCCAAAGGGCGGCGGCAAGTGGGGCGATGACAAGAGAAATCTGTCCGTCCGCGACGCGAAAGAGTGTGGCGGCGCGCCGCTCGAGAATGTCGGCGTGCGGGGCTTGCGATTCCCAGGGGAGCCTGTCGAAGGCCGGGAGGGTGGCGACGCCGCCGGTTGCGCATGGAAAGATGCCGCTGAAGAAGCGCAGCGTTTCCGCAAGCGCTTCGGCGCGGCGATTGGAATCGGTGACGAAGAATGCCGGACGGCGCAGCTCGTGCGTCAAATAAGCCGCGACCAAGGCTTTCGCGACGTCGTGCAGGCCCGTGAGCGAGACGTGGCTCGCGCCGGAACGCAAAGCGGCCAGCGCGCCTTCCATCGCGGCATGGCGAAGGACGGGCTCTAATCTCTCGCGGACGGCAGGAAGTATCATGCGCGGCCGGTCAGGATTCCGCGCGAGAGGCGCGCGCCCCTTTAGGCTGAGGCTTCTCGGCGAAGCCTCCGCGTATTTTCTGGAGAATGGCTGAGGTGGAATAGCCCGGAACGACGGGGACGGAGACGACGCGGCCGCCCGCAGCTTCCACTTCCTCGCGGCCCACGATCTGGTCGCCGGGCCAATCGCCGCCTTTCACCAGGACATCGGGGAGGAGGCGGGCGATGACTTCGCGGGGCGTCAAATCATCGAAGATCACCACGGCGTCTACGGATTCCAGCGCAGCGAGGATTTCGGCGCGTTCGCGTTCTGGGATGACCGGGCGGCCTTCACCCTTTAATTGGCGAACACTCGCATCGCTGTTGAGGCCAACGATGAGGACGTCTCCCAATTCTCGCGCGAGTTCGAGGCTGCGGATATGGCCAGGATGGAGAAGGTCAAAGCAGCCGTTCGTGAAGACGACGCGGCGGCCGATGCGTTTCTCGAGGCCAAAGCGCAGAATCGCTTCCTCAAGTGTAAGGACTGAAGAATTCAAAGGGTCTCCATGCGAGCCGCAAAACAACAGAGTAATATCCCTGAAAAGGTAGTTTATCACGCGCGGGAGAATAGGCGCGCGAGGGCCGGCGGTGGGGTGGTGCGTCAGTCTCCGGTTACATGACTTAGCAGGAGTTGGCAACTTCTCGCAAGGCACTTGGGGTCCAAGGATTACTTCCGTGTAGCCGACAACTCACCCCCCAAGGCCAATGATCTCTCGGCTATCACCGATGCCCCACAAGTGTCGATTCTGTGACCATAAAACAAAAAAGAGGGAACTCTCCGAAGGTTTCGCGCGTACCAGATTGGTGATGGAGGCCAGCACTCTCATGCTTCAACCCCAATTCCTACCCGCTGGCATTGCTTTGATGATTTCCTTCATATTGCCTCTTCATTTACAAAGCGGCGCTACGTGGAAGGATCCTTCACCACCATCGGCGAAATTTTGTATGTTGCGCTTTTCGTCTGGGAGGGATAGATGATGCCATTCAGATTCTTTGCATTGGTCTTGCTGTCGGCCCTGGTCCAACCGACCGTGTGGTCGCAGACAGCCGCCACACAAGCGGGAAGGCCCTCAGAACAGGTTGACAAGCTGTTCGAGAAGATGGACAGGACGATTTCGCCGGGCTGCGCGGTGGCGGCTATGAGAGACGGCAAAATCCTTTACCAGCGGGGATACGGCATGGCGGACCTGGACCATAACGTCCCCATCACGGCGGACACCGTCTTTCACGTGGCTTCGATGTCCAAGCAGTTCACGGCAGCGGCGATTGTGATGTTAGCCCAGGAGCGCAAGCTTTCCCTTGACGACGAGGTGCGGAAGTACGTCCCAGAACTGCCTGATTTCGGCGCCCCCGTTACCCTCCGCCAACTTGTCCATCACACAAGCGGCCTGCGCGACCAGTGGGAGCTGCTTGGCTTGGCAGGCTGGCGGTATTCCCCCGACCTCATCACCGATGACGACGTGCTCTCGATCCTGTCCCGGCACAAAACCCTGAACTTCCCGCCCGGTTCCAAGCACATGTATAGCAACACGGGCTACACACTGCTGGCTCAGGTGGTAAAGCGCGTGAGCGGCCAGTCGTTCCGCGAGTTTACCACCTCCCGCATCTTCCAGCCGCTCCGCATGAGGAATACGTACTTCCGCGACGACCACGCCGAAATCGTCAAGAATATGGCTTACGGTTACGCGCCCGCGAAGGATACTTTCCGAATCAGCATCACGAATTTCGACACCGTAGGCGCTACCAGCCTCCTAACGACGGTCGAAGACTTGGCGTTATGGGACGAGAATTTCTACAATCCTCGCGTGGGCGGCCCGGAGATGATCCGGCAAATGCTGGAGCGCGGAAAATTGAACGATGGCGAGCAACTTGATTACGCCTTTGGACTGGTTATTGGCAAGCATCGTGGCCTTGCGACGGTCGACCACGCTGGCGGTGACGCAGGGTATCTCTCCGACATGATTCGCTTCCCAGACCAGCATTTTACGGCGGTTTGCCTTTGCAACCGAGCTGACAGCAATCCGAGTGAACTGACGCTTCAAGTGGCGGAGATTTATTTGGCCAAAGAGATGACGGCTGCCGACAAAGTGGACGCTGGTCCCGGAAAGACCGTACAACTTGCGCCAGAAAAACTCGCCGCCAAGGTGGGGACATACATAAAAGCCGAAGGTGGCCAGACCCTGAGTATTACCCTGAAAGACGACAAGCTGCACATCACGCCGGGAGCCGGAGAGGATAGCTATGAGATGAATGCCCTGAGCGAGAATGACTTCCGTCTTGCGACTGCGCCGATAGATTTTAAGTTCGAAGCCCTGAAGCCGGGTGGACCGCTACGGCTAATCGTGAGGCACGGTGAAGATGAGCCCGAGGTTTTTGAGGCCGTGTCTCCTTTCACACCTTCTACCAGCGAGTTGAGCAGTTGCGTCGGGTTCTACTACAGCGAAGAGATCGAGCCAATCTATGTTATGAAGATCGACGATGGGAAGCTGGTGCTACACACCCTCAAGAACAAGCCTGACACGCTGCGCCCAATCACCCCCGATCTCTTTGCCGGGTCCATGGGGACAATCCGCTTTAAGCGGAACGCACAGCGCCAAGTCTCCGGGTTTGTCTTGAACGCGGACCATGTAAGAAACATGCGCTTTCAGAAGGGATCAGGCCGACCAGAAAGACCTTGACTCCTTGACATCGTCCATTCCTTCCCAAACGAGAACACCCGACATTGAAATCGATCATCGCGCGACGAAGCCCGACTGGGTAGGGGGCGCGAGAACTCGCCAACGACTTGGGGGAAAAGCAGTGGGTCACCATTCCTTGAGGGAAATCCAGGCCGGCGCCGAATTAAGTTGGATGGCAAATCGGTATCGAGATCGTGTCGCGGGTGTTGTGTATCGGACGGAACCGTCGGGAGTTTTCGCGACCCACCCGGAGGCTCCATGCTCATGAAGTTGATCTCCGGGGAGCAAAAGTATACTAGGATTCCCGTTCCCTCCCTTGCCATTTTCGCGAATTCACACAGTCTGGGAACCTGGATTGAGTCAAGTGCCGATGCGTCCGTGGGGGCCGATGCAAAGGCGTATTCCACTACTTTAAGGCTATGACAGAGAGGCAGGAAAAATCAGTGAAAGTGGAGTTCCCACGGCGCATGTCACCACCATCCCCAAAGGAAACCATTTCGTCTTTCTATCGAACGAAACGGAGTGCTTGCGTGCCGTGCAAGCATTCCTCTCGAGGTTGAGTCGGCCGTATTGAGTCAGCCGAATGTTGGAAATCTCGTCGGACGGCAACCCGGGAATTGAGGTGGAGCTAGAGTCCAGTAGCCGACGGCTGCGAGAGCGCTATTACATAGGTGGACGCAAGAATTTTGGCAATATAGTGGTCTCCCCCAAATGGCCAGCCCTTCGTCGCTGACACGGACCGAATTTTTGATTCGCTGCGTCTACTGCGATACCCGGAATAAGCTGACTTTCCACTCGACTTCGCATCGCAGCTCCTGGATCACGGGCCACTCGGAAGTAATCCACACGCCTGATAAACGATTTACCAGGCGCTAGACGTTCGCAAGCTGCGTTTCACGGCATAGAAACCTCACTAGCGGCACCATTAGGAAGCATCAGGCGGTACCTGAATAGATTGCAGTGGCAATTTCAATTCTTGGGCTTTTCAGCGCTTGAACATCGCTCGCACTTACTGCTTCCTTCAGATATGCACAATTGTTGCCTATCCTGTACAGCGTATCGAGGCGGCGTCATGCCGGTATCTTTCTAATGGCTTGCCTGAGTCGAGGAACGTAAACTAGAAGACATCGTGATTGAGCAACAAATTAACAAATTCTTTGGTGATGACGAGTCTACCGGCTTTGGAACGGGCTGGTGGAGTGGGATATTGTCGGCCTTTTTTGGGCTTCTTTCCTTCGGGGGAGTTTTGTGCCTGCATTTTCCTCAGCTACTAAGCTCTCCGGAACTGCGTCCACATTATCCAATGCACACCATGCGCGTTTTAATCCAATGCCTTATAGTCGGGGCAATTTTATTCGGAATCATTTCTTCGATTCTGCGCAAGAAAAAGATTCTGGCATTGACGGGAATGTTGCTGGCCATCGCGGCGACGGCTTTGGGCGGATCAAGCGTACGGATTAACGATAATTTGCAAGGTGGGCTCGGAATCGGCCTAGACTGGTTCTTGCTTGATATGCTTTTGATGGCAATCATCTACGTGCCGCTCGAAAGACTCTGGCCGCAGTATCCAAAGCAAGGAACTTTCCGGAACGAGTGGACTTTGGATGTGGTTTATTTCATGTCCACACATTTTCCTATACAGATTTTATCTTTCCTGGTTTTATTGCCCTCCATCCAAGCCACTAAGTATTTGGGTGTTCCCGCACTTCAAGGGCTTATCGCTCGAATCCCCTGGCTTTTGCAATTTTTCCTGGCCATCGTGGCTGCGGACGTTACGGAATATTTTGTTCATCTGGCGTTCCACAAAGTGCCTTTTCTGTGGCGTTTTCATGCCGTTCACCATTCTTCGAAGGCGCTGGATTGGATTGCCGGGTCACGCTCCCACTTTGTGGACGACACCCTGGTCCGCGGACTTGTCCTTGTTCCTCTAATGCTTGGATTTTCGCAATCGATCACTCTGGCGTATTTGATTTTTGTCACTCTCCACGCCACTTGGGTTCATTGCAATTTCGGTCCAAACGCGAAATGGCTCGAAAAGTTTTTGGTCATGCCCAGATATCATCATTGGCACCATACGTCTCAAAAAGAGGGCATCGACAAAAACTTTGCTATTCATTTTCCGTGGATTGATAAGCTTTTTGGAACGTACCATTTCCCTGATACCTGGCCGGTCCACTACGGCCTAGACGGCGAGGAAATTTCGCCTAACTTTTTGGGACAAACGATTGACCCATTTATAGGAAGAAAAAGAACGCCTTAAAAATCCAGTGCGCCTAATGGAACGTCCTTGGGCATCTCTTCACCCGTTCTCGTTGCCTTCACCAAGCCAAACTTTTTCATAATTTTGACAGTCAAAAATCCGAAGTCGTATTCCGATTTGTCGTGGCTTAGCCGCAAGAGACCCGGATAGTGGTGGTGGTTATTTTGCAAACAAGCGCTAAAGGTCGACGTTACCGGCAGCCATTCGCCAATATTCATGGCGTTGTCGTCATCATCGTGATACCGCCGGTATCCAAAATCTCGCGTGTGGGTCCAATAGTTTTGAATCATATTCACCCACAATGCAAAAATTCGGATTCCAAGCCACATCACCAGCACAAACTTCAGATCTCCAACTAACTTCCAGAAGAGATAAAAACTAAAGGCTTGTGCAAGGATTGCAAAAACCGGATTCGCCGCGATCCGCATAGTCCGGGACTTCAAAATCTCGTCGCCTGCCAGATTGTCATTGCATCGATACGGCATTACACAGAGATATAGGGTTCGCCAAAAACCATCGCGGGAAAGTTTATTGGGATCCCCGGGATGGTCAGCGTGCTTATGATGCAATCGATGGCGATTCACCCAGGCGATCGGATCAACATAGAGCCCGAAGGAGTTATTCACGACAGTGACGGCTTTCATGAACCATTCCTTATAGTCGAGAGAACGATGAGCGATTCCCAAATGAAGAACATCGGCCAAATACAACCCGCCAAGAAACCAACAAAAGATAAAATAAACCCCGCCTATCAACATTCCCATCCAAGGTCCCAAATGAGCTGGGGCGGAGTACATACAAGCCAGCACGTAGCAAAAAATAATCAAATAGCCTGTGAGATTGTATATTTTCATTATCGCTCCCGTGGGGCTATTCAAACAGAAATCGAAGCTCCTTTCAAATAACAAGTTAAAGTAAATGAAGTCTATAGCGCGCAGTTCTTCAACTGCTAGAGTATTTTGCGGTGGCCACGGACTCAGAGCCTGATTAACGCTAACCGGAAACTGACCTATTACCGACGAGCGATCATGAAATCACGCAAATTCATTCGCGCCAGTGCAGGAGTTTTGCTTTGCGCCGCAGGGTTCTGGCTGGCCGTGCCGACTCCCTATCGCGAACGAAACTTTCTCATCGATGCCGCGGGCTGCCGATTGGCGACCACCATTGTGGAAAGGCGCGAAGGAGGTTCGGAAGGATCGGTTTTGTTTTTCCACGGAATTTCGGCGAATAAGAAAATTATGTCGTACCTCGCGCGGGGTTTTGCCGAGCAGGGACTTCGCGTCTATGTTCCGGATTTGCCGGGGCACGGACGCACGACGGGGCCGTTCTCGCCGGCGCGCGCGGAGCAGTGCGGAGAGGCGCTGCTGCATGAACTGCTGGCGCGCGGGATGATCGATGCAAATCGCACGATTCTTGCCGGACACTCGATGGGCGGCGCGATCGGCGAGCGCATCACAGCCCGTGTCCCGGTTGCGGGTTTGATCGCCATCTCACCGGCCCCGATGCGCGCGGCCCACGGAATCGCCGCGGAAAAACTGCTTTTCAGCGATCCGCCGGACTTGCCGCCTCATTCGCTGGTGATGGTTGGTTCGCTGGAACTCGAGTCGATGCGCGGCAACGCTGCCGATCTGGTGGCGTCGCGAAGAGAGGACGACGCGAGATTCGTGGAGATTCCCGGGGCATCGCACGTCAGCATTCTTTTCAGCCGTGCCGCGATGCGCGCCTCGCAGGGGTGGGCGGCGCGCGTTCTGCACTTAACGCCTACCGCGGCGTTGCCCTCGCGCCGTCCGCTGATCGGCGCGCTGGGAGGATTGGCGGGAATTCTGCTTATCGCGGCCCCATTCCTCCGCGAAGCGGTTGGGAAGAAGAATAAAGACGAAACTGTTGCGACAGGCAAAGCGATTAGTGCCCCCCGGCTTTTTTTGGAATTTGCAGCGGGGGCGGTGCTGATCGTGTTGCTGTTGCGATTCTGGCGGCCCGCCTCAGAAGGCGGCCCCTACAGTTGGGTTCCCCTGAAAGGTATTGGACTTTTTCAGGGAGATTATCTAGCCGGTTTCCTGCTCTTCCTTGGGGCGCTGCTGGTCGTGGCGCATTGGAGCTGCATGCGTTCCGCGGTCTCGAACTTCCCTCGTCACCTGGTGGCGGCGGGATTTGCCGGAATCGTGCTGGTACTGATCATCACGGCCTGGTTCGACTTGACGTTTTACGAGGCTTGGCTGACTGCCGCAAAGTGGGCGCGCTTCCCGTTTCTCCTGGCGGTTTTGCTTCCCTACCACTTCGCCGAAGAAACGCTTCTTGGTCCCGTAGAGAACGGAAAAAGATGGCGGAGACTGGCGCTGGCATTGTCGTTGAGGCTCATCTCGTGGGGAGCGCTAATGGGCGGCGTCCTGATTCTGCACAACGGAGAAATTCTGATGGGCCTCCTTGCGCTGTATATGGGAGTGTTCAATTTGATACAGCGGAGCGGCATGGACATCGTGCGAAATGAAACCGGTTCGGCGGGGGCGACGGCGCTATTCGGTGCTATACTCCAGGCGGGCTTTTGCCTGGTGATCTTTCCCCTCACCTGATGGCCAATCACCATACGACCCGTCATCAAAGAAACACATGACGGAGGTTCCGCGCCCGGGGGCGGAATTGAAAGCGCTCAGCGAAATACGACCATGGCCCAGATAGCAATCGTCGGCGGCGGACCGTCCGGAGCGATGTGCGGAGAACAACTCGCGCGCGCGGGCCATAAGGTCAATCTTTTTGACGAGCACCTGGCGTGGGAAAAACCATGCGGCGGCGGCCTGACGCACAAGGCCATCGAGTGCTTCCCTTTCCTGCTCGATAATTCCTATCCGAAGAAGCTGGTGAATTCCGTCGAGCTGATCAGCAGCGAGGAGCACCACGCCACGCTGGACATGCCCCATCCGATCGTTATCTATTCGCGAACGGTGCTCAACGGCATGTTGCTGGACCGCGCCCGCGATGCGGGTTGCCGCGTGCAGCGTTCGCGCGTAATGAGCGTGGACACCACCACCGCGAAGCCGCGCTACTGCGTGGACGGGGAATGGCAGGAGGCCGATTTTCTAGTCCTCGCGGCGGGCGCGCGCAACCAACTGCTCCCGGAAACACGGGCGCTGCAGCGGGACGAACTGGAGATGACCCAGGGTTACTTCGTGCCGCAGACCAGCGACTCCATCACCATCAAATTCCTGCGAAACTTTGAAGGCTATATCTGGTCGTTTCCCCGCTGCGATCACCTTTCGGTGGGGATTTGCGGCAGCATGTCGTCGCACACTAGTACGGAGCTGCGCGGCCATTTGCAAACGTTCGTGGAGAAACACGGCGTGCAGACAGAGGGCGCAAAGTTTTACAGCCACGTCCTACCTTCGCCGAGGGAGCGCACGCTTTCCGAACGCAATGTCATCGGAAAGAACTGGGCGCTCGTCGGAGACGCGGCGGCGTGGGTCGACCCGCTCACGGGCGAAGGTCTTTTTTATGCCATTCGCTCCGGCGAATTGCTGGGCCGCTCTCTTGCCGAAGGATGCCCGGAGAAATATCCGGCGTGGGTGAAGGCAACGTTTTGCGCGGAACTGGAGTTCGCGGCGCGCATCGTGCGGCGTTTCTATCGCGGATCTTTCCTGGGCAGCGCGGTGACCACGCGCATGGTGCAGTTTCTGCGGCGCAGCCCGGTTTTCCGGCAGTTGATGGGCGATCTTTTCAGCGGCACGCAGGATTACACCAGCCTGAAACGCAGACTGTGGGGCCACCTGGGAATCACCATTAGCGAACTTATCTCCAGCGTCCTGAATCTCGATCGGCCCGCAAGGGCTCCGGTGCCCCGTGCCGGAACCGCGGGCGATTGAAGATTTCTTCTCCTTACACTCCGTTTTCGCTCTATAGTCAAACGGACACCGCAGGCATCTAATCTTCCGGGTGGAGTTCGCCCCTTCGATCATGGCCACCGAGACCGCCGCCAAACCACCAGCCAAGAGTGAAAAACGCAAGAATGCGTGGAAGAATCTTCCCGACGTTTGGGCGCTGATGAAGCCGAGGCGCGGGCTGCTGGCGCTGGGCTTTGTGCTGATGGCCATCAACCGTCTGGCGGGATTGGTCTTGCCGGCTTCCACAAAATATCTGGTGGACAATGTCATCAGCAAGCGGCAAATCCAACTGTTGACACCGATCGTGCTGGCCGTTCTTGCGGCAACGGTGCTCCAGGGAGTGACGTCGTTCACACTGACGCAATTGCTCTCCAAGTCCGCGCAGAAAATGATTGCCGAATTGCGCCGCCAGGTGCAGGCGCACATCGGGCGGCTTCCGGTCTCGTTTTACGATGCCAACAAAACCGGCGCGCTCGTTTCGCGGATCATGAGCGACGTCGAAGGCGTCCGCAACTTGATCGGAACGGGACTGGTGGAGTTTGTTGGCGGGCTGATGACGGCGGTGATCGCGCTCGTTTACTTGATTCATACCAGTGTGACCATGACGGCCGTGGCGTTTGGCATCTTGCTGGTCTTCGGATACGGCATCAACAAAGCCTTTACGACGATCCGGCCGATATTCCGCGCACGGCCGAAAATCAACGCGGAAGTCACGGGGCGGCTCACGGAATCACTCAGCGGCGTTCGGGTGGTGAAGGGTTACCACGCCGAGGGGCGCGAGGAAGGAGTCTTCGCGCGCGGGGTGCAGCGTCTGCTGGATAACGTTCTGAAAACGCTCACGGCCACTTCGCTGATGAGTCTTTCCGCGGCGGGACTAATGGGCATCGTCAGCGCGATCATCATGGAGCTCGGCGCGCACAAGATTCTTGCCAGCACCATGACCCTGGGAACTTTTTTTGCTTTTAACATTTTCCTGGGCCTGCTGGTTGCGCCCGTATTTCAGATCGTGGCCATCGGGACGCAAATCACCGAGGCCATTACGGGCCTCGAGCGCACCCGCGAGATTCTCAACGAGAAGCTGGAAGATGACGAGCCTGGCCGGACGGTCAATCTCGATCGCGTAAACGGGCTGGTTGAGATGGAAAACGTGAGCTTTGCCTACGACACGCGCAAGGAAGTTTTGCACGACGTAAGTTTCCGGTCGGAGCCGGGAACGGTGACGGCTCTCGTTGGTCCTTCAGGCGCGGGAAAATCGACGATCATCGGCTTGATTGCGGCATTTTACGTGCCGTCGAGCGGCAGAGTGCGGGTGGATGGCGTTGACCTGGCAACGGTAAAGCTGAATTCCTATCGCACGCAGCTCGGCGTCGTATTGCAGGAAACTTTTCTTTTCGATGGTACGATCCGGGAGAATGTCGCTTTTGCGCGGCCGGCCGCCAGCGAAGAAGAGATTCTCGCCGCCTGCCATATCGCGCGCGTCGATGAATTCGCGGAGTCATTCGAGAACAAGTACGACACGGTGGTCGGCGAACGCGGCGTGAAACTTTCCGGCGGCCAGAAGCAACGCGTCTCGATTGCGCGCGCCATTCTTGCCGATCCGCGCATCCTGATCCTCGACGAAGCCACTTCCAGCCTCGATTCGGAATCGGAGGCTTTGATCCAGGAGGGTCTGCGTTACCTCATGCGCGGCCGCACGACATTTGTAATCGCGCACCGCCTCTCCACCATCCGGCGCGCCGATCAGATTCTCGTCGTCGAAGCGGGCCGCGTCATCGAGCGCGGCACTCACGAGACCCTCTACGCCCTCGGCGGACGTTACTACGATCTTTACACCAAGCAGCACGCCGTCGAAGCCAATCTCTTCCTGGCGCCGGGGGAAAGCACGCTCGAAAGCGACGAACCAGACGCCACTCAAGTGGGGTCGCCGGCGAATGGCCGCGGCGACGCCACTTTGCCCGAAGCCATTCGCATCATTCGCGGGCAGTCGAGCTAACCGCGGATTCCGAAATCAAGCAGGAAAAATCGTGAAGTAGGTTCTGACGTGTGGTTGGTGACTCCTGAAAAGCGCGATGGGGGCCGTGAACTTCTAGTTGGCGCTTTGCTGCCGCGTTGAAGGCTACTGCGGACGCTCGATTTGCCAGCAGGGTGTTCGTGCCGTTCCACACAAGTTGGACGCCAGCGAAAATCGCGATCATCGCTACGACCAGTTTTAGTTTTCGTGCGGGAACATGACGCGCGAGAGCGCATCCAAGGACAACGCCGGGCACTCCGCCGGCCAGCAGTTGCCCCAATACCAGGCCGTTGATCGCGCCAAACTTCCAATGAAAGGTTCCGCCGATTGCGGCGAGCACGAGTCCAAAAATCAGATCCGTGCCAATGACTTGGGGAGTGGTGATTTCCGAGTAGTTCAAGAGGAGAACGCTCCCGAGCGCACCGGCACCAGCGGAAGAAAAACCGTATTCGACCCCGATGGGGAGCGCGAGCCAGGGCAACCAGCGGGAATTTTTTTGTGCGAAGCCCGGATTTTGCGCTCGCGGAACGAACGTGACGCTGGAAGTTACGGCCAGCATGATTCCCAGCAGAATGACGACGACCGGATTTCCTCCCTGATTTCCGAGGAGCCGGAGCACTAACGTACCGAGCAGGAGGCCGGGGACCGCTCCAATCAAAAGCAGCCAAAGATATCGTGCGTGAAAGTTTTTCCCCAGCAGGTAGAAGGGTGCTGCGATCAGCCGCAAGACGCCTGCGAACACGAACGCCGTGCCTACGGCTTCACCAGCGGTCAATCCGACGATCAAAACAAGCGCAGGAACGGTGAAGCTGCCGCCGCCAACGCCGGTCAGACCCACGGCGACAGCTATCAGGAACCCTAGAAAGAAGGTCATCCCTGGGCTCGCTTTGAAAAGGTGTGAATGCCGCATTCCAGCTTCGTGCCGCCCCAGCGCCCGGATCTCGGATTGTTGGGATCCATCGGCAGAGCGGTGCATGGCTCGCATCCGATGCTGAGATAACCCTCGTCGTATTGAGGCAGGTGGCTGATGCCGTTAGCGTTCACGTAGTTCCAAACCTGTTCCCAATTCCAATCCGCGAGGAGGCTCACTTTCCACAAAGTCTTGCCCGTCGGGAGGCGATGCAACTCGACCTTCTTCAGGTTCTTGCGCGTCGGGGACTGTTCACGGCGCAACCCCGTAAACCATACGTCGAAAGGCTCTAGCGCGCCGAGAAGCGGATCGACTTTGCGCAATTGGCAACAGCGCGTCGGATCGCTCCGATAGAGAATGCCGAACGCTGATTCTTGTTCCGGAATCGTTTGTTGGGGGAGGACGTTGACGAGTTGCAGCGACCATTCCTTGGCCATCCGGTCGCGGTATTCGTAGGTTTCTGAAAAGTGATAGCCCGTATCCAGGAACAACACGGGCACTTCCGGAATCCGCTGGCGCAAGAGGTGCAGGACGGCCATATCCTCGGCTTGAAAGCTGCTGGTCAGGCAGACGCGGGCGCTCTCGTTGGCGGCGAGCACGGTGTCCAAAACCTGTTCGGGCGTAAAACTTTCCACTACTTCAGCAATCTGCTCTACGCTCATTCAGTTCACCTTTCCCGGATTCTTTCGTGGCTCATCAACAAGCCACAGAGATTCCGCGCGCGCCAGGACATGCCGCGTAATTTGTTCCTCGTTGTCGCGGAGATCGGGCGCGGCGCTCAGGTCAAAAAAACGCTCGGAGAATTCCGCGGCGAGACGCTGTTTTGTTTCTCCAGCAAGTGCTTCGCCCGAATAGAGGACGAGGATTCCCGCTTTCTGTGTGGCGCGGATAGTATCCGCAAAAGAATTGCCGGAGAATTCAGGCTGATTCAAGTGCAGCGCCTCGAATCCGCGCTCGAAGAGCAGACGTTCGAGCCGGGCCGCGAGAGCAGTATGGCCTTCGAGGAGCAGAACGGCTGGAAAATGGCCGTGACGGGCGTATCGTTCCTCCGGCGCAACAGGAGTTTCGAGCGCGCCGTAAGAAATAAATTCGTTATCGACAGCGATCGCCGATACAGGCGCATCCTCCTGAATCATTCCCGCACCCACGGTCGCGTTGGTCGCCGCGTCGATCAAAATAAAGCTGCCCGTAGTTCGATTGCTCGCATATGGATCGAAGAACAGGGGGACATGGGTCTCAAACTCCACCGAGCCGATTTCGTTCATCTCCAACCGCGTAGCCGGCTCGCTGGCGAGCGTATTGATGTTGACGCGATGGCGAATGCGCAGCGCACGGATTTTTGTCTGGCGAACGGTGTGCTTGACCAAATAGGTCTTTCCTAATTCAAGCGCCGTGCCGTGTAGCCACACAAGCCGCGCGTAGAACTTGCGAGCAACGGTGGGCAGCCCATCCGGCGATACCAGCATGTCGCCCCGGCTGAGGTCGATCTCTTCCTCCAACTGCAAAATCACCGACATTGAGGAGGACGCCTGGGGAAGTTCGCCATCGTAGGTAACGATGGAGCGCACGCGCGTTTCTCGCCCCGAGGGAAGCGCGACAACAGGATCGCCGGGATGAATGACGCCGCTCGCGATTCGCCCGGCGAAGCCGCGAAACGTGGCGTCCGGGCGAATGACGGTCTGCACCGGGAAGCGAAAACTTTGCAGGGAATCATTTTCCGGAAGCGGAACCGTTTCGAGGTGTTCCAGGAGCGTTGGGCCTTGATACCACGGCATGCGCTTGCTGCGGTCAACGACGTTGTCTCCCTCGAGTGCACTGATGGGCACGCATTGTACTTCTGCAATTCCCAACTGAGCCGCCAGCGCCAGGAAATCGTCCTGTA